>Ga0164296_1000206_pt1 | contig 75415 bp, 66 predicted proteins | sample GEODES057metaG_FD_113533 | JGI IMG/M metagenome (GOLD analysis project Ga0164296, IMG submission 113533) | Dystrophic lake water microbial communities from Trout Bog Lake, Wisconsin, USA - GEODES057 metaG | ecosystem: Environmental > Aquatic > Freshwater > Lake | place: USA: Trout Bog Lake...
CGAAATGAATTTAAATGGTTGAGTGCAATAGGGAGTCCGATACGTTAGCGTCGGACTGAAGTCCAACTACCCAGATGCGGAAAAAATTCCGCGCTCCTCATGTGACATTTGTCTACGAGCCATAACATCTGGCGAGGTCAAGGACACTCGGGAAGAAACAAAAACTCCCTGCCGAAGCTTGCGCATCGGCAGGGAGGTCATTCCGCAAAACCCTATCGGAGTTCGCTGGCGATAGCGTCGGCGAATCCGCTGGTGGTTGCGTCTCCACCCAGATCATAGGTCTTGATGCCCTTCTTGAGAGTCGCTTCGAGAGCGCCTTCAATATTGACTCGAGCCTCATGCTCTCCGAGGTGATCCAGCATCAAAGTGCCAGACAACAGCAGAGCGGTCGGATTGACCTTGTTCATACCGGTGTACTTGGGAGCTGAACCATGGACGGCTTCAAACAGCGCACAGTTGCGGCCATAGTTTGCGCCAGGAGCTACTCCAAGACCACCCATCATGCCGGCAGCGAGGTCCGATACGATGTCTCCATAAAGGTTGGGCATAACGAGAACATCGTAGATCTTCCACTTGGTAACCAACTGCATGCACTGGTTGTCGACAATGTTGTCCCATGACTCGATGTCTGGATACTCAGCGGCGACACGCTTGAACGTACGAAGGAAAAGTCCATCGGCAACCTTCATGATGTTTGCCTTGTGGACGCCAACGACCTTTTTGCGGTTGTTGGCCCGGGCATATTCGAAAGCCGCTCGAATAATCTGCTCGCTGGCTTGCTCGCTGATGATCTTGACTGCGTGGGCAACCGTTTCGGTGGCCATGTACTCGATCTGAGCGTACAGGTCTTCGGTGTTCTCTCGGAAAATCACGATATCGAGGTTATCGAACGGAGTCACGATGCCGGGCAACGACCGAACAGGTCGAACACAAGCATAAAGGTCCAACTTCTTTCGAAGGGTGACGTTCGGGCTAACCGAGCCTTTTCCGATTGGAGTGGTCATCGGAGCCTTCAGGCCAACCCCGATCTCCTTGATCTTGGCAACCGTCTCCTCAGGGACGATCGGCTTGCCAGCTTCTACGCACTTGAGACCGGCTTCAACATCGATCCAATCGATATCGACCTTGGCGGCCTTGAAAATAACTTCGACGCCAGCGACCAATTCAGGGCCGACACCGTCTCCACGAATCAAACAAACTTTGTGTGCCATTTTTCTTCTTTAAATTGCAGAGTCTTTGAGATCAAGAGCAGATTTCGGTGGGACTGCTTTTCTGCTTCCTCGTCTCCATTGCAAGACCCAAGCCAGATCCTTAGTAGGGCTGACTGAAGGCGTTGTCTCCATTGATCTTGAACAGCTTCTGGCACTTGGTCCATTGCCATCCCAGTCCGCTAAGCGTCGTGACCAATTCATCGATTTGAGTATCGGTGACTTCGTCATCACTGAGGAATCGGCATTGCTGCCAATCGCTGAGCTGCATGTCTGGAGCAGGAGGTGGATAAACGCGGCTGCCTCGGTTGGAAATGAGGATGAGCTTGAAGGGACCATGTTCCTTCGGAAGATCGGGAATCTGGGGAGTGCGGATGAATACGTCAACCCCGTGTAAAGTCATCATGAGTTATATGTCCTTAATGGTTTCGATCGGGTGCCATATCGGATTATGGGAAAGCATTCCATGCGAAGTCAAACCAAATAATCCGTATACTCCCTATCATGGCGCAAACGATCGGCTTCTATGGCGCAGCTGAGACGGTTACTGGCTCCCGACATCTCCTGAATGTTGGAAAGCACACCATCCTTGTGGACTGCGGACTCTTCCAGGGCAACAAAGAACTTCGCCAACGAAACTGGCAAGATCTACCCATTCCACCTCAAGAAATTGATGCCGTGGTCATTACTCACGCTCACCTCGACCACGTAGGTTGGCTCCCGAGGTTGGTAAAAGAAGGGTATCGAGGACCGATTTATGCAACCCCGGCAACTATCGAATTAGCCCGCATTTCTCTTCCTGATAGTGGACGGTTGCAGGAGGAAGACGCTCGATATTCGAATAAGCATCACTCTTCACACAATCCTGATTTGCCTCTGTATGACGAGAAAGATGCGTACGAATGCTTGAAATTCTTTAAGCCCGTGCCCTATAACCAACTTCATGAACTTCCTGGTCATAGTCATCTGAGGTTCATGCCTGCTGGTCACATCCTTGGTTCAGCTTTTGCAGACATCACGTTTGAGGATGGCACCAACATTCTGATGTCAGGTGATTTGGGACGGTACAACACCCCTATCATCAAAGATCCGACCCACGTAGAAGCGGCAGACTATCTCGTCATCGAAAGCACGTACGGTGACCGATTGCATAGTCACGAAGATCCGCTCGACAAGATCTGTTCCATCGTTAACGAAACGATGAAAGCAGGTGGGACACTGCTTATCCCTTCATTTGCCATCGGCAGAACCCAAGAGCTGCTTTATTATTTCCGAGTTCTTCAGGACCAAGGGCGACTGCCGCGCATTCCGGTTTACATTGATTCCCCGATGGCAGTTTCGGTCACACGAGTCTATGCTGCTGCCCACGAGGATTTGGATGAGGAGATGCTGGCATCGGTTGCAGCAGGCAAGAGCGAATTGGAGCCAGAAGGGGTCACTCTTGTCAGGGACAGAGAGCTTTCCAAGGCTTTGAACTCACAGAAGGGACCATTGGTAATTATCAGTGGAAGCGGTATGGCCAATGGGGGCCGAATTACCCACCACCTCCAGCAGCGACTGGGGATACCATCGACAACAGTTCTGTTTACGGGTTACCAAGCTGAAGGAACCCTTGGCCGCCGACTCATCGAAGGGGCGGAATCGGTTCATATCCATGGTGTGGAAATTGATGTCCGTGCTCGAATTGAGAAAGTGAACGCCTTGTCGGCACATGCCGATCAGGCAGAGATGATGCGATGGCTGGGTGGATTCAAGAAAGCTCCCAAACAGACTTTCATAGTCCACGGTGAACCACCTGCTCAAGCCGCCCTGCAAAAGAAAATTGAAGAGGAATTGGGCTGGTCAACCGTTATCCCTACTCAGGGAGAGGAATTTACGCTCGCTTAGAGCTTAGTCATCCAGGCCTGTTGCAATTGATCGTAAGCCAGCGACTTAACATGAAAGTCTCCAAACAGACAATTGTAGCGGTAGCTATGCAGCAGGCCATAGACCGTATACATGTCGTCGTCTGAGCGCAAGGCTCGGCCGTCTCCATGCCAATGTCCTGCTCCATCGAACATGACATTGGTAGAAGCTGGAAGTTCAAACGAAGAATCAGAATAGGCACGGAATGCGATTTCAGTCCGAAAGAAGTAGCTGGACCCAAAGGTTTTGAACATGCTTGGGGTGGAGACAAAGGAGTCAGGGAAGTGGCTGTCGAGAACAGAAGTGCCACTGTCAGACGGACAATGGAAAACCTCATAGCTCTTGACGTAGGGTTGCAGAATATCCGTCAAGAATGGCATGTTCGGAATCTGAGCTTGATAATCAGGAAATTGGGCCCAGATCTGTGGATCGTATTTGTCTGACGCATCCAGTGCATGCGGGAAAATCCCATCCGAATCGGATTCGTATAAGGCGATACTGCTTCCGACTTGGCGCAAATTGCTTATGCATTGCGTCTTCTTGGCTGCTTCCTTCGCGCGTGCGAAAACAGGGAACAGGATTGCAGCAAGCAATGCGATGATGGCAATTACGGTCAGTAATTCAACCAGGGTAAAGGCCGAGAATTGGGATCGTCGTGACATAGAAAAACGTCGGAGGTGCTACCGATCCATTATGGTACGCCAACCTATTCGAATCTCGCACAGACATTATTGTGGAAATGAAGGCATCTACCCTGCCATACTATAAGACTGCGTCCAGTCTAGGACGGTTGAGGAAACACGTTGGCAAAACCAATTGCAATCAAGCCTGAAGAAGAATTCGCACGATCCTATGTTGATCGACTGATCTTGGAGAAGCTCACCGAGATGGAATCGGCAATCAAGCTCGGAGAGCTTGCTGATAAGCTTTCCAATGAGGGAATCGGACTCGCGACCGTTCGTTCTCTGCTTGCCTCCAATCCCGATCGCTTCGCTTACCATGAGCGTAAGTGGATTCCAGCATCTCGTCTCCAGGGACAGGGACGCCCATTTGCCGAGGCAATGGCGATCGTCCTTTACCGATATGGCGCACCGATGCCAATCGAGATGCTCGTTACTGAGATTTCGCGAACCCGACGATGCGAGCCAGAAGGGATTGAAGAGACAATCCGCCGTATCGCTGAAACCGACAAGGCATTCGTATTTACGGTGAATGGCGAAGTCGCGTTGATGAAGTGGGGATTCGTTGCAGTTGACCAACTGCCTGGTCGCGCATTCGCGCTGAACATGGTTACCGCCGATGAGGTCGAAGAAGTCAGTGCCAAACTCTACGAAATAGACTGGCGCGCCGACGGAGCGATTGAAAAGGCTCTGGCAATCGCAGCTCCTGTCAAAGCAACCGTGCTTGGTGCAGTTGCCTATACGAGAGTGAATTCACCTGACCCCAAGTCGGTTCTGGTGTTCGACTGCCGAACTTTCTTCGCCGAGCTCCTTTCTGTTCCCGGTTATGTTTTTGCTCCAGATGGCGTGATTCATCCAGAAGCAGACACTCGAAAGTGGATTTCAGCGGCTGTAAAACTGGCAGATAAGCTTGCCCCGAGTGTTGAACTCGATGATGCCGCTCCAATTGAGGTTAAGCCTGAAGATATCGATCGAATTGTAGCCAAGATTCTTAATAACGAGAATTCAACAACTGCGACTCGGATATTGGAAGAGAACTACGAGATTACGATCAGTAACAAGACCTTCCCGGATGACATGGCTAACCTTTTGACTGCTCTCAAGAGCAGCAGTCAAGTTCAGTGGGTTGGTGGAGATCGCTTCCGAAAGAATGGCGACTATCCAGACTACATCACTGAAGTTCCGGAGCCTTTCCAGTTTGTTCCCACTGATGTGATGGATGAAGAAGGTGAATTGGTCGATATCGAATTGACTGATGACGGCCTCAGCTCCTCACTCCGAAAGTTGTTGTCTCATCCTTTGGCTACCGACGTGCTTGATGAAGATATTCAGCCAGCACCGAAGACGATGCCGGAAAGCGTTCGGCTTGTTCTCAAGTCGATCCATCGAGAATTGGGAACTTTCCCAATGTGCCAATTGCCTACAGATTGGCTCGATGCAATGCCCAAGATTCAAGAACTGATCTTGATAGATGGCAACGGCCGTGAACTGCAAGTTTGGGTAAATCATGAAGCCCGTTTGCTTTACGGATTCATCGATTGGTGGTACGAGCAGCCAGTAGAGAGTGGTGCAGTTTTCACACTAACCAAGACGACTCGACCAAATGTTCTTGAATTTGCATGGCTTGATCAACCAGATCCAGTCGTTTTCATCTCCGCCCAACGAATGGAAGAACTCCGTCAGCTTGGTGCAGAGGGAGCAGAGAAGAGCACTCTTGACCTCTTGATTGAAGTCATGGCGCATTGGCCAAAGGGTGCTGACTATCTCACACTCCTTGCTGAAGTCAACGTAACTCGACGATCCAGTCGACGGTTGGTGGCTTCACTGCTTTCCAGCTACCAGTGCTTCTATCAGCGATCCGGTTCACCAGTGTGGCATTTTGATGGCAAGAAGGTCGAACTCGGATTCGATAAGACGAAGAGGAAGTTCGTCAAGAAGTAGTCACACATTCCCGCCGATTGGCGGGACACGATTTTATCAGGTAACATAACGAACTCAATCAATCATGGCAAACACGAAATCCAGCAAGAAGGACATGCGACGAAGCGCCAAGAAGCGTATTCGCAACGTCAGCGTAAAGAGCGCACTCAAGACTTTTGTTAAAAAGGTACGAGTTGCAGCAGCAACCGGAGAGGCAGAAGCAACTCAGTCTGCTCTCGTTAATGCTGTAAGCGCCCTTGATAAGGCTGCTCAGCGAGGCGTCATTCACAAGAATCAGGCCGCTCGCCGCAAGTCGAGAATTGCTAAGGCTGCGAACAAGGCCAAAGCAGCTTCCGCCTAAGCATTCAAAATTCAATAGCCCGTTGCGAATCTCGCAACGGGCTATTTGTGTTTGCAGGCCATTCTGAAACAGATTGGCCTGAGGATTACTTGATGCTCAAGATTTCGAGCTCAAAAACGAGAGTTGTGTTGCCTGGAATCGGACCAGCACCTCGAGCGCCATATCCCAACTCTGGTGGAACGGTGATCTTTCGCTTGCCACCAACTTGCATCCCAGTGACGCCCATGTCGAAGCCTTGAATGACTTGTCCGGATCCGATGGTAAAGGCAAATTGACCACTGTCGAATTCACGTCCGTCTGTAAACGTGCCCTTGTAGTTGAGTTTTACAGTGTGGCCTGTCTTGGCGGTTTCGCCAGATCCGGCTTGGATTTCTTCGATTGTTATCATTTTAGGATTTTCACCATTTCGAGATCAAACACGAGCGTGGAGTTGGGTGGAATTGGACCTACTCCACGAGCGCCATAGCCAAGATCGGGTGGAATCGTAATCGTTCGCTTCTCACCGACCTTCATTCCGAGCAAACCTTGAGTGAAACCTGGGATCAGTCCGCGACGGCCCACTGTTACCGAAAGTGGCTCGTTACGATCATAGCTACTGTCGAACTTCTTGCCGTCAGTGAACTTGCCTGTGTAGTGCACTTGGACTGAATCGCCAATCTTCACAGGGGTACCAAGTCCGGCTTTGGTTGTTTTGATCTTTACGCGAAGGATTTCCTTTAGCTCAACATCGAAAACCAGAGTGGAGTTAGCAGGAATGTCATTTCCCATAGCCTGGGAGCCGTAGCCCATATCAGCGGGAATGACAAGGTGGCGGTGGCCACCAGGCTTCATACCTTGAATACCTTGGTCCCAACCTTTGATCACTTCGCCTGCACCCAGGGTGAACTTAAATGGGGTGCGACCGGGCTTCAGGGAACTGTCGAATTCTTTACCGTTTGTCAGTTTACCGGTATAGTTCATCACGAGAACATCGCCGGGGCGAGCCGAGTCGCCGCTGCCGACTTTAACGTCTTTAATCTCCAATTTTCCGCCGCCCTGCAGCAGAACAACCGGAAGAATGAGGCTTGCGAGTTGCATCGCTCTAGCTTACCCTTCGGGCCCGAACTCCCTTCGATCGTATACCAAGTCGGAAGCGATCTTCCAAACATCGGATGCGATCTGATTTTCAGGCTTGATTTTGCTGAAGTGGACAATCGCACTGGTGAGTCCGGCTTCCTGGCAATAGTGAAGGAACGCCGAGTTCAAGACTTGTCGAGCTGCTGGCTTTAGTCCAAAGCTAACGTTGGATACTCCGAGAACCGTGTTAACCAATGGGTGGCGTCGCCGAATTTCTCGAATCGCGTCTATCGTTGCGTATGCTGACTTGCGAAATTCCTCGTCTCCAGATCCAAGAGTAAAGGTGAGGCAGTCAATGAAGACATCATGATCTGGCAGTCCAAATTCTTGAGTCTTTGCCAGAAGCCGTTCAGCAATGGCGACTTTCTCATCGACCGATTTAGCCATGCCCTTCTCGTCAATCGTAAGGGCCACGACAGCCGCTCCATACTTGCGGCAGAGGCCCAGTACACGTTCTGTTCGAGCTTCTCCATCCTCGAAGTTAATACTGTTGACAATTGGCTTGCCTGCGACCGTCTGAAGCGCAGTCTCAACAACTTGCCATTCGGTGGAGTCAATCATGAGCGGCACGGTGATGTGTCGGTTGTAGTAACTCAGCAGGGTTTGCATGTCGGTTGTTTCGTTTCTTCCGACGTACGCGGTGCAGACGTCAAGTACATGCGATCCCTCCGCCTCTAATTCCCTTGCCAATTCGGTAAGTCCTTCCCAATTCTCAACTGCAAGCATCTCTCGGAAAGCTTTGGAGCCATTAGCGTTGGTCTTCTCACCAATGATCAGAATGGAACTGTCCTGTTTGTATGGCTGGAATGAGTAAAGACTGGAGCATCCCACCAGGGATAGTGCCTCGGCTTGAGCGTCCGTTTTTAGTTCGAAATCAAAGCCTGGGAACAGCTTTCGAGTTTTCTGCCAGTGAGCATTGGCACCATGGCTTCGCCCACCAACCATTTCTGCGACAGATTTGATGTGGGCAGGAGTGGTTCCACAACAACCACCACAAAGGGCAACTCCATACTCGTTGACGAATCGATCATGATGACCAGCCAATTCATCGGGAGTCAACTTGTAAACAGCGCGTCCACCCTCCATGACAGGTAAGCCCGCATTAGGTTGTACTGCGATCGGCCGAGTTGAGTTCTGACTCAAATAGCGGACATGGGTAGCCATTTCTACAGGGCCGGTAGCACAGTTCAAGCCGAATGCTTTGACAGAAGGGAAGCTCTCAATCATGTTGAGAGCGGCTGACATTTCACTGCCCAACAACATGGTGCCGGTTTGCTCCATCGTAACTTGCACGAACAGCGGCACCCTGCGCTCTGTTTCTGCCATAGCGCGCTCAGCGGCAACGATTCCTGCCTTAACCATTAAGAGGTCTTGAAGTGTCTCCAGAAGCAGGGCATCTGCACCACCTTCAAGCAATCCTCGGAAAGATTCGGAATACGTCGATTCCAATTCGGTCCAACTGGTTTGCCCCAGGGTCACCAGCTTGGTGCCTGGGCCAAGGGCGCCAATGACAAATCGTGGCTTGTCGGGCGTGGAAAACTTTGCCGCGGCCCTCTTAGCGATCTTTGCTGCCTCTAAGGAGACATCGTAGACCAGTTCGGGGATGTCGTACTCACCCAGAACGATTGAGGTTGAGCCGAAGGTGTTAGTCTCGACAACATCGGAACCAGCGGCAAAATAGGCTCCATGAATGGATTCAATCACCTCTGGGCGAGTGAAAACCAGAATCTCGTTACAGCCATCGAGTAGCTTGCCCGCCATCCTTTCGGCGGCTGCATTGACAGCCTGACTTTGATGACTTTGCTGTTTCAGGATGAAATCATTGTCATCTAAGTTTGCGCCCTGAATCTGGGTACCCATTGCTCCGTCGTAAACCAACACGTGGTCAGATAGGGCATCGAGCAAATGGGACTTCATAGTTGAAGATTATGATGCATCGGGGTTACCAGACGGGGACCGAATCCTTTACTGCCAAACGGAGTGACGTTGAAAGCTGATTTCACCAAATGAACTGCGGGTAATCGATTCGATACCCAGAGTTGTAAAACGCGTATGAACCGATGGCGGTAGCGCTTTGTCATGCGTACCGTGTCCATTTTTCGGTATCGTATGCCGTGCGATCCTTTCGCCGCACCCTTGGTTTTTTACGTCCATATCGGGGACGAGTTCTGCTGGCCGTCTTAATGACCTTGCTGGTAACGGTCCTTCAGATTTTGCCGCCTCGTATTTACCAAGTGGCGATTGATAATTCAATCCGACCTTCACTTGCCGCCAGTAACGAATTGAAGGGTCTTTCTCCGGTTCACGGCAAGCAAATGTCAGCCAAAGTGATCCAGCACATCAGTGAGCTGCATCATCAAATTGACAAGGTCTCGCCTCAGATCCTCTTGTTCTGTGCTGTCGGTTTGGTTCTGATTGTCGCACTGAGAAATCTTTTCAGCTACGCAAATTCATATACCGTGACATGGATTGGTCACCGATTTGTTTTTGATCTTAGGTTTGCCACTTGGCGCCACCTTCAACGGTTGAGCTTGGCATTTCACAATCAGACCCAGACTGGCAAGATCATGGCTCGTGTCACGGCAGATATTGAGCTAATTCAAGGTTTGATACAAGGGCAACTGGTCACTTTCATTAGCGATATTGTCACGCTGGTGACCGTCTTGGCGATGCTGTTCTTCTTGGAATGGCGTTTGGCTCTGATCATTCTGGTTTTGACCCCGTTTTACGTCGTCAGTTATCTGTTCTTCCTGAAGAAGATTCGCGAAATCAGCAATGAGCAGCGTCGGCTTTACGATGAGATGCTTGGAACTTTGGCTGAGAAGATCTCGGGAATTGGTGTAGTCAAAGCGTTTGTCCGCGAAGACCATGAACGAAAAACGTTCATGGACAAAGTCCGAGAGAAATTCGCAGTAGACATGACTCAGGTTCATCTGAACCGACAATTGGGAATGGTTTCCGCTATTGTCAGCGCTCTAGGGACTGGAGCTATCTACTCCTATGGTGGGTATCTCGTCCAGCATGATCAGATGACCACTGGAAAGCTCGTCGCGATGACTTTCTACATCGGGTTTGTCTTTAATCCTGCCGTTCGTGTGGCTGACTTCAACACCGCTCTCCAGTGGGCAGTATCGGCAATGGATCGCGTGTTTGAAACTCTTGATACCAGACCGGACATTGAAGATAAGTCAGATGCATTGCCGCTCCCTGAAATTCGTGGGACAGTCTTGTTCGACAACCTGACCTTTGGATATATGGACGGTCAGCCGATCATCAACCATATCAACCTGGAAGTTCGTGCTGGAGAGATTATTGCTCTGGTCGGACACAGCGGTGCCGGCAAAACGACCTTAATGAACTTGTTGATGCGGTTTTATGATCCGACTTCGGGTCGGGTCCGAGTTGATGGATACGATCTGAGAGACGTACGTTTGGAGACGCTTCGTCGCCAAGTAAGTATGGTTGCCCAAGAGAACGTGTTGTTTAGCGTCACCTTGATGGAAAACATCAAATATGGGAATCGGGAGGCAACCGACGATCAGGCAATAGCTGCTGCCAAGGCTGCTGACCTTCATGAGTTTGTCATGGGCCTACCTGATGGCTACCAAACCATGATCGGCGAGGACGGAATCAAACTAAGCGGAGGGCAGAAGCAGCGCTTGGCACTTGCGCGTGCTTTGGTTACTGATCCCAAGATCCTGATCCTTGACGATGTCACCAGTGCTTTGGATGGCGAGACCGAGGCTAGGGTGCAGGATGCCCTCGATGAAGTCATGAAGGGCCGCACGACGTTTATCATCGCGCATCGACTGAGTTCGGTAGTCCATGCAGACCGCATTATTGTTCTAGAGGGTGGCAAGATTGCCGACATTGGAACTCACGATGAATTGGCAAGCAGGGAAGGGATCTATAAAGATCTCTATGAAGAACAGTTCCGAAGCGCGTTGCAACCTTCAAACGCCTAATTGCTCAAATCTATGGGCAAAACATGGGAAAAGCCCAAAATTCCATCATTTTGAGGGTGTTCTCCCACAGCCCAAGCAGTGTTACTCCCTCCTTTGTCATTTGAATGCGATACAAATGGGTCGAAAACACGTAGACATACGTCTAATTTCATATAGAAGTGTCATGCAATATTCACATTCTTCCCAATTTTTTCCCATAAACTGACCACTTTTGCCCAAAGATGTCCTACAATATCAACACGAAAGACGGATTTACCACGGACGGTGAAGAAAATCTTCGTATTGGGGCGGAACCGAAAAGGTTCGGTGGAAGGGAGCAAGCATGGATGCAGCAACCTTCCACATCTCTCCAGAAATCCTTTCAGAGAGCAGGTAGATGTCCGACCAAACTGGTTACGATACGGAACTCTTACCGCTCCTCGGTACCGACGAAGCGACAATTGATAATCGCGGTCGTATCCTCCTGGGTAAAAAAAAGCGAGAGCGTTTAGGTGATTCCTTTGCGATCACGATTGGTGAGTTTGGGTGTATCTGTGCCTATCCCGCCGTTTCCTGGCGAGCCCGAATTCGAGAGATCAATAGCTATCCACCCAACAATATCGGACGGCAGAAATATTCTCGTTTCTTACTCGGTGATTCTGATGACGATTTGACATGTGACCCACAGGGACGCGTGGTCATTCCTCGCAAACTTCAGGAGATGGGGAAGCTTAAGGACAAAGTTTTGCTGGTAGGGTGCGGTGATCGGCTTGAGATCTGGGACCCGGTGGAATACGAATCCTATCTCTCAAATCCTGACGACTATTGTCGTGATCGTAGGATCGCAATGGAAAATGCCTACAACGAAATGAAGCGCTAAAGTGCTTCAATGTTGATCAGGTTTTCCGATGTCTGAAATACAAGAACCCATCGCTCCAAAGCATGCCCCTGTCATGCTCCGTGAAGTCCTCGAGGTGCTCGATCTCAAACCTGGACAAACTGCTGTAGATGGAACTCTGGGGTTGGCGGGTCATGCCAAAGAATTTGCTCAAGCTGTATCACCTGGTGGAACAGTGCTGGGGATTGACTGGGACCAGAGCATGCTTGGTTTGGCGCAAGAGCGTCTCTCTACGATTCAGGGTGTGAAGTTTCTTTTCGCTCATAGCGATTACCGAAACATCTCTGATATCGCCCAGGAGTTCGATTTGAAGCCGAACGGGATACTTTTAGACCTTGGTTTGAATAGTGCCCAAATCGATGATCCCACTCGAGGGATTTCGTTCTCGAAAGAAGGTCCGTTGGATATGCGCATGGATAGAAGCAAGGGTGAGCCCGCCTCAGCGCTACTCAATCGTCTTGGCCCCAACGAGATCGAAAACATCCTATTCGAATATGGTGACGAGCGATGGAGCAGAGCGATCGCAAAGAAGATTGTCGAGCGGAGAAGGGAGCATCCACTGCGTACCACTACAGACCTCGTAGATGCAGTTATGGCTGCAATTCCCGCCGGGGCGAGAGATAAGCGAATTCATCCGGCTACTCGCACATTCCAAGCCGTAAGGATCGCGGTGAATGAAGAACTCGAAGGGATTGACGATACGCTGATCGGTGCGGCTGAGAGTTTGGCCGTTGGTGGAACACTGGCGGTTCTGAGTTATCACTCTGGTGAGGACAGACAGGCGAAGCACGCGTTTAGGGAGTTGGCGTCCTCGGGTAGGTTTGAAGACCTATTTAAGAAGCCTAAACAGCCCACTGAACAAGAAATTTTGAAAAATCCTCGCAGTAGAAGCGCAAAATTACGTGCAATTCGAAGAATTCTCCTTTAATATATAGAGACAGCCTGGGTTAGGATGACCCTTTTGGCTTAGTTGGAGCTTATGGATGAGCGTTGTACTAGATAGACCCGTCGTACCGGAGCAGCAGACTGCAACAGAATTGCCAGTCGCGTTACGTCAAAGGGTTCCCGTTGAGCCAGTTCGTCGACCCGTTGTTGACGTCCCTGTTGTTGCGCCCAATCGATCTCGTGTTCGACAGGATGTCGGTCTCAAGATTGCTCGGGTTGTATGCGCCAAGGTAGCGCTCTTCGGTGCGGTCTACGCTTTGACCTACACTGTCAGCACCTTAACGGGCCAATACTTTGTGGAGCAAAGTCGAGCGCAGATTAAGGACGCTGTATCCCGATCGAAAGCTGCCATTCAGAATGAGCGGGCCATAGAGCGAAGACTCAATGTAATCAGAAATGCTGCAACCATTGAGGAATGGGCTCTTTCTCATGGTTTTCGACCTGCAGATGGCCTAGGTGAAACGTCTAAGGTTACTGATAGTGTCGCACCCCACAAATAACTCCTTATCATCAACGAATTACCGATGGGCAGCCGGACTCATGGGCTGCCTATTTGGCGTTACTGCACTAAGTCAAATCAAACTGCAGACTTGGGAGCAAGCCAGGACGATTCAGTTGGCCAGGGATTCCAAGCGGTACGTATTGACTGCGAAGGATAAGGCAAGGCGTGGCGGGATTTTCTCTTCGGATGGAAAGCCGTTGGCGCAAGACGATGAATCATATGCTTTAACCATTGATTTTTTGAAGGTTCCTCATTCCGATGCCTTCTTCATGGAATTGGCCGAGGCCACCGGCCTTCCGGCCAGTGATTTTGCCGATTTGTCGGTGGTTACCAAAGATTCCAAGACTTGGCTAGACCCCATTCCTGGGAGTCGATATGCTGAAGTGATGTCGCTCAAGAAGCGATGGAGGGCAGATGGACTATCACTTAAGCTGACAGGTCAGCGATCGTATCCATTAGGGGCGTCTGCTTCAAGTCTTATTGGGGTCATCAGAGATTATAAAGAGGGAACGGTATATACCGGGGTTGAGCGGAGCATGAACAACCAACTCTCAGGAACCGATGGGAAGAAGGTTGGTTTGACGGATCGAACAGGTTCATTCCTTCCAATGCGAATGGAATCAGCCAGCATCCCCAGGGTTGATGGAAAGGATGTTTTCCTAACCTTGGATAGCGACCTTCAGCTTCTGGCAACTGATTCGCTTAAAAGAGCCGTCGAGGTGAACCAGGCAGATAACGGAGTTGCCTTGGTGATGGATCCAAAGACTGGAGATATTTTGGCGATGGCCAATTGGCCGAGCTTTGACCCGTCTGGTAACTCCAAACAAGGTCAATTTGGATACAACCCTGCTTACATGGCTCAGCTCGAACCAGGTTCAACGTTTAAGATTTTGACTCTCGCAAAGGGGTTGGACTCGGGCAAAGTGACCATGAACGATGTGATCAATTGTTCAGGGGAATGGCATCCTACGGCAAAGACTCGGGTTAGATGCGATAGCCATCACGGGAATAGGGCACATGGACCGGTAAACCCTGAAGCGGCCATCGAAAGGAGTTGCAACGTTTCAGCAGCCATCTGGGCATCCAAAGTCGGACGGGACGACTTCCTTCAATATGTGCGTGACCTTGGGTTGACCCGACGCAGTCACCTCCATGTCCCTGGGGAAGCCCACGGAGGCCTTGATTACGATGATCCTGCCCAGCTTTTGCAACTCGCAAATATAGGATTTGGGCAAGCTTTGACTTGCACGCCCGTTGGTCTAATTGGTGCCTTTGGAATGCTGGGTAACAATGGTGTTCGAGTAGAACCGAGACTTATCAGTAAGGTTGGTTCAGACGTAAAGAAGCCGGATGTTGGTAAGCAAGTGGTTCGACCTGAAACCGCTGCCAAAGTAATCGACTGTATGACGGCTGTTATTGAGAACGACCATGGAACTGGTGCGAAACTTCGAATTCCAGGCTACAAATTAGCTGGAAAGACTGGAACTGCTCAGAAGGTCGGTAAGGGCGAAGAGGGCTATGTTTCGAACTTTGTCGGATTCGTACCAGCGCAAAACCCGAAGGCAGTCATTTTGGTTATGGTGAACCACCCCAAAAAAGGGGCTTACTATGGGGCGGAAGTCGCAGGTCCTGTCTTCCAGCAAATTGCCAAAGCGGTCATCCGCCACTACAATATCCCGCCAACTGAGCCGATAAGGGCTACTGTCAAAACGGACCAGAAACCTGCCGTCATCGACTGATGAAACTTACAGAAATCATCCGCAAAGCCGGAATAGTTCCCAGCCAGATATGGGGAGATGCAGAAGTTACCGCCCTTGGGATGGACTCAAGGAAGTCCAGAGGTGGTGAGCTGTTTGTTTGTATGCCGAGCCAAAACAGCGACAGTTTGGCCTACATTGAGTCTGCAGCGAAAGCTGGAGCCGTTGCGGCTTTAGTGTATGAGGCACGAGGTATTGAGATCGCGGCTAGCCATGGTTTGGCATGTGTCTGTGTGACACATACTGATCTGCAATATTACGAAGCGATTTGGCGCATTTGCCGAGTGGTGTTTGATGAACCAACACGCGCGATGAAGGTTATCGGCGTGACGGGAACGAACGGAAAAACCACTACCGCTTGGTTACTCCGCGACATGTTGGCTGTCCTGGGTGTATCGGCTGGATATCTGGGAACTTTGGGATTTCAGCTTCCCGGCGAAGAGCGAGAGTTAGGGAATACGACTCCTTTTGCTGTTGAACTTTACAACTTAATTTCGGAGGCTCGGGAGAAAAGCGTACATGCGTTGGCAATGGAAGTCAGTAGCCATGCCTTGTTTGAACGACGGTCTGATGGGATCGAATTTGATGCTGCGGTGTTCACCAATCTCACGCAAGATCATCTCGATTTCCATAAAACGATGGAGTCTTACGCAGAGGCAAAGCATCGTCTTTTTACACAGCTTCCTCTGCAGACTAACAAACGCTTTGTCGGCGCGTTTAACTTGGACGATCCTACCGGGGCCAGGTGGGCACTGGAGCAAAACGGGCCCTCTGTCACTTACGGATTTACTGACGAGGCAGATCTGTTCGGAACGGCTATTTCGGTTCAAGTCGATCGAATCATGATGGGGCTTCGCTATCGAGGTGAATGCGAGGTTGAAATACCCCTCGGCGGACATTTTAACCTGTCTAACTGTTTGAGCGCAGCTGCAGGAATGATTGCACTTGGGTATGGACTGGAGGAACTTCAGTCGGCTCTTCCCAAGGTGAGGCCCGTTCCTGGTCGATTTGAGGCAGTCCCAAACGAGCGAGGCATCGGGATTATCGTGGACTATGCTCACACGCCTGATGCTCTGGAGAAGTTACTGGACTCGACTCGGGAGCTGAAGCCCAATCGAATCATAACGGTTTTTGGCTGTGGTGGTGACCGAGACAGAACGAAACGACCCAAAATGGCTAAGTCCGCCAGCGAGCGATCAGAACTCACTGTTGTCACAAGCGATAATCCCCGCACGGAAGATCCTCAATCGATTTTGGAGGAAGTGGTTGCAGGGATTGTTCCAGGTAGGGAATCTGTGGCGATCGTCGATCGGCGCGAAGCGGTGGCTCATGCGATAAATGCGGCAAAACCGGGTGATGTAGTTGTGATTGCTGGGAAAGGACACGAAAACTACCAAATCATTGGTCGGACGAAGTATCCGATGGACGACCGTGATTTGGCGCGTGAGGCAATGGCTTGATCCCCGTACGAGTCGCGGAATTCGCGAAATGGCTTGGCGGAGAAGCAACCGGTTTTGATCCCAACGACGTCATTCAGAGCTTTGCTTTGGACAGCAATTCGGTGCGTTCTGGTGACCTGTTTCTTGCAATCAAGGGTGAAAGAGTTGATGGACACAACTTTGTTCCTCAAGCTTTGGCTCATGGTGCCATTGGCAGTCTAGTAGAAAGGGAAGTTCACGGACCGTCGATACGAGTTCCAAACCTTGTTGAAGCGCTGGCGAAAATGGCCAATAATTATCGGCACAGGTTCTATGGGCCGGTAATTGGAATTACGGGTAGTGCAGGCAAAACCACAACGAAGGAATTTGTAGCGGCAGCTGTCAGCTCAAAAGGACCTATTCTGAAAACCGCTGGGAATCGAAACACGGAATACACTGTCCCTCTGCTTTGGGCTGAACTGACGCCTCAAGATCAAGTTGCGGTTGTGGAAATGTCGATGCGCGGATTTGGACAAGTTGCCCATTTGGCTGCGTTTTCCGAACCTCAAATTGGTTTGATTACCAACATTGGCTATGCCCACATGCTTCAAGTAGGTTCGAGAGAAGGGATCGCTGATGCAAAAGGAGAGCTCCTGGAGGCACTCCCGGAGTCAGGTGTAGCAATTCTTTGGCATGAAGATGATTACTTGGATCGATTGAAATCAAAGACTCAAGCCAAAGTTTTGACTTTTGGAGTCAATGACGGAGCCGATTGCCGGATTTTAGGCTATCGACCGTTGAATTGGACTTCATGCATCGTCGAAGGAACGTGCATGGGTACTCAATGGAGTGCGCGGGTTCCGGCAGTCGGAAGGCACATTGCAATAAATGCTGCGGCTGCTGTTTTAGCTGCTCAAGTCGTCGGAGTAGATCCAGTTACGGCCGGACAATACTTGGGGAATGCAGTCTTGCCGCCGATGAGAATGGAAGTTGTCGAACGAGAAGGAGCGACCTACCTTTTGGATACCTACAATGCCAGTCCGCCCAGTATGATCGCAGCAATAGAGACCCTTAGCGAACTCCCAGCAATAGGGAAGAGAAGAGCGGTGATTGGTGAAATGAAGGAACTGGGTGTCTTCACCATTGACGCCCATTGTCGAGTCGGCGAGGCGCTTGCGAAATCTCAAATAACGGAACTCCTGCTGTATGGAGAGGCGACTCAAGATACTTACAGTGCGGCTATCAGGTCAGGTTTTCCTGAATCGATGATAACTGTTGCCAACTCAATTGAAGAAGTCGCGACATTTCTGCGCCGCTCAGAGGCGGGTGACGTCGTCTTGATTAAAGGTAGCCGCTCCCTGGAATTAGAGCGCGCACTCGATTGGAGAACATCACATTGAATAGTGCGCTAACATTTTTCATCGCCTTTTTGGCGTCTGCCGTCAATACCATACCGATCTACCGAGCGCTTATCGCTTTGAAATCCCGTCAAACCGTTAGCCAATACCTAGAGGGACACCAGAAGAAGCAGGGCACTCCAACGATGGGCGGCCTTATCATCGCTATCGGATTTGTGATGAGTGGCCTGGGTTTTACTTTGGGCGTTTCACAGCTTCATGAGTCGCGGGAAGGTTGGCGTGCTATCGGCGTCGTTGGGATGTTCCTTGGCTTCAGCTTGATCGGATTTATTGATGATTTCTTAGTCCCTCGATATATGGAGGGAAAGAGAGGATTAGGTTGGAAGCAGAAGATCACCATGCAACTGGTGGTGGCAGTTGGCTTTGGCTTTATCCTTTGTGGAAGATTTGACTCGACACTCTTCCTTTTGGTGTTTTTCACGCTCTTCTTCTCAAACGCCTACAACTTTTCGGATGGGCTAGACACGTTGGCGAGCTTGCTTTTGATTGGGCTGGGTGGCGGTCTTTGGTTTATTGCTCACATGCGTGACGCATCCATCTTAGAGCCTATTTTGGCCGCCCTGATCGGTGCAACGTTGCCATTCTTGTATATGAATCGTCGCCCCGCAAAGATCTTCATGGGGGATGTTGGTTCGTTACCGATCGGTGCAGTACTGGGGGTGGCAGTAACCGTTTTGGCAAAGCAAAACGATTTTGACTTCATGTACTCTCGGCCAGAAATCACCGGCATGGGTATTGACTCAGCCTACTACCGGCCAGATTCGGGACTGTTGGTCTGCCTGGGACTCCTGATCATAAGTGGCATGATGATTGTCGAACTCGTGCCTGTACCGCTTCAGATTTTGAGTGTTAAATTGAGGAAAAAGAAGCTATTCAGCTTCACGCCAATTCATCACGCTTTTGAAAGGAAGGGCTGGCCCGAGCAAAAGGTAGTTAATGCATTTTTTGCCTGTCAGCTCGTCATGGCATCGTTGGCATTGGCTTGTTGCGATAACTCGACAACCGCCGTGGTCATCGTTCGCAATAACTCTAACAAACTGGATAAACATATTCGATGGCATTCTGATGCGGTGGTGCCTGCCGCGCAGGTTTCTCCTTGAACCGGAGAGAAGAACTTCGCGGTAAACGCATTGGGATCTTCGGTTTGGGAAGATCGGGGCTGGCCATTGGCAAAGCGGCGCTTGCGTTGGGTGCCTTTCCGATAGTTTTCGATCAAAAGTCGCTTGAAGAATTACCCAAAAGAGATGCTTATGATGAAGCCATTGGGGCCAACCTCAACGTCGTTCTTGGGTGGAGGGGGAGGTTTAACCCAGCTGAGCTGGATTGGATCGTATCCAACCCAGCGGTAGATCGACGCCATCCCGCCCTGAAGCAGGCAACGGAGGACGGCATTGAAATTCTGAGCGAGGTGGAGTTTGCATACCGAATCTCTCTCGCACCGATAGTTGCCATAACAGGGACCAACGGCAAGAGCACGACTACAGTAATGACCTACCTGTGTCTGGAGGCGTGTGGTGAAAAGCCAATTCTATGCGGCAATATATTTGGTTCTGGGTATCCCGAAGAGGCTATGTCAGAAGCCGCCCTTCGTGCGACATCGGACCAGACGTTGGTAGCTGAGATTAGCTCCTTTCAATTGGAGTGGATCAGTCAATTCAAGCCTGTCTCAGCAGGAATTACGAACATTTGGCCAGATCACCTTGATCGGTACGAAGGATTCGACGAATATGCGGCAACCAAACAAGGGCTCTTTAGGAACATGGATGCTCATGATTTTGTGGTTGTCAAAGCCAATGATCCGGTAGTTCGAGCACCTGGCTTAAGAGGTAGCGCCTATCGATCAAGGCATAACCGACAGGGTAATTCGGCGGACACTTCAGCATCTCTTCCGACCGTCCTTCAATTTGGGGCAACCGCAGAACATGCCCGAACAGAAGAAAATGGCATCCGAATTCTCAACCAGTTTATAAAGTTAGATGATCTTCCGTTTGACGAGCCACACAACATGACAAACGCTTGTATGGCGGCGCTTTTGGCTTATGGCCTTCTCAAGGTGCGGTCGGTTCAGGAACCTGATTCTCACGCTGCAAAGTTGATTGAGGTCGCAGAAAGGGTGGAAAGTGAAAGGCAGCGAGCGACAAGATCAGTATTCGGTCAACGACTTTCCGAGGAAATTCCAGCGGCATTGCCAACTCAAGTCATCGAGGGTCTGAAGGCCTTTAGAGGATTGGCGCACCGAATGGAGCCAGTTGGGGAGAGAAATGGCATTCGGGTGATCAACAATTCGATGTGTACAAACCCCGATGCTGTCATTAAGTCGGCACAGAGTGTGAAAGATCCGGCTCATCTCCTGATTGGTGGAGTTAACAAGAAGCTCGACTTTAAGCCACTCAAAAACTATCTCGCAAACAACCGCCGTAAGGCATATTTGTTTGGCACGGATGCTGAAGAATTGAATCATATGTTGGGGGGAAATCTCCCAATCTTTGATACACTAGAGCAAGCGTTTCACGCGGCTACGGAAAATGCCGTCAAGGGTGAAGTTATTATGCTTGCTCCTGGCTGTGCAAGTAGTGACCAGTTTCGAGACTTCCGAGACCGTGGAAACGTCTTCAAAGCGATCGCCAAGGAATGGCTAAGCCAATGAAACGAATTCTGCGCTCATCTGACCCATGGATCTTCTTTCTCGCCATTGCGGCGACTATTCTGGGCATAGTCTTTATCCAAGATGCGGGGTATGCCCGTTGGATTCAGAGTGGCAGAACAGGCATTCCTCAAGAAGTTAGAACTCAGATTGGATTAGCTATCGCATCGCTCTTTGCGTATAAAGTTTGCTCTGGAGTCAAGATAGAGCAGATTCGAACTTGGTCCAAGCTCATATGGTTGGTCAATCTCGTGCTATTGCTCTTGGTTAGGTTTGCTGGCCACCGATTGAACGGAGCTCAACGTTGGCTGGGTTTTGGTGCTTTGTCCATTCAGCCAGCTGAGTTTGCCAAGGTTGCGGCTATTGTTTATTTGGCTGGCTACTTTGCAAACCGCAAAGCTTGGCCAGCCAGAATCAAGCCTCAGAGAGACTGGGCGCTACGAATTGATAACATCTGGGTACCCAAAATTACTCGTTGTGGGCCAGCAATCTGGGTGGCTATTTCGGCTGTTCTGGTATTGGTTGAGCCCGATATGGGAACTGCCGCAGTTATTTTGGCGACGGGTTATGCGATGTTCTTCCCTGGTGGCGTAACCGTCAATTCTCGGGTAGTTGCCTTTGTCTTTGCGGTCCTGGCGGCGGGAATCGCGGTCAAGATTGAACCTTATCGACTTCAGCGGGTTTTGGATCATCCTACTCGATGGACAGCCAAGAATATTGACGATACGGAGTTTCAAACCGTACAAGCAGAGCTAGCTATTGCCACTGGTGGGCTCAAAGGTGTTGGGCTGGGCCAGGGACGTGCCAAGCATATTTTGCCTGCCACGACGACGGACTATATTGGCGCAACTATTGGTGAAGAAACAGGTTTGATAGGCTCGCTGGGAATCTTGGCGCTATTGGGAGCGATGGTGTTCCGCTTGTTTTATCTAGCCCAACGGGCCCCAAGTCGATTCGGTATGTTGCTCACGTTTGGGGTCGCTTGTTGGCTGGGTATACAAACCTGCGTCAACCTCATGATGGCCAACGCGTTCTTGCCTTCCATCGGTATACCGTTACCATTCATCAGTTCAGGAGGATCGAGTCTGATGGCGCTTTGGATGGCGATGGGATTGTGTCAAGCCGCTATGGTGCCTGAACCGACTCGCTCTGAACAATCTAAGCAAAAGGTTGCTCGTCGAACCAGAAATACCAAACCCTATGATCGTGGCACGAATCAGGTGCCTGTCCTAACGACCAATTATAGAGGCCGATTGCGATGAATCTTGCCAGCCAAAGGGTCTGGAGGTAGTTTGTGCGTTTGGTTCTGACGGGTGGAGGCACTGGTGGCCATATTTACCCAGCTATTGAGGTCGGCCGATTGGCACGCGAAAATGGTGCAGACCTGCTATATTTTGGGTCCATCAGGGGGCAAGAGTCAGCAATAGCCTTTCAGCAGTCGATTCCATTTACTGGCTTTCCAGCAGAACCGCTATACAGCCTCAAATCGATCCGTGGGGTCAAAGCACTGATCAAGCTCCAGCAGTCTCGCATTTCGGCAAGGAAAGCGCTTAAGGTTTGTGCTCCAGACATCGTCTTTTCAACTGGAGGCTACAGCGCCGGTCCAATCGTGGCGGCGGCAAAAGATCTGAAGATCCCCTTTGCGATTCATACCGCCGATAGTGTTCCACCACGGTCGTCGAGCATGTTTGCACCTCAAGCGGCACTATTCACGTGTACATTCCGCTCCACGCCCAAGTTTCTAGACAATATTCCCGTCGTACGCACGGGGCAGCCGATCCGAAAACAACTCCGAGATGCCTCGCTTGTGCAGCGAACCGACTCTGAACCAATGCTCCTGGTTTTAGGGGGCTCTCAGGGGAGTCAATATCTCAATGAAACGGTGCCTCATGCAGTTCAGGCTTCTGGGTTTCAAGGCAAGGTTGTACACGGGTGCGGTGTCTCCCATGTGGAATCCACTCAACAACTTGTCCACGATTTGCAGTTGAAGAATTATTCGGTCGTTGGATTTATGAATGCGGAGGAACTGGTTAGTGCCTATCGTTCAGCGACGGTCGCAATCTCGCGAAGCGGTGGCACTTTGGCAGAACTGGCACTCTTCGGCTTGCCAAGCATTTTGGTGCCGTTGCCGAATTCAGCGAACGACCATCAGCTCCATAACGCAGAAGAGTTTGTCGAAATGGAATCGGCCAAATTGGTCCACCAATCTAATCAAGGGACAAATAACATCGCTATCGCACTGCAGGAATGGATCGAGAATGATATCTCTCGGTTGAAGGCAAGCCAAAATTTAAGGGAGTGGACGGTTCTTGATGCAACGGACAGAATCTGGAACCTAATAGTAAAGGCTGGTAGATGAGAAAACACGACGAGATTGATTCCGCATTTTCACCGACAGGTTGCCTGGATGGACTCACGTCCTATTTCCTTGTCGGAATTGGTGGAGCAGGTATGAGTGCGCTGGCACGAATGCTCAAACACCGCGGCTTTCAGGTTTCTGGAACGGATTCAACCAAGAGCCCAGAAACAGACCGTTTGAACAATGAAGGGATCAGTGTTAGCATTGGCCACTCAGGATCTTCCATCGGCCCTAATGATGCAGTGGTACTAACTGATGCGATCGATTTGGCGATCTCTCCTGAATATGCTCGCGCAAGAGAGCTTGGCCTACCGATTGTGCGGCGATCTCAAGCACTTTCCTGGCTGCTTCGAGGCAAGAAAGTCATTGCAGTAACGGGTACACATGGCAAAACCACTACGACGGGAATGCTTGGGAATGGTCTCAAGGAAGGTGGACTTGAACCGCTGGTTGTTGTCGGGGCCAATATCCCGCAACTCAAGGGACCCGTTTGGGAAGGTGACGGGGAGTTTGCGGTTGTTGAAGCTTGTGAGGCTTACGACAGTTTTCACGACCTCAGTCCCTATATCGTGCTCCTTACAAATCTTGAATTAGACCATGTGGATTTCCACGGCAGCTACGAGAATCTAAGGTCGAGCGTTGTTCGGTTTGTTCAGAAGATTCCTACTGAAGGATTCCTAGTTTATTGTGCCAGTGATCCAGGTGCTGTAGAAGTTGCCGGATTGGTCGATTGTAAGAAGGTCAGCTATATACTCGGTGACTTTGGACGCCTGACAGAGGGTCTTATCGATCTTGCTTACCGTGAACCACTTCAGCGGGGGGACCACAACAAACTCAATGCGGCAGGGGCCCTAACTGTCGCTGACCAAATCGGTGGATTGAATCCAGGAACCGCAAAAGGGGTAATCGGATTTACGGGTGCGGAAAGGCGACAACAAGTGATTCTTGCTGGGTGTCAGCCTGAACTATTGCAAATCGAAGATATTTTACGAGCAACTGACATTGCTCCTGTCGATACATTCATCGTGATCGATGATTACGCTCATCATCCGACCGAAGTGAGAGAGAGCCTGAAAGCTATTAAGGCTGCCTACGCTCCCGCCGGTTCGGGACGAAGGACGATCGTTGTGTTTCAGCCCCACCTGTATTCGAGAACACAGGGGTTGATCAAAGAGTTTGCTGACGCCCTAAGCATTGCGGACGAGGTGGTAATTACTGATATTTACCCAGCTCGGGAAGACCCTATCGCAGGCGTGAGTTCTGCTCGAATAGCCGAAAAGATAACCAAGCCGATTCACTATATTCCTTCTCGGCACTTGCTCCCGATGAAAGTTGCCCAAATGGCCAGGCAGGGGGATGTGATCGTCGGTATGGGAGCAGGGAATATCTCCGAATTTGCCTCGTCCTTGGTAGGGGAACTGAGCAGAATTTACGACTTGATCGCAAGTAAAGCTGCTACAGGTCTTTCACCAGTGTCACGTAAAGTCAAAGTCGCCGTGATCTCCGGTGGAGATAGTCCGGAACGAGAAGTTAGTATTCACTCGGGACGGGAGATTCATAAGGCGCTCACCAAACTCGGATACGATTCCTGGATCGTCGATGTGACAGAGTTGTTGTTTAAAGGTGCCAACCTCGGTATGTTCGTGGGCCCAGACCGACCCGATATTGCTTTCTTGGCTGTGCATGGGACGCATGCCGAAGATGGTGCTATTCAAGGACTCTTTGAGCTTCTCCATGTGCCCTATACAGGTTCGGGAGTCCAAGCCAGTTCGATCGCTCTTGATAAAGCCCTTACCAAGCAAATATTGGAGCAGCATGGAATCCGGGTTCCCAAAGGGGCGCTCTTAACGGAACCTGAGGCACCGCTAAATATCCATCCCCCTATGATCGTTAAGCCAAATTCTCAAGGTTCGACGGTCGGATTAAGTTTTGTCGAACATAGGTCTCAACTCTGTCCAGCACTTCTTAGCGCGTTTGCGTATGACGATTCCGTTTTGGTGGAAGAGTGGATCACAGGAATGGAGATCTCAGTTCCAGTCGTCAACGAACAGGTTCTGCTTCCGGTCGAGATTGCTCCAGCCAGCGGTCGTTACGACTTTGAAAGTAAGTACACGCCCGGCGCGACTATCGAAGTAGTTCCTGCCCGCTTGCCCGAACATATCCTCAAACAAACTCAGGAGATTGCTCTAAAAGCCCATCGTGCGCTTCGATGTAGCGGTGCGACTCGAACGGACATGATCGTGCGGGGGGATGAAATCTTCGTACTTGAGGTTAACACGCTTCCGGGTATGACCAGAACGTCACTCTTGCCGAACAGTGCTCAAGGGATGGGAATTTCGTTTGAAGAGTTGTGTGACATGATTTTAAAGGACGGATTGGCCAGAAATGCGAAAGAAGCGTAGAAAGTCGAATTGGCGACCTGGGCAGATCCTTTGGCCGTTGCTCATTGTCAATGTGGCTTTGGGATTGAACTACAGCAAAGTCACGAGCATCGTCCATGCTCGAGCAGCCGGTGTTCCTCCTCAGGATCAAGAGCGTGTCCAAGGAATCTTGGAATCCATGGCGAATATTCCGTGTGCCAAAGTGGATGCTCGAAAATTGGAATCAGAGGTGATGTCCAATGAAGAGGTCGATTCAGTCGAGTTGAGTCGGCATATTTTTGGGAGCTCGTGGCTGAAAGTCCGGTATCGAAATCCAGTAGCAACATTGAAGGGAAGAGATGGCGTTGTGCTTTCAGATGACGGCGTGTTCTACCATGCATCGATCATTCCGTCCGGACTTCCCGTTCTGGATATGCCCGCATCTGGGCCTCCAACATTGGTTACCTATGCGGGAACTTGGCAGCCCGGCAGTATCGCAATGCTTGCCGGATACGCTCGCCAGAAGTATGCAGGCAAAGATATCAGAATTGAGATCAACCCAAGGGGCGTTGTGTGCTTAAATATAGGTTCAGGGCGCGTTATTCTTGGGTCCTGCGATGACCTCGACAAGAAGTTGAAAACTCTCGACTCCAGGCTCCAGAAAAACCCCCAGGAGCTAGATGGCGAGAACATGCTCGTACTGACTTTGCCATCGAATCCCACGATCGTTCCGAAGGCTGTAGAGAAGAAACCGTGAATCCTTTTGTCACACGCATCAATAAACAGAGTTGGGTCTTACCCGTCTCGTCGATGTGCCTTGTGTTGGGTTTTATGATCAGCATGGCTTGGGTAACCCAATCTACAAGATCAAGTAGGCAGAACTATCTTCCGTTGGATCAAAGGCAAAGAGTGAATGATCTCAACGGTGATCAAGAAGCAGTCCAGAAGATGTCGACTGAGATCGCCAAGCTCCAATCGGAAAAGACCCGATTAGAAAAGGCATTATCCAACCACGACGGAGAGAGCAAAGTCCTGAACGACAGCCTTCAAGAACTTAAAGTCTTTGCGGGAATGACACCAGTCGTCGGACCAGGGGTCATAGTCACTTTGCGAGACAGTCCCAAATACGCTGGAACAGGACTCGGAAACAATCTGGGCGTGAGTCCGGACGCCACGATCCACGATGTGGATACGTTGAAAGTCGTCAATGAACTCATTGCTGCTGGCGCGGAGGCGGTAAGCGTGAACAACCATCGAATTGCAGGTAACTCCAGCTTGAGATGCGTTGGGAATACGATTTTGGTGAACGATGTAAAAATTGCTTCTCCAGTTGTCATCCGAGCCATTGGAGATCCCAATACGATTATGGGTGCTATGAATATGCCAGGTGGCGTCTTGGCTGAGATTAGACAGACGGACCCGAACATGGTTCAGATTGAAGCAGTCAAGAATCAAGAACTGCCTGAATTCGTTGGAAATACAACACGAAAGTTTGCGAAGCCACCCAAGGACACCAAGTGACATTTCTTCCAATTCTTGCCTTGTTCCTCGGAGCAATGATCGCGTTAGCGATGAAGTTACCGGCAATTCCCGGGGCCTATGGCCAATATCTGGCTGTTGCGTGCCTGGCTGGATTTGATACAATTTGCGGTGGCGTCCGTGCAGGATTGGAAGATAAGTTTCGGACCGACGTCTTCATTACCGGTTTTGTATCCAATGTTCTGATCGCATTTTTCCTTGCGTGGCTGGGCGATGAGATTTACATCAATCTGTTTTTGGTTGTCGCTCTGGTCTTTGGAACACGAATCTTCACTAACTTAAGCCTCATTAGGCGGTATGTTCTTACGAAGTGGCAGGACGCACACGCACGCAAGCGGTTACAAGCCCAAGCGCAGGCGGTCGTTTCTTCCCAACCTGAGCCGAATTCATGAATAGTGATTTAGTTGCCGTACTGGACCTTGGATCGACCAAGGTCACTTGCTTGGCTGCCTCATCAGAGGGGAAAGATGGTATGACCATCCATGCGATAGCCACAGCTCCATGTCGAGGGATGAAGAAAGGGCAGGTGTATGATCCGGGTGAAGTCGCACGAGCCATCTCCAAGGTTGTTTCCGCAGTGGAGTCTCAGGTTGAGGAAGAGATTGACGGATTGGTTGTTGGTGTGACAGGGACCCATATCGAAGGTGTCAATAGTCAAGGACTAAAGCCGATCTATCCTGCAGGTAGAAAGATCACTCATCAGGATGTCCTAGAAGTTATTAACCATAGCCGTGAAATTTCACTTGGTGATGATCGCGAGCAGATCCAAGCCTTGCCTCGTGAGTTTCGAGTTGACGGAGAACGAAACGTTCAAAAGCCGATCGGACGAAGTGGCAAGCGTCTTGAAGTGTTCGCCTATATTGTTTCGGGCCAATCTTCTTCATTGCAGATGATTGAGCAGGTTGTCCAGGATGCTGGAAAGCAAGTTGAACAGATGGTAATCCAATCACTTGCAGCCGGCATTGGAGTGCTAAAGCCTTTGGCAATGGAAGAAGGCGCGGCTGTTGTGGATATTGGTGGAAGCACTACAGACATCGCTATTTTTATCAATGGATCCATTGCTTTCAGTGCTTCAGTTCCCTTGGGAGGTCTCTCAGTTACCAATGACTTGGGAACGCTGTTGAAGACATCACCCGATGAGGCAGAAAAGCTAAAGATACAATCAGGTAGCGCCATAGCCCGAATGGTTGACGAAAAGGAAAGTATCGAAGTGATGCAGTTGGGGCAACCGATTGGTCGTCCGATGAGCAGACGAGTGCTTTGCGAAATTATTGAGAGCCGGATGCGCGAAATCGCTACGCTTGTCGGGAAAGAACTCGATCGCAGTCCATTTGGCACAGCACTGCCGGGCGGTGTGACGCTAACTGGAGGTGGGGCTGCATTACCTGGCACTGTCGACCTTTTTAACGAAGTGCTTCCCAAATTCCGTTTCCAAGGTGCCGAACCCAATGTTGGCAAGAAATTTACAGTTGGACCAGGTATGGCCACGTCAGTTGGACTAGCCAGCTTTACGATTCAGTGTTTTGATGAGTTTTCGCCAGCTGAAGGAACCCTTCCTTGGCGCGATCGGGTTAAGAGCTTATTCTCCCTCCTCAACAAATAGCGATGCGAGCGATTGTTCAGAGAGTGACTCGGGCCTCAGTTGTTGACCGAGCAGATGGAAAAAGATCAGAGATAGGTGTTGGTCTTCTCTTGTTGGTAGGTGTCCATAAATCGGATTCTGAAGTACAAGCTAAGAAACTGGCGGAGAAGATTTCAAACCTGAGAATCTTCAACGATGCCGATGGAAAGATGAATCTGAGCCTTGCTGAAGTTCCAAATTCGGATGTTTTGGCTGTATCGAACTTCACGGTGTATGGCGATACCAAAAAGAATCGCAGGCCGAGCTTCACAGACAGTGCCCCTTTTGAAACAGGGAAGTCGTTATTCGACCAATTTGTCGTCGCATTGCGAGGTTATGGGTACCAGGTGCCGACCGGTGTTTTTGGAGCAGATATGGCCGTTGAATTGGAAAATGATGGTCCAGTCACGGTGATTGTGGACGTGGACGCTTAGCCACCGATCTGGCTCATGCCTCGTCCCACAACCTTCTGTCCATCTGCCAGGTAGTGTCTCTCCGGTTTGTGGGCAACGACATGTTGAAATAGGGCAGCTAATTCAGAATCAGAGGCACCTTGGCGCATTGGTGCCTTTAGGTCCAGTTCACCGTCGGACATGAGGCATGGGCGCAGGCTTCCATCCGCTGTAAGCCTTAGCCTGTTACATTTAGAGCACAGGTCACTTGAAATCTGGCTGATGAAGCCTACAGTTCCCGTCGCTCCGGGAACTGTGAAGGTTCTGGCCGGGCCATTGGTTGGGATTTCTGTTGGGGTCAACTCGCCATGGACAGCCTCAATAAGTGCCTTAAGTTCTTCAGCGGAGATGAACATTCGCCTCATTTGAAGATCGCTCAGCATATTTCCGGTTGATTCAGTTTGCTTGAGCTGGAGCAATCCCTGACCATGGTGAGGGGATAGCGGGTCAAACCCTACGGTTTCATCTAGATTCCATCGAATCGGCATAATTTCGATGAAACGGAAGTGCAACCCTTCTTTGAGAGCCCAAGTGGCGAAATCTGCCGATTCATCGTCATTGACTCCGCGCATCGCAACGCAGTTGATCTTGATTGGGCCAATTCCTGCAGATCTTGCCGCATCAATTCCAGCCAGTACACGAGCCAGATCACCCCGGCGTGCAATCTGCTTAAATCGGTCTGGTCTTAAAGTGTCCAAGCTGATGTTGATTCGGTTTAGACCTGCGTCTGCCAGTGGCTGGGCAAGATCATCGAGAATGTAACCATTTGTTGTGAGACTCAAATCTCTGATGCCTGGAATCTTGGCAATCCCTGAAACGATCTGAACGAGATCCTTACGGACCAGAGGCTCACCACCTGTTAGTCTGATCTTAGTCATCCCCAGACCGACTGCAATCGATACCAATCGAATGAGTTCATCGGCTTTGAGAATCTCTTCTTTTGGTGCGACTGGGAAGCCTTCGTCAGGCATACAGTAGACGCATCGAAAGTTGCATCGATCAGTTATCGAAACCCGAAGGTAGTCGATGGTGCGGTGGTATGGATCAATAAGGGACATCTAGTGATCTACAGAATCTTACGACAAACCAAATAATTTCGATGTGATGGGCGTCATAGAGTAACGGTTGAGGCGCTTAGACGTCACATTTAAGAGTGTACGCAATGGAAGGGCCCTTTACGTGGTAGAAAGCACAGTTATGGGATACGATGCGTCTCTTTCTGGACGCATGGAGTTGGATACTGACAGCGCTCTTGTCATGAAGGCGAGAGAAGGGGACTTTGGCGCCTTCGAAAAGCTTTTCGATCGGCATCGACTTTTGGTCTATCGATTCGCCTATCAGATGACATCTCGCAGAGATGATGCCGAGGATATTGTTCAGGAGGCATTTGTTCGCGCTTACCAAAATCTTCATCGATATCGTGATGAAGCAAAGTTTACAACTTGGTTGCTCAGGATCGTAACAAACCTGTGTACGGATCAAGCTAGGATGCAAACAAGGCGAAGTGCGTTGGAACAACAAGAAGCATCAGGCGCTTTGGAATGGATGACAACTGAAGAATCCGAAGATCCAGTTCATAATTTAGAGTCAGAGCGAAGAAAGGGTGCATTGCGAAAGGCATTGAATGCGCTCCCGGCTCACCATAAAGCGGTTATTGTCTTGAGAGATATCGAAGAAAGAGAGTATCCGGAGATGGCTTCGATTTTAGGTTGTACAGTAGGTGGAGCAAAGCTGAGGGTTTTACGAGCCAGACGAGCACTAAAGGATCGAATCGCCCCGTTCCTAGGGGAGGAAGCAGTATGAAAGGGAACTTGGAAGATAGGCTGGCACAGTTTGCATTTGGCGAAATCAGCCCGAGCGAAGCTACAGAACTAGAACAGATTTTGGAGCGAGATCCAGAAGCACGGAGGGCATATCAGACCTATAAGCAAATGAAGGTCGGGTTGAAGTCCCTTTCAGAAGTACCCGAAGATCAGTTCTCGACAGAGCGGCTGCGGGATGCAATCTTAACTCAAGGGCTTAAGCCGGCACCTATCAAGCGCCCTAATCCTATTGTTTGGATGTGGATGCCACTTGCTGCAAGCGTGTTGGGATTTATGATGGTCTATGAGCGAAACACCCTGTTTCGTCACAAGGTCAGCCCCCAGATCGTGATGTCCGCCAACCTATCTAAGTCACGGACTGCTGTTGCCTTTGAACGAGTCAATTCAGTTGATCACAGTGTTCGAGTGGCGACTACAGTCGGTGAGTCAAAGCTCAAGAATCCTATTCCGAGCATGGCTGTCCATCGTCATCATGGTCACCGTGTAAAACCTGAACCTGATACAAACGTCATTTATGCAGATTGGGAAGGAATGGATGATAATGTCACCCCGTCTAGCCCAGATCATGGTCCCTCGTTAGCTTCTCGTTCAATGCAAACAAAGTCGATGGCAGCATCAGAATCCAGTCCAATCGTATTTATCGAATCAGATCGAGACGCACAAACGGGTGCGCAAAAAGCAACAGAGGTAGGAAACGCAAGCAATGTTCTCGTTGGCGGTTAAATTAGCAGCGGTACTTCTATTTGGAGATATCCAGGCAGATCGCCTGTCTGAGCGTGAAAGAGCGATTTGGATGCACTATCGCCACGCAGTTGTAACCCTCTATCAAGGTGACCGCGCAACCGGAGTTGCTGCTTTGATTGACGATTCGGGCTACTTTGTGACTCATAACATGAGCGTCACAGGGACGACGGTCGACGGTAAGTCATTGGATGGAAAGCAAATTCCGTTCAATGTGGTTTCTCGTGATTCGGCAACGCAACTTGTCCTTCTCAAGACATCCAAATGGGTTCCTGGTACTGCGAAGCCGTTTCGTATGCCAACAGAGGCAGAAGAAGAGGGAGGCAGTCTTATTGCTGTGCTTCCGACTGGGCCGATACGGGCAGCATACGTTTCCAAGAACCGGCTAGGGGTATTGAATCCATCACGCCGGTTGGTCCCGCTTACAGAAATCAGGTTTGAAGCCTCTCCTCAGGCCGTTGGCGGAGCGCTGATCTTCTGTGAGAATGGTGAATTGATTGGCACCCTTAACGCGACGCTAGAGCGTCCAGATATGTTCGGCGGAAATAGTAACCAATCTCAACAAGGTGGTCCCAATCAAGGGGGCATCCAATTTGGACAGGGCATTATTCAGGTTAATCCTCCACCGAGCATCCTTCTCAATCAAGGGCCAGCCGAAATGACCGTTGCCTACACTGTTGGAGCCCAAGTCATTCAGCACACCCTCGAAGGTTTCCTGTCCCCTGACCATGAGGCGGCTTATGCTTCATTGGGTGTCTTCTGTACGGATGCCATTGGAGGTGGAGCTCTGATTCAGAAGGTTACTCCTGGATCACCGGCATACAAATCCAAATTGCAACCAGGTGACGTGATTGCGAACATCCAGTTCAATGAGATAACTGACCAAGTGGCCTTTGCTCGTGTGATGTTGCAGCAATCAGTTGGGAAGAAGATCACTTTAGTGATCAAAAGGGGGCATTCTACGTTGTACGTAGACATCATCCCAGCAAAGGCGGCCAACTAGAGGACGTTGAAATCTTTGACTTGCCAATTGAGCGTCCTGCTCCCTCTCCATTCGTTAATACTTGCTTGAAAGAGTAGGTCTGTCTGGATTCCGGCACCTGCTGCGGTCAACCTTTCGCCGATACCAAAAGCAATTCCTTGGGCTGCCATGCCTGACCTACCTTTTAGCATGAGTCTAACATGCTGGGGGCTTTTGGTCGGAATGATCTGGGACAATGTCATGTCTCTCGCCAAGAACAAGGGTTCCGGATTTGCGAATCCAAACGGTTCCAACTTTGAGAGTGCTTCAGCTGCCTGCAAGCTGACTTCGGACGCATCAACTTCCATGTCGACTTTGATGCTGGGAATGAAATCCTCTGGGCTCAGACGCTCCCCAGCATATTTGTCCAAGGCATTGGTAACAGCAACCAGATTCTCGAGTGGTAAAGAGCATCCTGCGGCCATTGCGTGGCCACCACCAGACATAAGCTCAGGAAACGCTCGTATGGCATCTGCAAGATGGAATCCTGGGATAGTTCGTGCTGACCCTTTGCACAGTCCTGTTGAATCAACAGTTAGAACAAATGTGGGTCTGTAGAATTGTTCAACCAATCGACCGGCGACAATTCCCACGATTCCAGCATGCCAGCCTTCACGGGCAACCACTATGACATTTCGATCCATGCTGCCTGCGGTCAATACCATTTCAATGGCTTCATCCATGACGCGCTGCTGTTCGGCCTTTCTTTCCTGATTGACCTCCTCGATTTGCCGTGCAATGTCACCAGCTATACCCTCGTCGTTTTCAAGAAGAAGATTAAGTGCCAAGGCGGCATCACTAATGCGACCGGCCGCGTTGAGACGTGGCCCAAGTTGGAAGCCCACATGCGATGAACGAAGTGGCTTGCCGGGTTCAACGGCAATTTTGGCTTCCTGTATCAGTGCCCGGATTCCTACTTTCTTGGAGTCAGCCAGTCTAGCAAGGCCAAACTTAGCAATGATTCTATTTTCGCCTACTAAGGGCATCACATCGGCAATGGTTCCCAGGGCGGCCAAATCCAAAAATCCACGATAGTATTTCTCTGGATCGTGACCCATCTCGCGAGTTAGTCCATCACATAGTTTGAAGACAACACCGGCACCGCTAAGCTCATCAAACGGATATTTAGAATCAGCTCGGTGGGGATTTACAACAGCTTGCGCGTCTGGAAGCTCTCCCGCCACCGTGTGATGGTCTGTAACCACAACAACCATTCCCGCTTCTCGAGCAAGGGATACCTGTTCGTGAGCTGAAATTCCACAGTCACAAGTCAAGAATAGCTTTGCTCCAGCAAGTCTGGCAGCTTCGACTGCGCTCTTATGGATGCCATAACCCTCTTTCATTCGGTGCGGCACATGGGTGTGGACCTTGCATCCGATCGCTAAAAGATAGCGATTCAGCATGGCAGCACTTGTGATCCCGTCTACATCGTAGTCGCCGTGAACGAATATTAACTCACCTCTTTCCCGTGCGCCCAGAATGGCATCGCGTGCGGCAGCAAAGTCGGGAAGTAGAGATGGATCGTGAAATTGGCTAAATGATGGGTTCAGAAATCGATCTGCTTCTTCTGGATCTTCGTATCCTCTCTGAGCCAAAACGGCAGCAACCATCGAAGGGATTCCCAACTCCCGCTGCAATCTCTCCTCGGCCTTTCGATTACGTTCGGCGATGATCCAGCGAGTCTGAGTAGTGGTTGACATGAATTATCCGTTTACGGAATGTTATACGTTCATCAGGAGTCTTTTGCGCAAAGTTCGCAGACTAATGCAGAAAAGGCTCCAGTCCACTTCCGTGACCTGGAGCCTTTAAATCGATTAACAGCCTTAGAGCTTTTCGACTTGGTTGAATTCGAGTTCGACGGGTGTGTCTCGACCAAAGATATTGATAAGGACCTTGAGCTTTTCCTTTTCTGCATGGACTTCTTCGATCTTTCCGCTGAAATCGCTGAAAGGACCTTCGACAACACGGATAGCATCTCCCTTTTGCCAAGAGACCTTGGGAGCTTCCTTGCTGGCTTCAAGATTCGTCATGATTCTTGAAACTTCGTATTCTTCCAGTGGAACGGGCTTATTGCCACTCTGAACAAATCCAGTGACACCGCTTGTTGACTTGACTAACTTAAAGGTTTCGTCAGTGAGCGACATCTGGACGAGAATGTATCCGGGGAAGACCTTTTTATCTCGGACGTAACGTTTGCCGTTTCGGGTTTGAAGCTCTTGTTCTGTCGGAATAAGGACTTGGAAGATATCGTATTCCCACAAACCTTCGACGATTGCTCGACGAATGAGGACGTCTTTTACTTTGTTTTCATGTCCAGCTATGGTGTGGACTGCGTACCAGGCTTTGGGCATATTTTAAAGCTTTCCTTTGGTGAGGAGGTTAATGAAATTGTCGAAGACAAAGCTCATGGTGGTGAAAAGGACGACCAATCCAGCGCAAACAGAAAGAACCACAACAGTCAAGCGGTTGGTTTCGGCGCGGGTCGGCCAGCTGACTTTCTTCATTTCGCGCTGAACTTCGCTGAAGAAGGCCTTTGGACCTCGCTTCGACTTCGGAATAGGTATAGAACCGCGGCCTTTGCTAGGCTCTTCTTGATTTGTATTCGACATCGACGTTAGTGCCATTGACGTAGTAGCCCGTGCTTAAATTGCAAGGGGATGCATTATCATACCGCTTTGAGCCGGAAAGGATGCATTTTTCTGTGCAATCGATATTCAGTAACGGGCCAAGCCAACTATTCCCAGGATGTAGCTTGCTGAATTCGTGAATTCAGGTTACAGTAGATGAGCTTATGTTTCCGCTTTTTGGGGACAGGCGATGTTTTGCTTGGTTGCTTAAAATGGTTACTTCAGGTCCCTATAGTGAACTTGAATATCTCATTCTAGCCATGGTCGGTGATGGAATCAACTCCGGTTATGCCATGAGGAAAGAGATGAATAAAATGCGTGGCGGTCGCTGGAGCGCCGAAAGCGGTTCGGTCTATCGCGTTTTACGTCGACTACAAGAGGATGGCTTGTTACTTGAGGGCAGAAAGGTTGGAGTTCCGAATCGAGAACGTACCGAGTACGATCTGACTCGATCAGGAGATGCCCTGTTGCACAGTTGGCTTACCTTTCCTCCGGACCGAGGAGAATTGAGTTTTCTGGTAGACCCATTGAGGACCAGATGCTACTTTCTACAGCGTCTGAAGCCGCAAGAGCGGGTGCGAGTGGTCAAAACTTGGCTGCAAGAGAGCAAGCTGTACATGGCTGATTTGCAGAGAGATTTGGATGCGGTCCAAACGGCAGACCCGATTCGAAATGCGGGTTACCAGAATTTAATGTATTTGGCCCAAGCAAGACATGAATGGTTAAAGCGCTTGTTAGTTATAGTTCGACCTGCAGGAGGTTGTACCCCTGTAACTCACAATGAAGAAGCACCTGAAATCTAACTAGATCTCAGGTGCTTCTAAAGTGGTTGGCTTGAAATTACCGAGTGATCTTGACGATCTTGTACTTCTTCTTTCCTTCAGGAGCGTCGAAAACGACCTCCGCACCGGTTGGATTGCCATAAAGAGCTGTACCCATTGGCGACTCATTGCTGATCAGGTCACTTGTCGGATCCGCTTCAATGCTGGAAACGACCCGAATCTCAAATTGGTCGTCAAACTGGAGGTCGTTTACGGTGACCAAGGATCCAATGCCCACATGATCGACAGGGATCTGGTCTTCTTCAAGGACATGGGCGTTTCCAAAGATCGATTTCAGTTCGGCAATTCGATTTTCGACCATCGCTTGCTCAAATTTGACTTCGTCCAGTTCGCTATTGTCTTCGCTGAATTCACCGTGTTGCTGACTTTCGCGAATGCGGTCTGCAATTTCAGGTCGCTTGACTGTTGTCAAGTGTTCAAGTTCTGCTTGAAGCGCCTGGTATCCCTTTGGCGTGAGAAGGATGCCGCCAATTGGCTCTTGGATCAAATCAACTTCATTCATGCGTATTTAACGTCTCCGAGGCGTTCGAGCAGGCATTATAGCCGTTTATACTCCTAGCAACCTACGAACAAAGAACAATAAATGTTTTGCGAAGTTCGTTTTCCTGAAAAAAACATCAAGATGTCCTCCCGGAAGCGCGAACTTGGTCTTTAGAGGGATATCGGCTTGGATGGTTCCAAACTTTTGAGAAAAGTTTGATCGAACTTTAAAGATTGATTAGTTCGTCCCTTAGAAAGCGGGTGTTTCGATGCCGGTCCCGTGTACAGTCTTATTCTGATGCGATTCGCTTCTGTTCTCACCGCCCTGCTTATAGTTGCTGGAGCGAGAGCTCAGACTGATTCTCAAAGTTTGTTCAATACTGTCGTACCTGACGTAACAATACATGTACACAAGCATTCGACTGGGGCTGATATGGTCGAAATTACGATGCGTGCCGATGGATATCCGCCAGCTCTACTTCGGTCACAAATTGGACAATTGGCGCAATACTTAAAATCACCTCCTCGTGGAGTCGATATTGGTCAATATGCGCCGGATCCATCTCGACCCGAAATGAAATTCACCAAAGCCGCATTCGCCGTCGATGGTGTGATCGATCGAACCAAGGGGACACTTAAGATAAATCCATTTGCGCAAGCAATGGCGGGTGCACCGAATCCCTGGAAGATCAGCGGTATCGAATTGGAGTTCGAAGGTGAAGTGCCCTCTTCTGAGATGCCACGCAAATGGTCAAGCAAGTTCTGCCCTGGCGAAGGACGATTTGAGGGCGAGAAAGATGCCAGGTTGACTGGTATCGAATACCGCATTAAACTACTTTCGCAGGACCCGACGAAATTTGATATTCCCGAACCTGGTCAAAAACCCAAACAGGAAGATAAGAAAGTGGCTTCCGAAGGTGGTTTAGACTGGACATTGATTTTGGTGTTTTTAGTGGCTGCCGGGGCAGTGGGTGCGTTGGTATACTCGCTCCTGCTAAGGGTACGGCCAAAGGTTAGCAAATAGCAATTAATAGGAGTCCGTTTCTAAACCCATGTACACACAAGAATCGTTGACAATGCAGACGCTCATCGAGCTTACGGCTGCAGCTGACGCCTCGGACTTGATGGTGAAAGCCGACCAAGTTCCAATGGTGAAAAAGTACGACTCAGTTCGTCCGCTTGATCCTGATCTCCCCGTTTTGACGGCTGAAACAGTTTCAAGAATACTTCTAAGCTTGATGACGGACAAGCAAAGGTTGCACTTTGAAGAGCATTGCGAAATGGACCTGGGATTTACGGTTCCCGATCTTTGCCGCGTCCGTTGTAATGTCTACATGCAGAAGGGAACTGTCGCTTCTGTCTGCCGTGTCGTTCCTCTTCGCATCAAAACTCTTGAAGAGTTAGGCCTTCCTGAGGTCCTTGCCGAACTAACCAAGGCAAAGAACGGTTTGATTCTTGTTACAGGTCCAACTGGATCTGGAAAGACCACAACTTTGGCTGCTCTGCTCGACATTATCAACGCTCACCGATCTTGCAATATGGTCACAGTCGAGGACCCTATTGAGTTTGTCCATCGGGATAAGAGCTCTTATGTGACGCAACGTGAAGTTGGAATCGATACTTTGGACTTTCAACCTGCACTACGTGCTGCATTGCGCCAAGCTCCCGACGTGATTCTCATTGGTGAAATGCGTGACGTCACAACCATGGGCATCGCGCTACAGGCTGGTGAAACTGGACACTTGGTTTTCTCAACCGTTCACACTTCCAGCGCTTACGAAACTATGGACCGTGTTATTAACATGTTCCCACCGCATGAAAAGGGCCATATGTGCCAACGAATGGCCAACTCACTTCGAGCCATCATTGCTCAGAAGCTCATTCCGCGTGATGATGGAAACGGACGTGTTGCAGCTCTGGAAATCCTTATCTGTACTCCAACCGTCAGTAAAGCAATTGAAGACGGACATTTCAGTGATCTGTATCACCTGATCAACGAGGGATCGTTCTGGGGCATGCAGACCATGAATCAAAGTCTGGTTCGATACGTTAAAGCAGGTGTAATCAACGAAGCAACCGCTATGCGAAACGCAGGAGTTGCTTCTGAGCTAAAACAAATGCTGAGACGATAAGTCATATGAAGTAATAGACTCAGTGGAGTAGGGCGTCGATAAGTTTGCTTAACGTGATCAACGCCCGAATCCAAAGTGAAGTTGAAATGCCTACAACGATCGACGAACTTCTAAAAGCGCTTGTTGAAAGAGACGCAAGCGACCTTCACTTGAAGGCTGGCCTTGAGCCAGTCATGAGGATCAGGGGCCAGCTTGTTCGCGTTCCCGAATTCAAAATGACGTACGAGGAGCATACAAATATGCTTCTTGGACTGTTGAATGACGAGCGAAGGGCAAAGCTTGAAGATTTCAAAGAAGTCGATTTAAGCTATTACTTGGAGGGTGTATCGCGATTTCGAGTTAATATGTTCTGGCAACAGGGCAAGATTGGCGCCGTCTTCCGTGTTATTCCCTTTAGAATTCGCAGCATTGATCAGCTGGGTATGCCTCAGGTCTGCAAGAAGATCTGCATGATGCCTCGAGGATTGATTCTCGTTACTGGGCCAACAGGTTCAGGCAAATCAACTTCGCTCGCTGCGATGATTGACCATATCAATACGCACAAGCGGGCACACATCCTCACGATTGAGGATCCGATTGAGTTTGTGCACAGTGACCGGATCTCGATCGTCAATCAGCGAGAGTTGGCAACTGACACCCACAGCTTCGCAGACGCTCTAAGGCACGTCATGCGTCAGAACCCTGATATTATCCTTGTGGGTGAGATGCGTGACTTGGAAACCACGATGTTGGCCATTACGGCTGCTGAAACGGGCCACTTGGTGTTATCCACTTTGCACACTGTAGATGCAGCTCAGACTATTGATCGAATAGTCGACCAATTTGCTCCTGAGCAGCAAGCCCAAATCCGCACCCAACTTTCGGCAACCCTTTTATCTGTCATCTCTCAGACATTGATTCCAACTCAGGATGGAAAGGGAAGGGTGGCTGCTTACGAAGTGCTGATGGCCACTCCATCCATTCGAACCTTGATCCGGGATGGAAAGACCCATCAGCTGTACTTGGATATTCAAACTGGGGTTGATCTTGGAATGCAAACGCTAGATAACAGTCTCTTGAAACTTCTAAAGGACGGAGTAGTTGATTATGAGCATGCCTTGGCAAAATGTTCCAATCCCCAGGAATTTCAACGACGAGCTATGAATGCTGGCCTTTTGGAGGTAACGACTAGTGGAATCCGTTGATTTCTTCCTTAGGCGCTGCGTAGTTATCGATGGGTCGGACTTACACTTCAAGACCGACACGGGCAAGGCTTATATTCGTGTTCACGGGGACTTACATGAGGTTGAGGCTCCTGAATTCACTCATGATGAATTCAAAATGGCCCTTTTCCAGGTTCTAACCAAACCTCAAGTCGAAAAGTTTGAGCGCGATTTAGAACTTGATTTTGCCTATGAGGTCAAAGGAGTATCTCGTTTCCGAGGCAACGTTTACCAACAGCGTGGTCACATTCAGGCAGCCTTTCGAGTGATCCCCTACGAGATTCAATCCATGTCGGATTTGCATCTCCCACCAGCGTGTTATGACTTCATAGAGCGCCCTCGGGGTTTGGTATTGGTCACTGGCCCAGCGGGTTCAGGCAAAACAACAACGCTGGCTGCGATGATTGACCAGATTAATCGCACTCAACCGAACCACATCGTCACCGTTGAGGACCCTGTCGAGTTCGTTCATGAAGATCGAGTGGCTCTCATCAATCAACGCGAAGTAGACGTTGACACCCTGTCCTTTGCGAACGCACTGAAGTTTGTCCTTCGTCAGGACCCTGACGTCATTCTCGTCGGGGAAATGCGCGATCTTGAAACAATTCACCTGGCTATAACGGCTGCGGAAACAGGACACTTGGTCTTTGGAACCTTGCACACGATCGATTCAATCCAAACAGTTGATCGAATTATTGACGTCTTCCCGACACACCAACAACAGCAAATTCGAATGCAACTCTCTGTAAACTTGGTCGGAGTTGTATCTCAAACTTTGGTCAAGAGAAAAGATGGGCGGGGCAGGATTGCTGCCCATGAGGTAATGGTGGCAACTGGAGCGGTCAGGAATCTGATTCGGGAGAGTAAGACTTATCAAATTGGCTCACTCATCCAAACCGGTTCCCGCCAAAAGATGAATACGCTGGATCAAGCACTTGCGAGTCTTGTGGATCGAAGTTTGGTAGCTAAAGAAGATGCTCGTCAGAAAGCAAAGGACCCGGCTGAATTCGATCGATTGTTGTCGTTAGATACTTCGCAACGCCCTCAGGTCGGGCCTCGGCCGGCACCACTTCATCACCCAATGCATCAACCGGCCCAGTCCCCCAGCAAGGCGGTTCTTCCACCAACTTCGGATCCACTTGGTGAACCTCAACCGGTCGCGCCACCTCTTAGCAATGTAAAAGGTCAACCCAACCGACCCCAATTCAAGCGAGATTAGGGGGCCGAAGCTCTAACATAAGAGCAGGTACCCTATTCCTCGTGCAGATGGACGCGGCGCTCTTTCAAGAAAATGAACGAACTGCACCAGTGGCAGATGAACGTCAGTTTGTCGATATTGGTGAATACACCTGTGAGGTTCGAGGGACGATTTCAAATGTTACAGTGGCCTATGAAACTTGGGGTCAACTGAATGAATCTCGATCTAATGCTATTTTGGTTTGTCATGCCCTTACCGGCGACGCTCATGCTATTGGATGGTGGGACAGACTCATTGGCCCAGGCAAACCGATTGACACCGATAGATTCTTCGTCATTGGGTCCAATTGTTTAGGTGGGTGCCAAGGCACTACTGGGCCAGCGTCTCTGGATGCAGATGGAACACCGTACCGACTGAGATTTCCCATAGTCACGGTGGGCGATATGGTCAACATCCAAGCGAGACTGCTTGACCACCTGGGAATTGACCAATTGTATGCAGTGGCTGGGGGCAGCATGGGTGGTATGCAAGCCTTGGAATGGACGGTCCGCTTTCCCAATCGAGTGCGCAAAGCCTTCATAACGGCAAGTTGCGCAGCCCATTCGGCAATGCAAATTGGATTTAATGAAACTGCCCGGCAAGCGATCATACAGGACCCCAATTGGCAGAATGGAAACTACCTCGCTGGAACACAACCGGAAGGCGGGCTGTCTGTTTCAAGGATGATTGGCCACTTATCGTTTCTAAGTGACGCAGCATTTACCCATAAGTTTGGTCGTAATTTGCAAAACAAGGAGAAGTTTGATTTTAGCTTCGACACTGAATTTCAAGTGGAAAGCTACCTACGTTATCAGGGCCACAAATTCACCAAGCGCTTTGATGCAAACAGCCTACTTTACGTGACGAAGGCGATCGATTATTACGAATGTCGATCACTTGCTAATTCAAAGGCCGAATACCTATTCGTGAGTTTCACCAGTGATTGGTTATATCCAACCTATCAGAGCATTCGGATGAATGAAATGGCTCAAGAAGTCGGGCTGAAAAGCCGCCATGTGGAGGTGGATCTCCCATATGGTCACGATGCGTTTCTTTTAGATGGTGAGTTGCAGGGGACTCTGGTGCGGGAATTTTTAGAGGGGTGAGACCTCATGAAGAGTGGTTTTGAATTTCGGATTCTGGCTGGGGAGTTCGTCATTGAACAATTGCCGATTGATATGCCTTTGGGAAACATCTTTGAGATGCAAGGATTCTTTTCGGTGACCCGAACAGCAACTGAAGTTTCAGTTATCCGAGGATTTAATGTTGGGCGGGAAGCACAGGATGATGTTCTGATATGGAAAGCAATTCAATTAGATGGACCACTAAGCTTTGAACTGACTGGAGTTTTGAGCCGATACCTCAGTGTCTTGGCCTCTGCGGCTATCCCCATATTGACAATTTCGACATTTGATACGGACTATATTTTCGTGCCCGCAAAGGCTTTGCCTAAGGCAGCTGACACACTGCAAAGCGCAGGGTGCCAACTGCTCAACGACAATTGAGTTATTTGAATCCAGGCAAGAATTGCTCTTCAGCCTTAAAGAGTCGATCTACCATTTCAGTCACTTCAGCAGGCGAGCAGACAGCGGAAGTGAGGGGATCAAGCATAAGAGACCAAGTGGCATATTGCTTGGATCGGTGGATGGCCGCTTCCGCAGCCAAGTCAAACATCCGCATGTTCGAATCGCAGATTGCTGCCATCTGACGCGGAAGTCGGCCGAAGCGGATGGGTTGAATACCATTGTGATTCACAAGGCAGGCGACTTCTACGCAACCGTCTGCGGGAAGATTTTCGATACATCCATTGTTCATCACGTTGCCATGAATCTTAAAGGATTGGTTCTTTTCAATCGCTTCAATTATCCAGGCTCCGTATTCCCAGCTTCGCTCATTCTTGATTGGATCTTCGCCGGAAATCTGGCGCGCACGACTTTCGTCTTGTCCCTTCCTCCATGTCGGCCAATTATCGGCGTAAAAGCTTTCTTGACCTCGATACCCAGTGTCTGTATATTTCTCCAAAAGGTCTTTTCGCTTCCGATAGTAGGGAAGGTATTCGCTTAAGTGTCCGCTTGATTCGGTGATAAAAGCTCCAAAATGAAGCATCATGTCGGATCGAACCGGTTCTGCTACAGCAAATTCGCTGGAACGATCTGACGCCTTTTCCATGAGTATTGGATAAAGACTCTGGCCTCCAGGTCCGTTGAATTCGGTAAACCAGGCCAAGTGGTTAATACCAGCACACTTCCATTGAACTTGTTCGTAAGGGGTGTCGGCATATCCAGCCAACATATGACTCGTTCCCTGGACAGAATGGCAGAGCCCAACTGTCTTGACGCTTGAAGCCCGGCCAGCGGCCAAGCACATCATATTCATTGGGTTGGTGTAGTTTAAAACCAAGGCATTAGGGCACAGGCGTTCGATATCCTTCAAGATTTCGAGATAGACCGGGACTGTCCTCATGCCTTTCATCAGGCCACCCGGGCCAATTGTGTCGCCAATATTCTGGCTCACACCAAATTCAAGGGGAATGTCATTGTCCAAGCGAACGCAGGCAACCCCACTGACTTCAATCGCGTTGACGACATAGTCGGTACCTGGGAGCAATTCCTCACGGTTCGTACTTGCGATAACTTTCCAAGTTTTGCCGTCGCTCAGTTCTTCGACAATCTTTATCATCAGTTTCTCGGCAATTGCAAGCCGTTCTGGATCGATGTCGATAAGGCGGAGTTCACCACCCAAATTGTTGGGAATGAGAATGACGTCTTTGAGAATTGAATTGGTAAAGAAGCTTCCCGCACCCATCATCGTGACGTTGATCTTCCTTGGCATAGAACCTGGTAGACCTAGTCGAGTATCTGATTGAGTATGGTCAGCGTGCGAAGTTTCGGCAGGCATGCTTGAACTTAGCAGATGTGATACTTGGGATGCCAGACCAAAGCAATGGGTTACAGGCGAAACTGGGTCACGAGGGACACTCAGGTCGAATATAATCAGTTATTGCAACGGATGTTGCCAGGGAATTCACCATGTCTAAGGTCTCAGCGTCCAACTTGGAAAGTAAGCTCATCTTGTTAATTGAGGACAACATTGATGACGAACGTTTGACGCTTCGAGCCCTTCGGCGAAACAACATCATGAACGAGGTTGTGGTGGCCTGCGACGGTCAAGAAGCGATTGACTACCTATTTGGGACCGGAAGTTTTTCTGGAAGAGATTTGGCGATCATGCCAGCTGTGATTGTCTTAGACCTGAAGTTGCCACGGGTAAGTGGATTGGAAGTTCTCTCTAGAATCCGGTCCGATGAGGCCACTAAGAGAATTCCTGTTGTTGTCCTGACGGCCTCGGAAGATACCGAACAAGTTAATGAGAGTTACCGGCAGGGAGCAAACTCTTTTATCCAGAAACCAACTGATCCGGCTGATTTCTCTGAGATGATTCTTCAAGTGGCTATGTACTGGCTATTGCTGAATAGAACGACACCTGATCGGTTGCATGTTTGACCCAGACCAGGTTTGATTTACTAGGTCGCAATATTGCAGTACGGCCTAATTCATCCCCTAGAATGGCGGATGACGAAATTAGGTTCAACAAACCTCTGAATCCCTTGATTTTTAGCAATCTCGGTGCCATACTTTTCTTCTGTTCGCGGGAGTAGCTCAGTGGTTAGAGCGCCGGCCTGTCACGCCGGAGGCCGCGGGTTCAAGTCCCGTCTTCCGCGCCATCCCCTTTGTGCCACGGTAGCTCAGTCGGTAGAGCATAGCACTGAAAATGCTAGGGTCCCCGGTTCAAGTCCGGGCTGTGGCACCACTGAATATAACTTTGGGGATCTATATTCCACACCTCGTTGCATTCATGTCAATTCTCTGACTTATGCTCACTTTTGCCTCTAAGTGACTTGGCGCGGTGCATTTCCGCCTAAGGATAAAGTTCTTCAATTCTTTCGCTAACTTACAGGCAACATTGACCCTGTCCCATCGTCGTAACTCTGGCAGACTCTGAATAGCCATTTGAAGGCTTGAGCGATTTGCCAATGATTTCTATGGCTTGAACAGGACGTTCAACCGACTGCCGTGAGCGGAATAAGCAGATTACTGTGTGTGATATGCTGATCCGGACTCGAATGTCTGAGTAACGTTGAGTTTCTTAACCATGGGTTCACTCGTGATAAAAGCGATTGAATTAGAGCCCAACGTAGGGTTGACGATGGAGGAAAAAAATGATAGTCGGCGTGTTGCGTGAAGTTGCCGCAGGCGAACGGAGGGTGGCGCTTGTGCCTGCTGGCGTCGCCGCTTTAAAAAAGGCAAAATTGGATGTGCTCGTAGAGAGTGGAGCAGGTCTATCGGCCGGGCTCTCAGATGTTGCATACCGAGACGCGGGTGCAGAGATTGTTTCTAAAGAAGACATTGCTAGCCGATCAGAAGTCGTGCTTGCTGTTCAATCCCCTTCAATTGAACTTAAGAAGGGACAGATAGCCATTGCTGTTTTTGATCCGCTTTGGGCTCCAACAGAAGTTCCAGTCGCGTCTGGGGCGACGCTCTTTTCACTCGATCTAGTTCCCCGAACGACTCGCGCTCAAGCGATGGACGTTCTGTCTTCGCAGGCGAATCTGGCTGGTTACCTATCGGTCCTCATTGGTTCGACCGAACTCACTAAGATCCTCCCAATGATGACGACTGCTGCAGGGACGTTGGCTCCCGGCAAAGCTCTTATCTTGGGTGCTGGAGTTGCTGGCCTACAAGCGATTGCTACCGCTCGACGCCTTGGAGCAGTTGTAAGTGCCTACGACGTTCGATCAGTAGTTAAGGAACAGGTCGAAAGCTTGGGTGCCCGATTCGTTGAACTGCCTCTTGATGCCGGAGACTCACAGACGGCAGGTGGTTACGCAAAGGCCATGGACGAAGCTTTCTATGCCAAGCAGAGACAGCTTTTGGGTGATGTCTTATCGGAGATGGATTTAGTGATTACGACGGCGGCTATCCCCGGAATGAAATCTCCAATCCTTGTTACCAAGGAGATGGCAGAGAGAATGGTTCCTGGATCGGTCATCGTCGATATTGCTGCAGAACGTGGTGGTAACTGCGAATTGACAAAGGCAGGAGAGACCGTTATTCACAATGGAGTCAAGATTTGCGGGCCAATTAACCTTGCATCGCAACTGTCGACTCACGCGAGCCAATTGTTCAGCAAGAACGTTCAAACCTTCCTTCTCAATATCGTTAAGGATGGTGCTTTGGCGCTTAACCTCGAGGATCCAATCGTTTCGGGATCGTTGGTCTGTAAGGATGGTGAAGTCGTTCATCCACAGGTTCGCCAGCGACTTGGTTTAGGGGAGGTCGTGGCCTAATGGATGGTCTGATTAGCAATCTGTTTATTTTCATCCTGGCAACGTTCCTGGGAATTGAAGTCATTAAGCGGGTATCGCCGCTCCTGCATACGCCGCTGATGTCGCTTACAAACGCGATCTCAGCAATCTCGCTTGTTGGTTCGCTCACGATTCTTGGACGAGCCGAAAACACCTTATCAGTTGTATTGGGAGCAATCGCAGTTGTTGCTTCGATGACTAACGTGGTCTCGGGCTTCTTGATCACTGACCGAATGCTGAAGATGTTCAAGTCCCGAAACCCAGGGGCTGCTCATGGATTATTCTTCCCATTTGTTCTGCTCGCTGCTATCGGTTCGGGGCAAGTTGACCTTGGATCTCACACGGCTACTGACATCAGCTATTTGATCGCTTCAGGACTATTCGTAATGTCCTTGAAGTGGATGAATCACCCCACTACCGCTAAAAAGAGCGTGTTGGCAGGTGAAGTGGCTATGGGCTTGGCAATCTGTGGAACGGTCTTGGCACTTTTGAGTGACCCAGAGTTGCACGGCCGAACGCCTCATTTTGATTACATCGCAGTGGCGCTCGTAGTCGGATCGATCATTGGTTATCCCATCTCTCGCGTTGCAATGACAGCTGTTCCACAAAGAACGGCTTTCTCTCACGCGTTTGGTGGTTTGGCTGCAGGTTTGGTCGGAACTGCTGAGTACTTCCTGATGCTTTCCCGTTCAGCAGACGGTTTGCCTGAGCATGCCGTCAGCGGAGTCAAAGTCGGCATTATCGCCTTCGAAGTCCTCCTTGGGTTTGTTACCTTCACTGGTTCATTGGTTGCATTTGGCAAACTTGCAGAGTTCATTACTGGTAAGCCGATTACTTATAAGGGCCAGAACGGAGTTAATCTTGTTCTGTTCTTAATTGCAGTTGGTTGCGCAGGTGGGGTCGTCATCAACCCTGCCATGTGGCAACTGTACATTGGATTCTCTGCCTTGGCATTTGCCTTTGGTGTTCTGCTTGTCATCCCGATCGGTGGCGCGGACATGCCGACGGTTATCTCTCTGTTGAACTCCTATGCTGGCCTCTCGGCCTGTGCGATGGGATTTGTTCTCAACAGCCCAATGCTGATCATCGCTGGTGCTCTTGATGGCTCCAGTGGCCTCATCCTCAGCATTATCATGTGCAAAGCGATGAACCGATCGTTCACCAACGTTCTGTTCGGAGCGTTCGGTGCGCCGACAGCTGCCAAAGCTGCCGGGGAAGAGAAGCCAATCCGTAGTGCCAGCGCTGAAGAAGCCGCTTCAATCCTCGGAGCTTCCATGTCTGTGGTAATTGTTCCGGGTTACGGTATGGCCGTTGCCCAGGCACAGCATAAGGTTCGTGAGTTGTATGATGCTCTCACAAAGAAGGGTGTGAACGTTCAGTTCGCGATTCACCCGGTTGCTGGTCGTATGCCTGGCCACATGAATGTTCTTCTTGCCGAAGCAGACATTCCTTACGATCGTCTCGTCGAAATGGACGACATCAATCCTGAGTTACCTCAAACTGACGTAGCACTGGTTATCGGTGCCAACGACGTTACCAATCCTGCGGCTCGAAACGATCCAAGCAGCCCGATCTACGGAATGCCGATCATTGATGTCGACAAGGCTCACACAGTCATGGTCATCAAGCGCTCAATGTCATCCGGCTTTGCTGGAATCGACAACGAGCTTTATACGATGGATCAAACGCTGATGCTTTTCGGCGACGCGAAGAAATTCGTGAGCGATATCGTAAAGGAATTGGGCTCCTCTCAATAAAGAGGAACTCACATAAAGAAATAGGGGGACTCGCTCGAAGGGAGCTGGGTCCCCTATTTCTTTGTGAAGGTGATGATGTGCTGGCGCGGAAGGATTTCGTTGGATTCAGCGAAGCTAAGCGAAAAGAGAGACATTTCCTTTCGAACCTGCTCAACCGACATTTTGTGCAATTCCTTTATTGGCACTTGAGGGTCTTCTTTCCGATACTCGACAAAAACCAATCGTCCCCCTTTCTTTAAAGCGGGAACCATATGACTCAACATTTCATAGGGCTGGTCAAATTCATGGTAGACATCGACCAGGATCATAAGGTCAATGCTGCCCGGCTTGAGTTTGGGGTCAGTGGTGGTTCCGAGCCAAGGTGCAACATTTTGAATGCCACTATCTGCTGCCTTTCGCTTGACGATTTCAAGCATTTCCGGTTGGATATCCTCGGCGTATACTTTGCCTGTCTTTCCAACATATTTCGACATCATAAATGATAGATAGCCGCTGCCAGCGCCTATGTCGGCAAGGACCATTCCCGGTTTGAGCTTAAGGGACTTAACGAGGATCGATGGCGCCTCCTCGACTTCTCTCTCTGGACGATCAAGCCAATCTGCAGCTTGATGCCCCATAACTTGAGCAATCTCCCGCCCCATATAAGAGATTCCGATGCCATCTGGATCATGGTCCGTCATCTTAACATAGGGAGGTTTGGATGGAGACTGTGCCAGTGCATAGCAGGCAATCAGTTGAAAGCTGATCATTGCGCATGAGTAAGTCGGTTTCATGGTTGGGACGACCTCGGGAAGAATCTGAAGATCATGTTAACCGAAAGTGATCTAAAGTGTCGTAAAGCATTGGATATGGCCGTTATCATGATTTCAATACAAGTTCTGGCATAAAGACTGGCTTATCGACCAAACTGCCTCTGATGCCTGAACTACCCGAGGTTGAGACGGTTTGTCGAATTATGCGATCTGCGTTGATTGGGCAGAAAATAGTAAACGTTATCGTTCCGGAAGATGAAATTGTTCTTGGAGGAACTCCTTCACAAGCTTTCCAAGAAGTTTTAATTGGAAAGACTGTTACTTCTGTTGGCCGAAAAGGGAAGTTTTGGTGGTTTGAAATGCCGGAAGGACCTTGGCTGCTGGGCCACTTGGGAATGAGTGGGTGGATAAGAGCCCTGGGTGGAACATCGATCAGATTGCAGTCTCATGGCAATGCAACGCTTGACTCACCAGACGGAACTCCAAAATTCTTGAAGCTACTGATTGAGACCGAATCTTGCGCCCGAATAGCCTTTACGGATGGTCGGAGATTGGGAAGACTTTGGTTTGCCGAATCTGCAGCCCAGGATCGACGCATTCAGAAATTGGGATTTGATGTGCTAGACGAGTTGCCGGAAACGGACACGCTGGCAGCGATTCTTTCTAAGCGAAAAGTTTCAATTAAGGGTGTTCTATTGGATCAGGCAATTTTCGCTGGAGTAGGAAACTGGATTGCGGATGAGGTGCTTTTTCAAAGCGGAATTGCCCCGCACCGCTTAAGTAGCACTTTGAGCTTGGTTGAAGTAGACAGGTTGAGATCAGCGATTCAATCGGTAGTCAGCTTTGCAGTCGAAGTAGGAGCTGACTCAGCACAATATCCTGATACTTGGCTCTTCAACTCACGGTGGGGTGGCTCGAAGGGAGCTGACCAGTTGCAAGGACTTGATATCGTTCGTGAGACGATTGCGGGTCGGACGACCGCATGGGTTCCTTCTGTTCAATCCTAAGCAACAGCTCAAACCATTGCATTGCGGGTAGAACTGATGTATGCCATCGAATTCGGTCCAACTCACTGACCTTCCATCATGGAAAAGCCTTACCGATCATGCTCAGATAGTTAGCAAGCTCCATTTGAGAGACCTCTTTGCTGAAGATCAGACGCGTGGGACGAAACTTTCGCTGGATGAAGTTGGAATCTACTTTGATTACTCGAAGAACCGAGTTACCCAAGAAACACTTGAACTTCTTTTCACACTGGCTAAGGAATCAGGTTTGGAAGCTCGTCGTGAGGCGATGTTTACCGGTGATAAGATCAATATTACAGAGAAACGGGCAGTGTTGCACACAGCATTGCGAGCACCCAAGGGAACCAAGGTTCTTGTTGACAACCAAGACGTGGTGCCTGGGGTCCATGAAGTTCTGGAATCAATGGCCGTTTTTGCGAATCAAGTTCGATCAGGGAATTGGTTGGGACACACCGGGAAGCCGATCACAAATGTTGTCAATATTGGTATCGGAGGCTCAGATCTTGGCCCCGTCATGGCATATGAGGCGCTGAAAAGCTATTCGGCAAGAACACTAACATTTCGCTATGTGTCGAACGTTGATGGCACCGATTTTGCCGAAGCAGTTCAAGATCTTAAGCCTGAAGAAACTCTATTTGTTATTTCCTCCAAGACGTTTACGACCTTGGAAACGATGACCAATGCCCATTCAGCCCGAGACTGGACCCTTGCTGCGCTTCAAGACGATGCGGCAATTGCAAAGCACTTTGTAGCGGTTTCGACCAATGCTGCCAAAGTGGCTGAATTTGGGATCGATACGGCAAATATGTTCGGATTCTGGGACTGGGTTGGGGGACGATACTCGATGGATTCCGCGATCGGTCTTTCAACAATGATTGCGATTGGTCCGGAGAATTTTCGAGAATTACTGAGTGGCTTCCACGACATGGACGTTCATTTCAGAACCGCTCCGCTGGAAAATAACTTACCGGTCCTAATGGGATTAATCGGTATTTGGAATGCGAACTTTTTGGGTGCTCCGACGACGGCTGTTTTGCCCTATGATCAATACCTTAAGAGATTTCCTGCCTATCTTCAGCAGTTGACAATGGAGAGTAATGGCAAGTCAGTCACTTTGAATGGAGAGCGGGTTAGCTACGATACCGGGGCGATTTATTGGGGAGAACCGGGGACAAATGGGCAACACTCCTTCTATCAGCTGATTCACCAAGGAACTCACATCATTCCGTGTGACTTCATTCTGTTTGGTTGCACGCTAAATCCTTTGGGGCAACATCACCCGATACTGGCTGCCAATGCATTTGCTCAAGCAGAGGCGCTCGCTTTTGGAAAGACTGCTGACGAAGTTCGTGCAGATGGGGTTCCGGACGAACTGGTCTCTCACAAGACGTTTGAAGGGAATCGCCCTTCAAATATGCTCCTAATTGAAAGTTTAACCCCAAGATCGTTGGGCAAATTAGTCGCTCTGTACGAGCATAGTGTTTTCACACAAGGATGTATTTGGCAAATCGACTCGTTTGATCAATGGGGCGTCGAGCTTGGCAAAGTTCTCGCGCAACGAATCATTCCTGAACTAGGGTCTGACTCAGCTCTAGCACACGATTCGTCTACAAACGAGTTGATTCGCCGCTTCAGGTCCTATTCGCACGATTCGCTTTAGGTGCGTCAGAACAATAGCCAGCGCAAGATTAATAGAATGATTACGATGCCAATTGGATAGATCAAATCTACCATCCACCGATCCATGGCTCGTTCAAAGAGTCGATTTATAGGTTTTCGGCGATGGAATATTCCAGTTGGCCCAAGGGTTGAATAGTGGATCAAAACCTGTTCAGCCCTATCAACTTTGTTATGGTTAAGAAGCCACTTGATTCGTTTTCTGACTCGCCTGGGAACGCCTTGAATTGAGCTTTCGAGCGACTTAGTCGCATGGCTTGTAGATGGTGGACAAGTTTGCTTCTCCTGCATCGGTAAGTTGTCTGGATTCTTAGAATCGATGAGCCAATTTCGGGGCTGATAGTTGTTTCTCACAGCGCACCATCCTTGGCGGCATTTGCCGTCACTTTCCTTGACGAATTTAACCGGTTAATGTTCTGGCTTTGTGGCATAAAAAGTGCCATGGATCATTCAGAGCCAATCTGGCGTCTCGAATCATGGAAAGGAACGTTCACGAAATATGGCTTCCGTCGCGTCCAACAGTGAGTCGAAGTTGACTCGGAAAGACAAATGGTCTCAAATCTTGCGTCGCCTCAGGATGCCCTCAGATACTGGCAAAGTGCAGGCAAAAGCAGGATCGAAAAGCAGAATATTAAGTTTAGATGCATTCCGTGGTCTCACTGTAATTTTGATGCTGCTTGTGAATAACATGGTGCTCGATGATTTGGCACCCGAGCAACTGACCCACAGCGCTTGGAATCAGGGACTGCATCTAGCGGATTACGTATTTCCCTGGTTTCTTGTCTGTGTCGGATTATCGATTCCTCTTTCGTTTGGAAGTCATAAGCGAACTGGACAATCTTCTTGGCGGATGGATCTGAGAATCTGGGTTCGAACCATTGTCTTATTCGCCTTGGGGCTCCTTGTAAACTGCTTGATGTTCCAGAAATGGTTCTTTTCACTTGGAGTGCTTCAGCTCATTGCGATGGATTATTTCATTGCAGCTTATCTGTTCGAACTCCCTCCATTGAGGCGGCTGGTCATCTGCCTGTTATGCTTTTTGAGCTACGGGGCGGCCATTCTCTATCTTCCAATTCCGGGTGCCAAGATGGGGACATTTACGGAGCAGACCAACTTCTTTGGCCATATCAACATGGCTTATTTGGTGCAATACAACATCGATGGCATGTTCTCAACAATTCCGACCACCGGTCTATTACTAGTGGCGGGGTTAGTTTTGCCAATTCTTCAATCCGAGCGCCTGAGTCATCGACTTCGAGTGCTTTTCCTCGTCTCTGTAGGTGGACTCCTGTCGACTCTTGGCGTTTGGTGCAACGAAGCTATTCCTTACAACAAGCCCGTTTGGACACCTTCGTATGTTTTGTTGACTGGTGGAGTTGGCTTCATCGTGCTGGCAATGTTCTATTGCCTCTTTGACTGGGCCAAGTGGCAAAGAATTTCCGCACTATTTTCAGTATTTGGATCTAACGCCATTCTCGCATACTGCGCACCGATCTTTGTTAAGCTGACTCTACTAACCTGGTGGAAGGTTCCAAGTCCAAAAGGTAGAATCCCTGTGCAACAGGCAATGATTGACTCATTGGCAAGTTCCTTTGGTCGTGTCGGTGGAGGATGGACCTACACGTGTTTGTATATTGGAATTTGGTGGTTGATTTTATTGCTGCTCTACCGATTCCGCCTGTTCGTTCGAGTTTAGGACGTTACACCATTCATGGACTCCAGACAAGTTTTTTATGACCCAAAAGGGAAGCGACGGGTCAGAATGTCCCGCTTGGCTGCAATCTTAAGCACTTTTGCTGCTGTTACGAGCACGCTTTTTGTCGTAATCCTTTGTTTTACGATTCCAGCGATTCAAAACCCGACATCGAAAGCCAAGCATGCATCAGGTTTTCTATCGGGATTCCGAGAAGGAAATAATCCGCCGCTAATATTCCAGCACAACAAGGCTAAAAAAGATCTTTATCTCGATATCGCGAAGAACAAGCCCAAGATCAAGAAGCCACCCGCCCGTGTAGATAAGATTATTGCGGGCTTCTATGCACCTTGGGAGGAATCGGGGCTCCACTCACTCAAGGCGTACAAATCCAAGCTTACACACGTTATTCCGGCCTGGCTCACTTTAAGCCCAGACGGAACCAAGATTGACTATTCAGATTTCAATCTAGATGAGAATCCTAAGAACGTCGAGGTATTGGACATTGCTCGATCTGCGGGGCTCCGAATAATGCCGTTACTGAGTAACAGCAAGTTGGGAGTGTTCAATAAGGATTCTGTTCACAAGGTGTTGGCCTCGCAGGAATCACAGCAAAGAATTGCTATTGAACTTAGGGACTGGCTTAGCGCCAAGGAAAATGGTTTCCAAGGGATCAACGTTGATCTTGAGAATTTGTACGACCAAGATTACCGTCTCATTCCAGGATTCATTCGAATTATCAAGAAGACCTTCGAGCCTAAAGGGCTTAGAGTTTCGGTGGACGTGGAAGCTTCCAAACCAAGTAAATACATGAAGGAGCTGGCTGATGCTTCTGATTGGTTGATGCTCATGGCATATGACGAGCATTCGGAAGAGGATAAGGTCGGCCCCATTGCCAGCGCAGACTGGTGTGATTCGGTTCTAACCAAGACTTTGGAGTCTGTTCCCCAAGAGAAGATAGTTCTCGGAATCGGCAATTATGCTTACGACTGGTCTTCCAAGGGAGGGCTGGCAGACAGCCTCAGCTACCAGGAAGCCTTGGATACGGCCAAAGGATATCTGGATCTTTCTCCCGATAAGGCAATAACTTTCGATCAAGAGAGTCTGAACAGTACATTCAAATATCAGGATGATAGTGGTGTCCAACATACCGTCTGGATGCTGGACGCAGCATCTGCCTATAACCAGTGGCTTTCTGCACGAGAGACGGGAATTAGAGGGGCTGCAATCTGGGCATTGGGACAAGAGGATCCTGGTATCTGGTCCTTTATTGGTCCAAGAGCGTTCACTACAAAAATGTCAGTGGATGCCTTGGAGGAGGTGAAGTTTCCCTATTTCGTTGCCAATGAAGGGAAGGGAGAAATCCTACAGGTTAAGGATTTTCCCACTCAAGGGAAACGAAAATTCGAGGTTGACCCAGATTCGGGACTGATCACAAAGGAAACATATTTGGAATATGCATTTCCATATGTGCTTAATCACTCGGGATACATCCCTAAGAAGCTTTGCATCACTTTTGATGATGGACCGGATCCAGTCTACACACCCAGGATATTAGATACCCTTAAGAAGCTGGGCATTCCAGCTACATTCTTTGTGGTCGGTAAAAATTCAGAGGAACACTCTGACTTGATTCAACGTGAATTCGAGGAAGGCCACGAAATTGGAAATCACACCTTCACCCATGCGAACCTTGGTGAAGTTGGCACTTTCAGGGCAAACCTTGAGATAAACGCTGCTCAAAGAGCAATTGAAACGATCCTGTCCAGATCGACAACTTTATTCCGACCTCCATACAATGCTGACTCTGAACCTTCAAGCAAGGAAGAGTTGGTTCCAGTCACCCTGGCTGCCGATCTCCACTACATTACGGTTGGAGAGAAGATTGATCCTCAAGACTGGAATCTAAAAGTTGATCTTGGGAATGGTCTTACTCGGCCCAAAACCGCTGAAGACATCACTCATGACGTACTGGGGCAGATCAAACATTCTGAATCCTCTGGAGACGAAGGAAACATCATCTTGCTTCATGATGCTGGAGGAAATAGGGATGCTACGATTGCCGCGATGAATGAATTCGTGCCCATCCTCCAGAAACAGGGTTATCAATTTGTGTCTGTCGCTCAGCTATTGGGCAAAACCAAGAACGAAATCATGCCCGAAATCTCTGGGCAGGAGAAGTTCACTATCTTCTTGGATAGGATCGTTTTTGGAACAGTTTTCTCGTTGGATTGGCTATTGGCAATTGGGTTTTTAGCTGCCATTTGGCTCGGATTTGCTCGGCTAGCCATCGTAACTCCTTTGGCTCTCGTTCATCACTTTAAGCAACGAAAGTTACCGCAACCGATTGGTTTCCAACCGCAAGTCACAGTTATTATTGCTGCTTATAATGAAGCTGCGGTCATCAAGCGAACCATTGCAAGTGTTCTCAATTCTCGATACCCAATCGAAGAGGTCATTGTCGTCGATGATGGCTCCTCAGATGGAACAAGTTCAGCCGTGAGGGAGGAGTTTGGCGCAATCACCAAGGTCCGATTGGTAACACGAGAGAACGGTGGAAAAGCAGCAGCACTGAACGACGGTATTGGTTTGTGTCGCACAGAAATTATAGTTTCGATTGACGCAGATACACAGCTTGATCCTGAAGCCATTGGTAGGTTGGTCTGGCACTTTGCAGATGAGAAAATCGCGGCTGTCGCTGGCAATGTCCGTGTTGGAAACCAAGTCAACGTGCTAACTCAGTGGCAGGCAGTAGAGTACACAACATCGCAAAATATAGACCGCCGCGCATATGCCTTGCTGAATGCAATTACGGTTGTGCCAGGTGCTATCGGAGCATGGCGTAAATCGGCAGTACAAGATGCTGGTATGTACGTTACCGATACGTTGGCGGAAGATATGGACCTAACGTGGCGGTTACGCAGGCTCGGTTATCGCCTTGAGAACGAACCTGAAGCATTTGCCTACACTGAAGCCCCCGAGACCTTCAAAGCATTCTTCCGTCAGCGTTTCCGGTGGGCATATGGGACACTTCAGTGTCTTTGGAAACATCGAAGAGCAGTTGGACGGTACGGATTCTTCGGTGGATTTGCGCTACCGACTCTTTGGCTTTTTCAGATCGTCTTTCAGGCCATAGCTCCATTGGTCGATTTGCAGTTAATTTATTCTTTGGGAGGCTATATTTGGGCTCTCGTTGATGTGAAACTGCATCCTAACGCAGAGTTATCTGGTCTACCCGCCGCCTCGTCCTCCATTGCACAAGTCGGATTCTTGTACGCTCTTTTCTTCCTTGTAGAACTGTTCGCGGGAATGATTGCTTATAGGTTGGAGAAAGAGCGTTTTGGTGCCCTTTGGTGGTTGTTCTTGCAACGCTTCGCATATCGGCAGATCATGTACGGAGTGGTGTACAAATCTATCCTTCGTGCCCTTGGCGGCAACAGGCAAGGCTGGGGAAAGGTAGAGAGAACTGGTTCGGTGAATTTACCGAATGCCAAGCCTTGAAAGGGCTGACAAATTAAATGGCCCGGACGAAGGGATTCGAACCCCCAACCCTCAGTTCCGAAGACTGATGCTCTATCCATTGAGCTACGTCCGGGTAGGCCATGGATTGTACCCGCCAACTCCTTGTGTCGCCAAGACTGCAGGCGGGTAGATCCAGATTTTCTTGTCAACAAAGCTGGGCTTCGGGCGATCCAAATAGGACTCGAGTGATCTTTCTCATAGATACAGAGGCCTGATTGATATTGGCGAAAGCCTTTGCCGGACCACCGAGCGTTTTGATCTCCCCTATCAATACCGCCCGCTTATCACTAGGCAGATCTACATCAAAGTAACTAAGGATGGCATCAATTACTTCAGGGGCCTCATTTTTCGAATGATTTTGAACGAGACGTTCCAAGAGTTGTTTTGCTGGAGCTCCTGCCTTTCCGCGTGGTGCAAAAAGGAAGTCTTGCCAACGAATTCGTTCCATCATTGTGGCGGTGGTTAACCAAGCCGAGCCCCATTTCCATCCACTCACGTCAAATGGAAATAGTAAATCTAGCCCCTGATTTTTCATGGACCTTGCCAACTGCCCCATTTCATCTCCGGCAGTGGGCAACATCGACTTGGTTGGGATAGTAGCTGGATCTCTCCGTGCTACCAAGTTGGCCGATCCTCCAACCTGGCGATATTGAGCCACACAATAATCCACAGGGCTCTTGACCTTGGTTCCCACACATTGGTCGCTCCAGAACTCGTTCGAGTGAGCCAGCGCTAACAGCAGAGGTTTTATCCGAAGATCGTTTTTGTACCAAATCTTGACAAACTTATCGATGGTTGCATCGGATGGATGATCATAGGCAAAGAATGTGAAAAGTTTGGTGACCATTCGCCTAGCTGTTACAGGATGATATGCCAAGAACTTCATAAAGGACTCGGCATCAAAAGCTGCGGTTTTGCCCAGTATGCTTTTGTGACCCATATCTCTCATTTCTGGTGAGAAACTCGAAGCAACCAAGGGCCAGCCAAACTCAATGGCACCTTGTATTTTCTGATTTTGATCACCACCAAGTCGCTCATAGATCGGGTACCTCAGACTCCAACCTAAGAAGCATCGGGAGGCTTCTTGAACGTCCTTTTCCGTGTAATTCCCGATGCCCAAAGTGAAGAGCTCCATGATTTCTCGAGCGAAGTTTTCGTTTGGATGTCCTGGAACGCTTTGGTCCGTATCCAACCACTTGAGCATTGCTGGAGTCTTGCTGACTTCATAAAGTAAGGTGGCAAAGTTGCCGCTAGCATTGGCCCGGACCACGTCGAGATAGTTGTGCATCAAAGGGCCAAAGTCACATTTCGAACCGCTAATAGCGAAATGGTTGTGCCAGAACAGAGTCAACTTTTCTTCCAGCGGCCGATCTGTTGTGACCATGCGGTAATGCCACCACGACCGAACTCGGGTTGGATCCAACCCATAGCGACCATCCTGCTGGACGTACCATTCCCAGACTTGGGGAGTTGATCCAACGGGCACTTTGTCGTAGTTAATCAGCCTCTCAATAGTGCCTTCGACTCCGAAGGGAAGATACTTCTCAAGTTCAAGAGTTCCTGCACCAAGGCCGAACCGACGAAGAAGGTGGGAAATCTTTTGCTCTGCAACCATCCATTTTCACCTAACCTAAGCACAAACGAAAATCCATTTGTGGGGTTCAGTCAAATCATAAAGATATTTGGCCATTGCGTGAAGTTGATCAAACTCAAATATCGAGAACTGGGCAAATTAGTAGCATCAGCTGATGTGCTGGATAGGTGAACATTCCATGATCTCGGGTAAAGGTTGACACCTTTTTCCATGACAAAGGAGTCTGCGATTTCCACCGCAATTTCGTCTCTCAAGGTTCTAAAGGTGGCCCCGAAGCTCTGAACAGGTAAATAATCTGGGAAAGTCGCGCTTTACTCGCCCACCTATGAATCAAACTGCCCTCCTTCCAATAATGGGACTAGATGAGACGTTTCCGGACGAATTGTATGTATTGCATCATCCCGCCAGCAACCGCTATGGTTGTTTTGAGCATGAGGGCATACATGGCTTGGCCTGTTTCTCGACTGAGAACGGGGCGCTTCGCTTTGCTGAGTGGATTGCCTTATCGGGCATGACAACTAATCAAGTGACTTTCGACGCAGCACGCAAGTTGGCCAAAGATCGACCTTTGCCTGTGGTTTCACTGATGCTTCTTGATGTAATCAACGATCCAAGAATCCACTTCGTTCGGTAAGTGTATAGATTCAATCCCTTCCTTGGCGGCCATGGGCCGCTTTTTTGTTTGGAGATTAGAACGGGTAAAGAAGTTCGATTTTTAGCACTCGATCACTGTTTTTGCCAATTCTTGTTGACGAATGAACCTCTTCAAGCAGTAGAATTTAGCAGTCAAGGTTAGCGACTGCTAGCCTTCATTCAAACTTTTGAGCATTCTGGAGGAAAGGAATATGGCAAATCTAAAGCCACTCGGCGATAAGGTCGTCGTTCAACTCATTGAGCAGGAAGATAAGACTGCATCTGGCATTTATCTTCCGGATAGCGCCAAGAAGAAGCCCCAGGAGGGCAAGATTATCGCAACAGGTAACGGTCGAGTCTTGGATAACGGCGAGCGCAACCAGCTCACGGTCAAGGTTGGCGATCGAGTTCTGTTCAGCAAGTACGGCGGAAATGAAGTTTCAGTCGACGGACAGGATTACACGATTCTCGACGAGGATCAGATTTACGCGATCCTCAGCTAATCACGCCATAGGCGTAACTACCAACATAAACACGAATTTAAGGAGCTAAAGAATGGCATCAAAGAATCTGCTTTACGATGAGAATGCTCGCAGAGCGCTTGAGCGCGGCGTTAACAAGGTCGCTGACGCGGTCAAGGTTACTCTTGGACCCAAGGGTCGCAACGTTGTTTTGGATAAGAAGTGGGGCAGCCCAACGATCACGAAGGACGGCGTCACAGTAGCCAAAGAGATTGAATTGGAAGATCCGTATGAGAATATGGGTGCGCAGCTTTGTAAGGAAGTAGCGAGCAAGACCAATGACGTTGCTGGCGATGGCACCACAACTGCGACTGTATTGGCACAGGCAATTGTGAATGAGGGTCTGCGGTACGTTACCGCTGGCGGAAATCCAATTGCGGTAAAGCGTGGTATTGACAAGGCTGTTGATCAAGTAATCGCAATGATCAAAGCTTCTGCGCAACCTATCAAGGATAAGGAGCAGGTCGAATTCGTTGCTACCATTGCAGGAAACGACAATGAAATCGGCAAGCACGTTGCTGAGGCAATGGACAAGGTTGGAAAGGACGGCGTCATTACCGTTGAAGAATCGAAGGGGCGAGACACTCACCTCGATGTGGTCGAAGGAATGCAGTTCGATCGAGGTTACATCAGCCCATATTTCGTAACGGACCCAGAGCGAATGGAAGCCGTACTTGAGAATCCGCTGATCCTCATCCACGAGAAGAAGATTGGCAACGCTCAAGAGTTCCTTCCGTTCCTTGAAAAGGCCGCTGCAGCTCGACGCCCGATCGTGATCATTGCTGAAGACATTGAGGGTGACGCTTTGGCCACCATCGTGCTCAACAAGATTCGAGGCGTATTGCAGATCGCTGCTGTTAAGGCACCGGGCTTTGGCGATCGCCGCAAGGCAATGTTGGAAGATATTGCCATCCTCACCAACGGCAAGTTTGTGAGCGAAGATCTCGGTACCAAACTAGAGAACGTTACGGTTGACATGCTGGGCACTGCAAAGAAGGTTGTCATCTCCAAGGAGGAGACAACAATCATTGAAGGTGCAGGAACCAAGGACGAAGTACTTGGCAGAATCAACCTCATTCGAAATCAGATCGACAAGACTGACAGCAACTACGATCGTGAAAAGCTCCAAGAGCGACTTGCCAAGTTGAGCGGCGGCGTTGCAGTTATCAAGGTTGGTGCGAGCACTGAAACCGAACTCAAAGAGAAGAAGCATCGCTACGAGGACGCTTTGAGCGCAACTCGGGCAGCTGTTGAGGAAGGAATTGTCGCTGGTGGTGGATCCACTCTACTTCGCGCTGCGACCAACCTCAAGACTGAAGGTATTACCGGTGACGAACTGACAGGTTTGAACATCGTTAAGAGAGCTCTAGAAGAGCCACTCCGACAGATCGCCAAGAATGCTGGTCTCGAAGGTTCAGTCGTTGTTGAGAAAGTTCGAGTTGCTCCAGAAGGTCATGGACTCAATGCCGTAACAGGTGAGATTGTTGACTTGATCAAGGCTGGCATTGTTGATCCAGCCAAGGTCACACGAAGCACGATTCAGAACGCAGCTTCGATCGCTGGATTGGTCTTGACAACCGAAACTTTGGTCGTCGAAAAGCCAGAGCCCAAAAAGGCTGCTGGTGGTGCACCTGGCATGGGTGGCATGGGCGACTACGACATGTAATTTCAATCCAAATGGATTGTTTGAATGGCTCCGAGGATTTATTCTCGGAGCCATTCGTTTTCTGGGGCGCGATCCGGGTAAAAGCTCTTTATGTCGTTCTATAAGCATGCCAAGGCGGTTTACGAAGATCTCGGGGTTGATGTTGAAGCAGCCATACAAACCGCACTAGACGTACCGATTTCAGTTCATTGTTGGCAGGCTGACGATGTGGCGGGGTTTGAAGTCCACGCTGGAACCACCGATTCTGGTGGAATCATGGCGACCGGAAACTATCCGGGTCGAGCCAGAAATGGTGATGAACTTCGACAGGATTACGACAAAGTATTTTCATTGGTGCCCGGCGTGCATCGTGCCAATCTTCATGCTATCTACGCTGAAACAGATGGTGGTTCTGTTGGAAGAGATGAACTTGAAGTAACTCATTTTCAACGGTGGATTGACTGGGCTAAAAGCAGCGGAATAAAGTTGGACTTCAACCCAACATATTTCGCTCATCCGATGGCAGCATCGGGATACACCTTATCCAGCGCGGATCCAGAAGTCCAGTCCTTTTGGATTCGACATGGAATTGTCTGTCGTAATATTGCGAGTGAGATGGCTCAGGCCTTGGGTGGTGAATGCGTCATTAATCACTGGATTCCGGATGGAGCCAAAGATGCGACCGTAGACCGTTGGGGACCACGAAAGAGGTTGATCGAAGCCTATGACGAAGTACTGAATGAGCCACTTGTTGGTTGTACCGACGCGGTAGAAAGCAAGTTGTTTGGACTAGGGTCGGAGGACTACGTGGTAGGTTCCTTTGAGTTCTATCTTAGTTATGCCCAAGCAAGAAATCTGGTTCTTTGCCTGGACATGGGGCACTACCATCCAACGGAATCAATCGCTGACAAGCTATCAGCAATTCTTCAATTTCGAGAGCGTGTGCTGTTGCATACCAGTCGACCCATGCGATGGGACAGTGACCATGTCGTGCTTTTCAACGACGATCTGAGAAGTATGTTTGGCGAGGTTATTCGAGGGAACGCTCTTCAGAAGGCAATCATTGCGTTGGACTTCTTTGATGCCAGCATAAACCGAATCGGTGCTTATGTGGTGGGTATTCGATCGACTCGAAAGGCGATCCTCAGCGCTTTACTCGAACCCACTGCACTAGTTCAGAATTTTGAATTGACAGGCAAGAACGCCCAAAAACTTGCAATGTTAGAGGAGTTCAAGACTCTTCCATTTGGCGAAGTTTGGGATGAACTTTGCCGCCGCGGAAATGTGCCGGTTGGAAAAGCTTGGATCACAGAAATGGAAAACTACGAGGAGAATATTCTCATTAATCGGTGAACAACTATCCCAACGCTTCACTTGTAATCCGGAATGTCTCCGAATTGACCTGTGAATACGAAGTCATTCTTGAGGATGGGCTATTTCGTGTTATTCGGTTAGATCCCCCATTCCTGCATGGAAGTGAATTTTGGATAATCAACGAACGGGGATTTCTTTGGGAGCCTGTCGACAATTTCAACGCTGCATTGCTCTACCTAAAATCGCCAGAAGCGATAGAATATCAGGCATCTTGAGGTTGGAAAACCGCTAGGATTGATCATCAATGATAAGCATAGTCGCTGGGATTCTTGCGCTGAATATGGGCGCACATTCGTCGGACACAATCAACGATCCGGCATTTCAGAAAATGGCTGGAATGGTCGGAGGCGTTTGGGTCGGCAATCTCGGAAAGATGACTTTGAAGTTCACCTATGAATTAACCGAAGGTGGGAAGATGCTGGAGGGGCATGGGCGGCTCACGAAGGATGGAAAACAAGTGCTGGCGATGAACTCCAAGTTTGGCTGGGATCCTGTGGTCAAAAAGACGTATTACATCGATTTCCATGGGCACGACACGGTGTATTCCGGCCATATTGAACTAAAGAACGACAAATTTGTTTTGGATTTTGTCGGACTGGTTGGAGATATGGGGCATTGGATTTCCTACTCAACGATGCCAACGAAGGACCGCTATGAGTCTGAAACCTATCAATTCAAGGGTAAGAAACTTGTGCCCATTCATTTGGACATTAAATTGCATCGTGAGCCAAATTAGGGGCGTATCTTAGAATGCTTGGAGAAAATGGAACAGTTTCTATGCAAATGCTGAAGGATAGGGTGTTGTCGAATATATTGGAAGATTGTGATGCCAATCCCGTGCGATTTTGTAAAGAGGATCTGCTTTGATCGATCCTAGGTACCCGCTCCTCGGTATTGCGGGAGCATTTCTTGGTATATCTGCCTTTTTACCAACTGCATATCAGAAGAAGAAACCGCAGGCTCCAGCCAAAGCGAAGCCTTCATTTGATTCAACGGTAAAGCCGTTTTTATCCAAGTACTGTCTGACTTGCCATGCTGGCCCACGCCCTCCTGCCCATGTACAACTTGGTGACGCAAAGTCGATAGACGATATATTGCGGGATACAGCCCTGTGGGATCGAGTCGCTAGAAACATCTCATCATCACATATGCCGCCCGAAGGCATGCCGAAACCTACGGAATCTGAACGGGAGGCGATAGTCACCCTGCTTCAGACCAGTATTAGTGGGAATTGCAAAATTAAAGATCCAGGCAAAGTCACTATGCGGCGCCTGAATCGGCAGGAATATAACAACACAATTCGAGACTTGACGGGTCTAGACCTTCATCTTGCAGAAGACTTTCCGTCGGACGACGTCGGTTATGGTTTCGATAATATTGGTGATGTACTCTCTATTTCTCCATTGCTGATGGAGAAATACCTTCGTGCGGCCGAGGTGGTTGCTCAAAGAGCCATCGTTGTCCCCGATAATAAGCCCTCCCGATTTGACGGCGAGAGAGTAAAGACAACGAATGGTGTGAACGTTGCAGAGGGGAATAGTCTCTTTTTCTTCTCCAATGGTCAGGCGTACATTGATCAGTACATGACGATGGCGGGCACCTACCATGTTCGGGCGAGTGCCTACGGTCAGCAAGCAGGATCTGAGTCCGCAAAGATGGGATTACTCATTGACGGGAAACAGGTGCAAGAATTTGATGTTGCCGCTGTCGAGGCCCATCCCCAAATTTATGAGGCATCAATTGAATTGGATGCGGGTAAGCATCGAATCGCTTTAGCGTTTCTAAATGATTACTACAAACCTGGAAAGCCACCAGAGGACCGCAATTTAATTGTTAAGTTCTTCGAATTAAGTAAGCCGCCATTGAAAGCGGCTTCACTTCCGGAGTCCCATTCAGCAATCATTTTCGTCCATCCTGATGGCGCAAACTGGAAGCCGGCTGCACAACAGATTATTTCCCGTTTTGCCCTCCGTGCCTTTCGCCGACCTCCAACTACGACTGAAGTCAGTCGATTGATGCAATTGGCGGAGTATGTGATCAAAGACGGTCAGCCGTTTGAAAAAGCAATCCAACTCTGTGTTCAAGCAGTTTTGTCGTCCCCCAACTTCCTCTTCAGGGTGGAAACTGACACTCAAGCCCAGAATTTGAATGGTTACGAACTGGCATCTCGCTTATCATATTTCCTTTGGGGATCCATGCCAGATTCGGAGCTTTTTAGCTTGGCTCAATCGGGCTCGCTCCAAAAGCCGGAAGTCCTGAAGTCGCAAGTAAAACGGATGCTGAAGGATCCCAGGATTAGTGCCCTGGCTGATAATTTCGCGGAGGAATGGCTGAATCTTCGCAAGTTGGCCTTAATCAACCCGGATCCAGCTCAGTTTGGGGATTTTAGCGAATCACTTCGTAGCGCAATGCTCAAAGAGACCAAACTGTTTTTTGACGGGGTCGTCCAAAACGATCGCAGTGTCATTGATTTCTTGAATGCTAAGTACACCTATATCAATGGTCCCTTAGCCAAGCACTATGGCATTGAAGGCGTTGATGGTGACGAATTCAGAAAGGTCTCGCTAACTGGAACTCCACGCCAGGGGCTCCTTACTCAAGCAAGCATCCTGACCTTAACTTCAAACCCAACGCGTACATCGCCGGTCAAGAGAGGGAAGTGGATTCTTGAGCAGATTCTGAATGCTCCCTTGCCGCCACCTCCGCCCAACGTCGGTGTTCTTCCTGATGATGGCAAGCAGATGGCTGCTGCTTCTCTTCGACAGAAAATGGAGGTTCATCGACGTAATCCGATGTGTGCAACCTGCCATAAAAAAATGGATCCTCTTGGATTTAGTCTGGAGAACTTTGATGCAGTAGGCAGATGGCGCTCTAAAGATGGCAAGGATGTTATTGATGCCTCTGGAGTCCTCCCCGATGGAACGAAGTTCAGTGGGCCCACTGAACTATCGACCCTGTTGTTAAAACAGAAGAAGGATTTTATCGAAGGCTTGTCTGAAAAGCTGTTAACCTATGCCATTGGTCGAGGTGTTGAGCCCTACGACAAGTGTTCTGTGGATGAGATTTCGCAGAGCTGTGCATCAAACAGCTATCATTTTTCATCGTTGATCAACGCAATCGTTTTGAGTGACCCCTTCCGAAAGAAGAGGGTTTCTGGAGGAAAGTCTAAGTGAGTCATTTAATCCCGCGACGAACATTTCTGAAAGGTGTTGGTACCTTGTTGGCACTTCCAATGCTGGAGGCTATGTTGCCTCTCACTGCATTGGCGACTTCAGTTAAGGTTCGAACCAATCGAATGGCCTTCCTCTTTGTTCCAAACGGCATAAGCATGCCTCAATGGACGCCACCCGAGACAGGAGCCGGATTCCAACTACCAGAAGTTCTGTCCCCCTTGAGTCCGATCAAAGGACAATTTTCCATTCTGTCCGGACTGGCTCAGCACAATGCATTTGACCTCGGAGACGGTCCTGGAGATCATGCCCGCTCCGCGGCCGCTTGGTTAACAGGTGTACATCCTCGAAAGACAGCTGGAGCTGATATCAAGAATGGGATTTCTGCGGATCAGGTTGCGGCAGGACGGCTGGGACACTTGACTCCATTTCCTTCGCTTGAGATTGGATGTGAGCGTGGGGCAGAGGCTGGGAACTGCGATAGTGGTTATAGCTGTGCCTATTCATCCAACATCTCTTGGAGATCTGAGACGACTCCTGTTGCCAAGGAGATCAATCCTAGGTTGGTTTTCGAAAGGCTCTTTGGAAATGGAGAAAAAGGAGAAGCGCTTGAAAGTCGTATCCTGCGTTCACGTTACAACAAGAGTGTCCTTGATTTTGTGATGGAGGATGCTTCTCAGCTCAAGGGGCAAATTGGGAAGCGAGATCAACAAAAACTGGACGAGTACTTTACAGCAGTTAGAGAAATAGAAGAAAGGCTCGCCAAATTCGATCGCGTGACCAAAACAGCAGGAATGACCGGTATTCGAGTTCCATCTGGAGTGCCACAAGATTATGCCGAGCACATTCGCCTCATGGGAGACATGATGATCTTGGCGTTTCAAGCTGATCTGACACGAGTTTGCACGTTTATGTTTGCCAACGAGGGAAGCAATCGCAGTTATCCGATGGTCGGAGTCCCTGAAGGGCATCACGACATGTCTCACCATGGAACAGATCCCGTGAAGCTTAAAAAGAAGGCTCAGATCGATCAATTCCATGTAACGCAGTTAGCGTATGTGCTTGAGAAAATGGCCTCCATCAAGGAACCGGAAGGTTCGCTGTTGGACAACTCCATGGTTGTCTATGGCGGAGGTATTGGCGATGGTGACCGACATAACCACGATGATTTGCCAATCCTTTTGGCTGGCGGTGGTGCGGGCTCGCTCAAGTCAGGCAGCCATCAAGTGTATGCCAGTAATACTCCGCTCAACAACCTCTTCTTGTCGTTGCTAGACAGGATGGGGGTTCCTACGGAGACGTTGGGAGATAGTACGGGCCGATTGCAACAACTCTTCTAGGCTGTCCAATGACCTATTTTTTAGAATAGGTCCTGTCTTGACGTGGAAACAGTGGCTTAATAGGTTTATCGGTAAAGTTGGCCCTTGGGCCAAAACGGGATTGAATCATGGACCTAAAAGACGCCATTCGCCTTAGCTATTTGACCAAAGGGTTTACAGAAGCCAATCTTCAAGGGCTGTACTCCATTGCTCGGAGTTTGACCTTCGAAGATGGGGAAGAGATCCTTCGGCAATTTGATAATTCCCGTGACTTACTCATTGTAGCCAGTGGCTCAGTCACGATTCGGACTGATCGAGGTGAGCCTATTGGTCAGATCTCCCCAGGCATGCCTATGGGAGAAGTATCGTTTTTGGATGGCAAGCCAAGGTCAGGCACTGCAGTTGCGAACGGAGAGGTTTCGATCGTAGTCTTGCCAGCCGATCAACTCATGCTTATTCTTCGCGATGCCCCGGAAATGGCCACGAAGTGCCTTTGGAATATTGCGTCGGTGCTATGTGCACGTCTAAGGACGGCAAATCACAGTATTGCCTCGCTTATGGTTGTTGGTGAGACTTCAGACCTGCCTGTTGACTTTGACTGAAAATTCTCAAACATTGAACTTGTTTCAATAAGAGAGCCTAGGGCAATTTCTAGGCAAAATGGACGCTGATTTGCATCCTATTGGCCTTGAAAACCCATTTTCCGATGAGTTTGCAAATATTGGCCAGCGTTTGCGCACCATTCGTTTAATAAATCCCGTCTTGCCATTGACGTAACTACTGGTCGAATATGTCTAGATGTTCTATAATGTCCACGCTATCAGTCTGGGGAAACTCTGACTGAGCGTCGGTCAAATAGCACACCAGGCTGTTTGATTAGCTATTTTGGGGTTCTACTCGCTATAGAGGTGTCGTACTTGTGCTCTTGATAAGTAATCGCAGTAAATGCGTGGGCTTGCTGGGTGCCATTGGGTTGCTCGCCAGTGCAGCTTTTGCTGTCGGTCCTCAACTCAGTGGTGGGAAAGCTGTCAAACAGCTGCCCGTTGCAGAGGCTCAAAAGAAGCTGAATAAAGCTTCTACTAGATTTATTGAGAACGTGGGGCAGTGGCCAAATAAGGCTCACTTCCTTGCACGTTCCGAAAACATGAATTTCTGGCTCACCAATGAGGGTCTGACCTTTGATTACTTCAGAGCGAAGACTTCTAGCCGAAATACTTCCCGTAAGGGTCATGTCATTGGCATGACATTCGATGGGGCTACCGCCTTCAACCCTCAGGGTGAAGGCAAATTGCGGTTTGTGACTGATTACCTCAACGCTAAACTGAAGAGGCAACACACCGCATCGAGCTTCTCGGGTGCTACCGCTAAAGGCGTTTACCCAGGTATTGATGTCAGGGCTTATATGGACCCTGCTCAGCAAAAGCCGCGATATGATTTGGTCGTGGCTCCAAATGCCAATCCGAATCAAATTAAGATTGCATTCCACGGCGCGACATCAACCGCTGTCGTTAATAATGCGATCGCTATCAAAACCCAAATTGGCACGCTGAGTGAAGGGCATCTTTTTGCCTATCAGTTCGTGGCTGGGTCCAAGCGACCAGTGTCCGCCAGCTTCGTGGCTTTAGGTCACGACAAATACGGATTCAAGCTTGGTTCCTATGATCACAGCAAGCAGCTGGTGATTGACCCATTGGTTTATGGAAGCTACTATGGCGGCGATGGTGGTATGGATGACGTTAAGTCAGTCACTACCGACAACGCTGGCGGTGTTTACATGACCGGTTGGACGATGGCTCCAGACTTCCCATCAATCTATGGGCCTTATGGGTTCCAGATTCACGGTGGACGAGATGCTTTCGTTTCCAAGCTGCAAGGTGATGCTTACAGCCACGATTATGCTGCCATTATTGCTGGATCATTGGATGACTACGGTCAGTTCATTAAGATTGATCCTCACGGTGATGTTTGGATTGCTGGACGAACCCAGTCATCAGACTTCCCGGGCAACGAAGTTTATCAGAGACCCAACGTACAGTTCATCCAGATGACCCAAACGGTTCAGGGTGGCTGGTATGGCGGTTCTTATGTTCTTGATTACGGCAACGGCACTTACGACACCGCGCCTATTCAATGGAACGCTTCAACTTCGGATGTTGCAGCTGCACTTAACAATGCTCTCGGAACCGCTGGCGTTCAGGTCACTTCAACTGGTGGAACACTTGACCAAGGCGCAACCTATCGTATTGCACTCCCGTGGAACTATCCGCTTCTACTGCAGGTAATCCACAACCGGCTTGGACCGGATTACATTCTCCAGAAGAACCCTCTGCCCAATCTGCCTCTTGGCCAGGTCGTGCAGATTTCCACTGGCCTCAAGATTCCTCGTGGTGGTACGTATTCGCTCACTTTTGTGAACGGTGCTGCTGGTGCTACTCCTTTGACCACTGGTGACATTGCTTACAATGCAACAGCTGCCGCGGTTCAAACTGCTGTTGATACGGCGATTGGAGCAGGCAACGCAAAAGTCACATCAGAAGGTGGCGCAACGCCTCCGTATTTGATTACTTTCCAAGGTGCTTGGGGGCTGAATCCTGCCAGTGTTTCGATTGATAGTTCTCAGTTGGTCTTTGGTGTCTATACGATCTCTACAGTAGATCAGTACACCTTGACATGGGATCAAACGACTCCAACTCCAGCTGGTGGCTTTATTGGCTACAATCTTTTGGGCAACACGGTCTTTGGTTTCTACAATGACCCTGCAAACTTCGTCCAACTGCGATTGGCTTTAGTGGTTGGTGGTTCAAACGTAACGGTTACGAGTTCCGGTGGTTCGCTACCGAACGCAACCTATTTGATCCAGTTCATTGGCTCGTCGGCTGGTGCAGTCGACATGACTTTGAACGACGAGTACCTTCAGAATCGTCCGACCTACACTGTTTTGGCCAAGACAAGCGACGTGTTTGTCATGCGCTTCCAACAGAGTGCAACGACTGTTCTAGACCCGGTCACTACGGAAGCAGTATCGTTCTTTGGTGGAGATTCCGACGAGTTGCTCGCTGGATTCTCGATCATGCCCAAGGCTAATCCGGCTCCAACCGATCCGGTAACGTTTGCTTTTGGTGGTACGGTAGCTCCAGCAGACTATCAGCAGCTTGTTCCGGTAACGGACATTCCTGCAGCGTTCCCAGGTGGACAAGCGGGTTATATCGCCAAGTACACCTACGACGAAGTGGCGAATTCCTTCACGTTGGATTCCAATGTGCCGAGATATGTTAGCGGTGGTAATTCCGTTGACCTGAACGGCGTTGTTATGGATCCCCAGGGAAGCGTCTATACCGGTGGTACAGTTCACTTCTCAGGAAATGTAGATACAAGCGTCAATCCTGTGTTCACAACAACACCTGGAGTCTTCCAGGGTGGTCGACTCCTTCGAAACGACGACTTGTTCGTTCAGAAGTATCGTCCAGATGGATCGATTGCTTACTCTGCATTGATCGGTGGAAACGACAGCGATAACGCTGGTGGATTGGACTTCGACCTCGATGGAACAACAGTTAACGCTGGTTCCTGTATTGACGTTGATCAGAATCTCGATCTATACATCGTCGGTATTTCCCGATCCTTCAACTTCCCGAGAACTCGTGGTGTCTTTGGCGAAACGTTCAATGCAAGTGCGAACGTCACCGTAACGAAGATCAACAGCGATGCTTCCTCGATTCTCTATTCAACAAACTTGAAGACGAGCGGTCTCGTTCTTCCTGCTGGTGTCGCAGTTGATCTCAAGGGAGACGCTTTTGTAACAGGAAACGTCCACCCAGACTTCTATGACTTTCCAGACACATTTACGTTCAGTCCTCTGAATGCTGCCAATCCAAATGAACCCAACAGCATGCCGCTTGGTACGATCCAAACGACTACTCAAGGTGTTAATGGTGCGGTCGAAACAGCACTGGTCGGTACAAATGCTCAGCCAACTGGCGGAGCAGGCGATATTGCCACTACCACTGGATTCTTGAACTTACTAAACTCCTCCGCGACAACGCTCCTTTACGGAACTTATCTCGGTGGTGCACTGGATGATCGAGTCTACGGACCGTTTGTTGACAGCTTCGGAGACGTCTGGGTCTATGGTTGGACGGATAACTACCGATCCTATACGTTGACCGACAGTAGCGGTAATCCGCACACCTTCTCGGACAATGGTGGTCTGCCTGCAGCAATGATTTCGCCACTGGCATTCAAAGCTACGCCAGATGCCAATGGATATACGAATCTGAACGGAATCCTGTATGGCGCACTGTCGGAGACTTATCCGCAGTACACTCCTTGGAGCTGGACGCCTACAACAACAGCACCTGGCTTCCCAATTCCAACTATCCAAGTCACTTATAAGAGAGACGGATGGCTGGACAAGATCCGAGTCAACTTGGCTTCAGTTGCCAGCGTAACGTTTAATCCAAACACAGTTCCTGGTGGTTTGGGTGCAACGACCACTGGTACCGTAACACTTAGCCAAGGCGCACCTTCGGGTGGTGCAAGCATCGTTCTTACGCTGAACAGCACGAGCGCTGCTTCTTTCTCCTCTGACCCAACTCAGGCACAGGGAACTCTGGTTCTCAACATCGCCACCGGTCAGACCACAGGCACATTCACCGTCTACACCTCGGGTGTACCGATGGATACGGCTGTGCAAGTTAAAGCCACCTACCAAGGTAGCTTCTCAATCGGTCAGTTCACGGTTACTCCTTGGCTACAGCAGTTGTCGCTCACCCCGACAAGCGTTGTAGGTGGAAACTCGGTAACTGGTCGAATCACACTGGCCACACTGCCTCCAACCGGAAGCGGTGGTGTTGCAGTCACGGTTCTGACGGATAGCCCGTCGATCGTCAACTTCCAGGGCAAGCAGACAACTCAGGTCACTGTCCCAGAAGGCCAAGCTTCGGTAACTTTCGAAATCGATACGAGCGGCGTTGGAACCATTTCCTTCCCGCAGATCACTGCTTCGCTCTTGGGTGTAGGTAAGACTCAAACTCTTACAGTCACGCTCGCAAGCCTGAAGTCGATCACGTTTGATAACGGAACCGTTGCAGGTGGCACGGACGTTACAGGAACTGTAACATTGGATGGTCAGGCAACTGGTCCGTTCTATGTCAATCTGAGTTCTGGTGATCCAACGTTCACGTTCGATACTGGAAACTCGAATCCAGCTCAGCTGATCTTCAACCAAGGCGAAACTCAGAAGAGCTTCACGATCCATACTCCTTATAAGCCAACCAGTACTCAGACAGTGATCACTGCCGAGAGACCGGCGCAGGGCAACTATCCTGATCAGACCATTTCGAACACCTTGTTCATCAAGGCCGCCGAAATGACCAACTTCACGATTAGCCCATCAGAAGTACCGGGTGGAAGCACTTCACAGGGAACAGTAATCATCGGCAACGCAGCTCCAGCTGGTGGCGTGGTAATTAACCTCACTTCTAGCGATCCTTCGACTGCTCAGGTTCCTGCGACTGTTACGGTTCCGTCTGGTGCGACCAGTGCGGTCTTCACGATCACGACAACTGTTGTTCCAACAACGACAGTTCCTCCAGTAACGATCACGGCAACTCGAGGTCCAGTCGTCTTGACTCAGCAACTTACAGTTGATGGAGTTCAATTCGCCTTGACGATCAGCCCGAACACTGTTATCGGTGGATCACAAGGAACAGCAACAGGAACGATTACGCTTCCAGCGCCATCGCCTGCTGGTGGTCTAACCTTCAACTTGAACAGTGACCAAGCATGCGCGACCTTTGGTCAGGGCGTGACTTCGGTGACGATTCCTGAAGGTGCAACAACTGCGACGTTCTCGATCTTTACAACACCACCGAGTGCAGTCAGTCAGACTGTGAACATCAGTGCTTACTTGGGAGTCTTGGGTGGACCAGGATCTCAGACACAGCAAATGACTGTTCGACAGGTTGGTGTGGCAACAATCAAGTTCTCGCCTGCAGTGATCTCTGGACGAGCACCGCGCAACAAGACGATCTGTACGATCACTCTTGATGGGCCGGCTGCAGCAGACGGGACGATCACCCTCTCCTCGACGGTCGCCAAGATCCTCAACCTCCCAGCTAGCGTTGCAATCAAGCAGGGCCAGACGGGTGTGAGCTTCTCGGTAACGTCGAACGTAGTATCTCGAACACTTGCTACAGTAGTGACTGCAACATTTGGTGCAGGATCTGGCTCAGCAGTTGTGACAGTTACTCGGTAAAGCACAACCCAAATAGCAAAAGAACCGCTGGAGCTCATGCTCCAGCGGTTCTTTGTTTTTGGATGAATTCTAGACAGCAAAAAAACGCGCCTTCGTTGTTGAAAGCGCGTTTCAATAATTTGGAATGCTAATTAGAGTATCTCTTTGGAAACGACATGGCCTTCGAGAGTCAAGTCGTAAACGAGCGGAACTGCCGTTCCCAGGTTAAGTTCAAGAACTTCCTCTTTGGATAGGTTATCCAGTTTCATAACGATAGATCTGTTGGAGTTGCCGTGTGCGACTACCAAGACATTCTTCCCCTGAACGATATCGCCCATGATGCAGCGATCAAAGAAGGGAAGTGTTCGGGCAGCTGTCATCTCCAGGGATTCACCATTGGGTGGCGGGACATCATAGCTACGTCGCCAAATATGCACTTGTTCTTTACCGAACTTCTCAGCAGTCTGAGCTTTATTAAGGCCTTGAAGGTCCCCGTAGTGGCGCTCATTAAGTGCTTGATCCCGAATGATCGGGACATCCTTTCCAGACGACTCCAATATTAGGGCCAGGGTGTTCTGAGCCCGAGTCAAGGCGCTAGTATAGGCAACATCAATAGGTAGGTCTGTAAGCTTTGTCCCAGCCCTTTGGGCTTCGTCGCGGCCCTGTGCAGTTAGGGGTACATCGACCCAACCAGTAAATCGATCTTCAAGATTCCAGAGTGATTGTCCATGACGGACCAGAATGAGCTTTGGCATTTGTAGCCGAAGTTTACCGAGTTAGAATGTTTTCGAAGTTGAAGGCGTGCTCCACAGATGGGAAGAGATAATATTTGACGAATGAAGATTGCGACTTTTAACGCCGCTTCGGTTCGAGCCCGTTTGCCGATACTTGTTGAGTGGTTAGCGGATGTCGAGCCCGATGTTTTAGTGATTCAAGAAACAAAAGTGGAAGATGATAAGTTTCCTCGGGCAGATTTTGAGGAACTAGGCTATGAGGTAGCGATCCACGGTCAAAAGTCCTGGAACGGGGTTGCGATCGTTAGTCGTCGGCCGATTCGATCAGTGAAGACTGGATTTGGCGATGAGCTGTTTCCCAATGACTGCCGTATTATCGCGTGCGAAATTGATGATATTCCGATTGTGAATACCTATGTTCCGAACGGCAACACAGTAGGCAGTGATAAATTCATCTATAAGCTTGGATGGCTTGATCGGTTTCGAAAATATCTTGACGACAACTTTCGGCCCAGTGATCCTCTCATTTGGTTAGGGGATATCAACATTGCTCCGACCTCAATTGATGTGTACGACTCTAAGCGCATGGCAGGCGGTATTGGCCACCACCCCGATGAATTTGCCCGATTGGCTTCGATTCTGGAGTTTGGCCTCCATGACCTATTTCGTCTGCATCATCCCGAGCCAGATCAATACACTTTTTGGGATTTTCAGATCCCAAGGTCGGTTGAGAAAAATCTTGGATGGCGTATTGACCACATTTACGGAACCGAGCCGATGAAAAAACTGTGCCGTGATTGTACGATTGATCTCGATCCCAGGAAGTGGCCGCGACCGTCAGATCACACATTTGTAATTGCCGACTTTGACTTGTAATTGATACAAGTAGGAACTAAGGAGAAGGGAATCGGGATAGTGTCACCTACATTATTGAAATGCGCGCGATTATCAGACTTTTCTGCGCATAAGGTTGACATGAAGTAGTCCAACTGGTATCATTAACGACTGTCAGCGGCTGAAGCGCAAGCGCGAAAAGCCAAAGACCAGCGAAGACTGCTCTTTGAAAGTTGCATAGCGAAGAATAGAAACAAAGTATCGAGCACTCGAAAGAAGCTACATGTTTGGCAAGCTTAAGAGGGTGTACGACGAATGCCTAGGGACAAGTTGCCGATGAAGGGCGCGAAAGCGGCGAAACGCTCAGGGGAGCTGCACAGAAGTGTTGATCCTGAGATCCCCGAATGGAGAAA
>Ga0164296_1000209_pt1 | contig 75021 bp, 80 predicted proteins | sample GEODES057metaG_FD_113533 | JGI IMG/M metagenome (GOLD analysis project Ga0164296, IMG submission 113533) | Dystrophic lake water microbial communities from Trout Bog Lake, Wisconsin, USA - GEODES057 metaG | ecosystem: Environmental > Aquatic > Freshwater > Lake | place: USA: Trout Bog Lake...
GGTCATTTGCTTCGCGTCATTGGGTCATTGGGTCATTTGCTTCGCGTCATTGGGTCATTGGGTCATTTGCTTCGCGTCATTGGGTCATTGGGTCATTTGCTTCGCGTCATTGGGGCATTGGGTCATTTGCTTCGCGTCATTGGGTCATTGGGTCATTTGCTTCGCGTCATTGGGTATTAGGCATTTGAAAATTTGAGAATTTGAAAATGGTTTTTACTGTACTACTTCAACCAATACAACTACTTCAACCAATACAACCAATACAACCAATACAACTACTTCAACCAATCACCACGAATACGCCTGATCACTCATCCACTTACCCTGCACTTTCAGCACTTTTTCGATCACATCGCGCACAGCACCTTTGCCGCCTGAATAGGGTGAAATATACTGACTTATTGCTTTGATCTCTTCCGCGGCATCGGCCGGACAAACGGCAAGGCCGGAAAGTTTCATGGCAGCAAGGTCGGTTATATCGTCACCCATATACAATACACTTGCGGGACCTACGTGCTTTGATTCGAGGTATGATTTAAAACGCTCTGTTTTCAAATGTGCTCCGATATAAACATCGTTGATGCCGAGACTATTCAAGCGGTAAATTGCAATTTTCGATCTGCTGCCTGATATGGCGCAAACATTATAACCTATTTTAACGGCCAACTGCAAGGCATAGCCATCTTTGATATTGAATTGCCTGAATTGCTCGCCCGATTCGGTCACATAAACCGAACCGTCAGTCAACACACCGTCCACATCAAATACGAAAGTTGTAATATCTTTAAGCTTATTTAAAAAAGACTCCATATTGTTGTCATTTGCTTCGCGTCATTGGGTCATTGGGTCATTTGCTTCGCGTCATTGGGTCATTGGGTCATTTGCTTCGCGTCATTGGGTCATTGCGTCATTTGCTTCGCGTCATTGGGTCATTGCGTCATTGGGCATTTTAAATCCAAACTGATACCCAATACCTGATACCTAATATCCAATAACTACCTACTGGTTATCCCTCCACTCGTACACCCAGGCCGACTGTATCTGCTCGAGGTGCCCTTCATTGGAGTCTTCGCGGGTGCCTGCAAAGTTTGGCAGACTTAGTACCCACTCGATCAGGTCGGTGAAACGGATGCGGTAAATCTTCGATTCGTCGAAATCATCGCCAAACTTTTCATAAAGCTCAATGGCAATATCTTCATAATCGTTCCAGTTGATGGGAAGGGCAAATTTATTGTCGCTCATTTGTTTTTATTTGAAACGTTGTAGTGTTGGAAGTTTGTAAAGTTGGATGATTTATTTTAGATCAATGCCCCAGAAAACCTGTTTGATCGGGCAGCGTAACTTCAATATCACCATCTATGACCACACATTGGCAGCCCAATCGCGAATTGATGCGCGGACTAACAGCACGGTCTATAAAATCTTCTTCCTTGTCTGATATTTCCTGGATATTATCCATTCCCTTGTTCACATAGATATGGCAGGTGCTGCAACCACAAACGCCGCCGCAATTATGCTGCAATTCAATGCCGTTTTCCAGGCATACGTCCAGCACTGATTCTCCTTCAGCTATAGGAAATTCCACCGATTCGTGGCCCGCTTCCTCAAAGTTAATCTTTACTTTAAAAATGTCCATTGTCGCAAAAGTAGCAAAATTATGCACCTGCGTCAGTGCTGTTATTCATTTTGATAATCAACTGACTTAACAGGCTGTAAACCTGCTTTAAATCGGGATGTTGCTCCAAAAGTTGCAGATGAGCCTGCATTGTATTGATATCGTTGCGAATGGCTGGTCCGGTTTGTACCTGTTCAGGCAATTGTTCCTGCACTTTTGCAGCTGTCTCGGCGATCAGGGGGCGGAGTAAATTAAAATCGAGCTGATTTTCTGCTAAAATAGCACCAGCTGCGTGATATAAATAGTTAGGAAAATTACAGGCAAAAACAGCAGCAAGGTGTAGAATTTTGCGTTTTTCAGAGTCGACCCGATATACATTTTGTGAAACGGTCCAGGCAAGTTCGGTTAGCTGTTTGGTAGTTGCATCATCAGTGCCTTCAATACAAATTGGCACCGTATTAAAATCTATTGATTTATTCTTGCTAAAGGTTTGCAAGGGATAAAACACACCCGCCTTATCGGTAAATAGCTCCAAAACAGAGAGCGAAGTTGCACCCGAGGTATGAACGATCAATTTATCGTAGACCGCAAGCTGCTCAGCTATTTCGGCTATGGCATCATCTTTTACAGCGATAACAAACAAATCAGTTTCCGGGCTGATCGCATTCAGGGAACTTATCGGCTCAGCTTTGATATGGTAGGCCAGCAATGCCGCATGTTGGGCATCGCGACTGTATACCTGCACCACCTGGTGCCCGGCATTTTTAAATGCCGCTCCCATATGTGTGGCTACGTTACCTGAACCGATGAGGGTGATGCGCATCTGATATAAGATTTACAAAGTTTTAAAAACTTCGTAAATCTACGAAGATGGAATTCTTTAACCGAAGCCGGATCAATTTTGGATCGAGAATAAATTAGTAAAATCAATAACTTCTGACCAATGAATGGTATCAGGGAGTATAGTTCGGCTAAATTCAATATGTATGACCCTGCGTCTGACGTTATTTACCGTTTTGTCTGAGGCATGCATTAGAAGCGGTCTCATAACCATCACTCCCCCATTTTTTACCGGGCAAAATGTTATTTGTTCTTTGTCCCAATCTATATTTTCGGGACGATAAATACCTCTTAAATGAGAGCCAGGGACAACCTTTAAAGCACCGTTTTCCTGACCGGTATCATCCAGATGTATTCTGATCGTAAAGTTATCTTCGAGGATTTCGAGAGGGGGCTGAACTGCAAAATGTTGATGTTTTGTTGTCCAATTTAAATACCCGGATATTTCGCTTTTTTTATCAACGGAAATTGTCAAATCCTGGTGCCAGGCAACAAACCAATTCGAGCTTTCGGGTTTGTCAAAATAAATAGACTTTACAACAAAGTAATCTTTCCCAAAATATTCTTCAATAAGGTTTACAAGCTTTTTGTTGAAAATTGCCGCTAATACCGATGGAACTTCTTTAAGAAATCGCCTTATTGCAAAAACATCAGTATTTTTTCGGAAGGAGGGATTCGATTTATCACTTTCGTCAATCGCTGCGATTAAAAATGAAATCTCCTCAGGCTTAAAAACATCATTTATTACAGTAAAGCCCTGTTTGGATATTTCTTCTTTTCTATCAGCAGTATCAAACATAAAACTACTTAACTCGCCTTCAGCTCTTTATTTCTTCTGAATATAGAAAGCAGGAAGCCGATAACCATGATAACTGTACCGGCCCAGAAGAAATTGATATAAGGAAAATCGATGGCGCGCATCACAATAAATTTCTTTTTGCCAACAGGCTGCTGGTAAACTGTAATTTCGGCTTTGCGGGTTGAGGGGATTATTCTGGTTAATGTTATTTTCAAACCTGCATCATCAACTTTTTTAGCTATCCCGAAAACGCTGTTGTTTTTGATGATATACAAAGGTTTGATCTGGTAATTTTTACCGTGCGAAACAACTTCCAATGCTGCACCGATAGCTGCATCGTTTTTACTTAATTGCAGATTACTAACGTTAGTTTCGTTGCTCAAACCCTTAAAAACGATATAACCTTCCCTAACCTGAATAGTATCACCAACGCCTATCTGGTGCGGTACCGGTGGATCATAATTTTTATCATCATCTTCCTGACCATGTGCCTCCGAACCTTGCTGATTCTCGTTCACCGACAAAGAGTTGGTCATGGTGATGTGGGTGTAGAGGTCGTGGAATAAATAATGCCGTGTATCCGGCGAAGCGGTAAAGCCGCCTGAGCCTTTGTTTACCTGAACCTTGGGCTCGAGCAAAAACTGATTTTTAACTTTTCCCGAGCTATCCACTTCCTGGTACAAAACCTTATAGAAGTGATTTGGAGCCGAAACAGAATCGCCAATATAATTAACGATGTAATTACCCATTTTAACAGGCTCGTTACGGTAAACCAGTATATTTTCGCGTGGATTGGTTTCTTTTGTTACTTCAGTGGTAAACTGTTGTCCGGAATTATTTTCACTAACTACTTTGCTTGTTCCGGCTGATATCAGGGCGCCGATCAGCAGCAAACCAAAGCCAATATGCGCAATGGCTGAGCCGGCCAGTTTAAACTTACCTTTGAAAGCATCGACCATTATTTTACCATTCGCCAGCACAGAATATACAGAACCGATCATCAGGATGGTAAATACCGCCTTTAAATGATATAAACCGGTAACATAAACAATCAGAGCTGCAACCAAAGCAGCGAGCACCAGGTAGGCGATCACTTTAGGCAAAAATTTGGCCGGATCGGTTTTTTTGTATTTCAGGAACTGGGTAAAGCCTGCCAGCAGGGTTACCAAAATAGCAAATGCTGCCTGAAACACGTTATACAGGGCAACTTCATTATTTGGTGGTGCAACTTTGGTACCGAAGGTTGCGTTCCAAACCGGTATTGAAGTTACAACGATCAGTTGCAGACAGGAAAGGGCCAGAAAAACCGAACCCACAAACATCCAGAATTCACGTGAATATGTGTCTTCGTCTTTTTGTGAACGGGGCAATGCTTTCCATCTTGATACCAAAAGATATACGGATAATGCCAGAAAGACCAGAATACCGATCACCAGCTGCCAGAACATACCCAGATCGGTAAAGGCGTGTACCGATGTATCACCCAAAACACCACTGCGGGCAAGGAATGACGAATACCAAACAAGAACAAAACTTACCAGTGTAAGAACGGCTGCGATAATGTAGGAATGACCGGTATTTTTAAAAACGATCATCACGTGCAGGGCAGCAACTAAGGTAAGCCATGGAAATACCGAAGCATTTTCGATAGGGTCCCATGCCCAGAATCCACCAAAATTAAGCGATTCATAAGCCCAGAAGGAACCCATAATTATACCGGTTCCTAATACCATGGCTGCAAATAAGGTATAAGGGATTGCTGGCTTTATCCATTCTACATATTTCTTTTGCCACAAACCGGCAATGGCATAGGCAAAGGGTACTACCACAGCAGCCAGACCCAGAAACAGCGTAGGCGGGTGAATTACCATCCAATAGTTTTGCAAGGATGGATTCATACCCTGCCCATCAGTGATATAGCTGAGGTAGTTGTGGTACATTTCGGGATTGGTCCTGAAAATTGGAGCCGAATCGCGAAGATCCATCGCCTCACGCAGCAACAGGAACGGTGAGCTGCCCAACCGAACGCCAAATACATCGATACCCAGCACCATTGTCGCCAATACTACCTGCGAGAGAGCGATCACTGACATTACCGGACGTTCCCATGAACGTGCCTTCCAAATCAATATATTACCTAAAACCGCCTGCCAGAAGGTCCATAATAAAAAGCCGCCCTCCTGTCCGTTCCAGAATCCTGAAACCAGGTAATATACCGGCAGGGAGCGCTGGGTATAGGCCCAGGCATAATGGTATTCGAAATAATGCTGATAGAGTACATAAAACAAACAAGTACCGATACCGAGTACCGATACTGAGTTTAAAAAAAAGCCGATACGCCCTAAAAACTGCCAGGAATCATTCTTGCCGTCTTTGGCAGTTGTGGCATAGTAATAACTTAAAAAAGAAAGCAGGGCCGAGCCAAAAGCAAGTACAACGAAAAACTGGCCAATTTGCCCCGGTAGCAGGTGTTCACCTTTAAATTCTGTAGTCATCAAATTATAAGTCGGCCTTTTTTGCCGAGACCTCGGTGGTTTCTAATTTGTCCTGGGTATATTTAGATGGGCACTTCATCAATATTTTTGATGCGTGAAACTCGTTATTTTGCATCCTGCCAGTTAATACGATTTGTTGCGAACGCTCAAAATCTTCAGGCTTGGTACCGCTGAATACTACTTTGCACTCCTGCCCTTTATTGTCCGTCATAAAAAACGAAAAATAGTTGGCGTCTTTAGTTGCGTCGTAATACAATTCTTTCTTCTTGTCCAGGTGCCCTATGATATGTAATTCGCTGTTTGTCTCTTTAGCTTCGTTAAAAGACGAATAGGTACTGGAACTGGCGTAGGTACTGATAATAACGGCTATGGCTACTGCAATAACTACTAAACCAAAAATTGAACTTTTTTTCATCTGCAGGTTTTGATATTTTTCCGGTTTACAAAAATACAAAACGGTTAGCTAATAATGTTTATTGCAAGACATTTGTATTATTTAGAATGATTCCAGATTGTCTCAGGGTATTATTTAACCAATTCGCTGTAGGTTATAATATCATACCCCAGGCCGCCTTTTTTTACCGTAAGTTCCATAAAGACCGAATTAGCCAGCAGGTACTCCTGAAGCCGGTCTATTTCAATATCCCGGTAAATATCATTGTATTCAATAGTAACATGCGAATGTTCGGTATTAACTGATTTAAGGGCCTTGCTTAGTATCCGCACTTTAACTTTTCCCTCTTTTTTATCAGCAAAGCTTGAATTCAGTTTTAAAAAAATTGCGTTAAATAAGCTCCCAAAAAGAACGATCGTAAATATATAATAAACGTAGTTTCGCTCCAGAATAAGTGAAGATATTAAGCCGGTTACCACGCCTATGATCAACAGCGTTTGCAAATTAACCAGCGTAGCAGCGTATTGGTCCTGAGAGTAAAAGTATGAGAAAACGCCAAGTGCATAAATGATAAACTTTAGCACCAGAGCCGGCTTTATATTTTTAAAAGTCGTTTTTGCCTTTCGCCTAGATCGTCTCGATCTTCTTCTTTCCATAAATAAATTGGGTGCAAACTATTAATATTTTGTTAATTATTTTCAAAAAAAATATTGATTGTTAACACATTATTTTATTGAAATAAGGTAGGGGTAAATATTTTTTAATAATAAACGAAAGCGTGAAAAGTAGCATAAAAAAGGAAATTTGGCGCTTTTAAAGGATATATAAAAAACAAAAAAGGCGGGATATCCCGCCTTTTTCTATAAAAATTAGCTCATTATTTATGGCCAAACACCCAGATTTTTGTAAGATACTGCGATCTTATTGATAGCACCGACAAAAGCCGCGGTACGGAGTGTGTCTATCTTTTCGGTGTTTTTATAGGTTTCTCTGATCTCATGGTAAGAACGGATCATCGTATCTTCCAGACCCGAGTTTACCAACTCTAATTCGGAAGCACCTTTGATAATGGTTGAACGTTGCAGAGGGCTCAATGCAACACCTGTTATCCCTTCCACCATATTAACCAGGTTGGTATTGGCAGTTTCTTCAAAGCGGCGGTTCATACGGCCAAAAGCAACGTGCGAAAGGTTTTTCAGCCACTCGAAATACGATACCGTTACACCTCCGGCATTGGCATACATATCAGGTATGATAAGACCGCCTCTGCTGTAAAATACGGTTTCTGCCTCTGGTGAGGTAGGACCATTTGCGCCTTCGGCAATGATCTTTGCCTTGATATTATTGATATTGGCAGCCGTTATCTGATTCTCCAATGCAGCCGGCACCAGAATATCGCAGTCCTGCTCAAGACCAAGGTGCGAATTGGTAAACTCCTTTTTAGCACCTTGATAACCTAAAACAGAGCCGGTTTCCTTACGATGCTGAAATACCGATTCCACATCGAGTCCGTCCTCGTTATAAATAGCGCCTTCAAACTCGCATAAGCCTACGATAATGGCACCAAATTCGGCCAAAAATTTTGCCGTGTGGAAGCCCACATTACCAAGACCCTGTACGATAACTCTTTTACCACTGATACCAGGCTGCAGGCCTAATTTTTTCATATCCTCGGCAACACTCACGCATTCGCGGACGGCAATCGCTACACCGCGACCGGTTGCCTCACGCCTGCCCTGTATACCCTGTAAGGCTATAGGCTTACCGGTAACGCAACCCATCGCATCCAGTTGCCCGGGGTTCATAGTAGCGTAGGTATCGGCGATCCAGCTCATCTCGCGTTCACCTGAACCATAATCGGGGGCAGGTACGTCAATGCTTGGGCCGATAAAATTCTTTTTGATCAATTCAACTGTATACCGGCGGGTTATATTTTCAAGTTCCTGTACGGTGTAGTTTTTGGGATTGATACGTATGCCGCCTTTGGCACCACCAAATGGAACATTAACAATAGCACATTTGTAGGTCATTAGCGCCGCCAGTGCCATCACTTCATCTTCGTTAACCATTTCACTATAGCGGATACCCCCTTTAGTAGGCGACTGGTGTTGCGAGTGTTCAACGCGCCAGGCGTCAATTACTTCAAAGCCATCACCTTTGCGTATCGGGAAGCGAAAACGATAAACACTGTTACACGATTTGATCTGGTCCAGCAAGCCGGTATCGTGTTTGGTGAACTGTGCAGCATAGTCAAAATTCTTACATACGTCGCCAAAGAAATGATGCGTTTCCTGGTTGACGATCGGATTATTATTTGCCATAATTTTTAGTTGAATAATTATTATATTGTCAAAAAAGTGCACAAAGTTGGCACAAAAATTACCAATATTGCAAATTAAAAGTTGATAGTGTTTACACTACACAACTTCTATCTACTATTAAAACGAGGTTTAAACCAAATAAGTTTGCTTTTTAGAACTAATTACTTTTTTCGATTTTTTTCAGGCGGCGGTCTATCGAAAACAGGTAAATGGCTAAACCAACAAATATGACAGTGATCGTGGTGATTACCACATAGATCCTACCCGATTTATAAAACTCATTAGCCATACCGTTGCCGGAATTTTCCTGTGCAAAAGCCGCAATAGACGATAAGGTAAGTAACAACAGGACTGATAATTTTTTCATACGATATGACTTTATAAATCTCCCAAAAAAAGCTCAAATATTGATTAGGCGAATATTAATTTATTGTATTTCTTTTATGCTCAATGACGCGAATCCGGTACCTGATGGTGGCTATCCAAACCGCCATTAAGCTCCAGCCCAACATGGCCGGGTAAAACACCATACGCATATGGTTATCCAGATCATATTTTCCAAAAGCCGGGTTACCCCCATTTCCGGGGTGAAGGGAATCGGTAAGCCGGGGCAATATAAATATCAGCACCACCATAATGGGGAATGCAAATATGTTGTAGATGGCAGATATTTTAGCTCGCTTTTGTTCTTCGTCGATAGAGTTACGCAAAACCAGGTAAGCACAATACAACAGAAATGCAATAGCGGCACTGTTTTGTTTGGGATCACCGCTCCAAAACTCGCCCCAGGTAAATCGGGCCCAAATCATGCCGGTGATCAATCCAAGGCTATAAAACAGCAGGCCGGTGTTGACACATTCTACAGCCACCAGATCATACTCTTCTTTACCCGTATTCAGATAAGCCACGCTATAGATTACCGAAATAATAAAAACCGACATCATGCCGATCCACATCGGTACGTGGAAATATAAATTGCGGATGGTCTCATGCAATATCGGCAACGCCGGCACCGGAAAAAGAAATCCCGCGATCAGCGTAAACCCGATAGCCAACACGGCTAAAACCTTCCACCAGCTTTTATAAATTATCTTCATAGTATTTATCAGTCAAATGTACGTTGTTATGCTGAAAAGAAAAAAGGCATTTGCTGCGCGTTATTGGGTCATTGGGTCATTGGCTGCGCGTCATTGGGTCATTGGGTCATTGGCTTCGCGTCATTGGGTCATTGGGTCATTGGCTGCGCGTCATTAGGGCATTGGGGCATTGGCTGCGCGTCATTGGGTCATTAACAATTGTAACAATAAAACAATACAAAAATAAAACAACTCACTCATTCACTAACTCACTCATTCACTCATTCACTCATTCTCTAACTAGATCACTCATCCTTCGGATCATAATTAAAAGGGAGTAAATCATCTATGCGGGCTTTGGACCAGGTGCCTTCGTTCAGCGGAACTCCCCTGAAAACAACACCATTCATATCAAATAAAGCATAGGGTTCACGCAGGGTAATGATGCTGGTTTCAAAATTTTCCATATCAAGGGGACGATACAGATCTCTGAAATCGGTTTCTTCCCGCCTTTTGGTATAGATCACGTACAAACAATCCGGAAAATGCAGCGCAAATATGCCGGGAGCGTCGGTGTTTGAAAATACCTGGTAAGGCTCCAGCGGCTGACGGATCAGGTTTTCGTGGTAATACCTTGACATTCGGCCCTTTTCCTGCCAAAACAATGCCGAGTCGCGCTGATGCAGCTGCACAAATTGTTTAATTTTTTGTTCTATTACAGCTTCATTGGGGCGGTTAGGGTTAATTTCGCGGTATAACCGGTACATCAAAAAGCCATCCTGGGTAAGGCTGCCCCGATAGAGCGATCGGTAAAAATGCCTTGCCGACCCATAATAGGTATCGGCACGCTTTAACTTCCAGGCTTTCTTTTGAGCCTCGCTTCCGGACAATTCCTCAAATACGATCTGACCTTGCCATTCGGTTACATCACTGATACCCGAACTGGAAAAGGTATCGACTAAAAATTTGACCCTATATCCTAATGCTTTGTTTTCTATCACCAGAAAATCAGACGACCATGCTTCCATTTCCAGTTTGCGGCTGTGATAGATCATATTCATAACATGAGGGTTTACGATCTCGCATTTCTTTGCATTCTCGCCCTCACCAATAAACTGCCTTTTGAATAATTCCAGATTCTTTTTAAAATCAGCTTCTGTACTAATAACAACACCGCGTAACTGATTGATCTTTGGCTTTAAAATTATATTAAGGTTGATAGCATCATTCCCAACCATTACCTGCTCAGCATATTGCTGAAAACCAACCGAACTGGCAACTATTGTATATTGCCCCGGTTTAACACCTGCCAAACGAAATGTACCATCGTCGGATGTTTCGGTACCAAATGATGAATTACTTAGAAATACGCTTACCTTCCCAAGGCCGGTAAGCGATACCGCGTTAGTTACTTTACCGGATATAGTTGTTGTTTGTGCCAGCCCGGCAAAGGGTAAAAAAAGCAAAAGCAGCAGCAGTCTGTTCACACTCATTTTACAAAGACATTTCAATAGGGATTTATATTGCGAAGGAACATATTTCTGATGAATTATTGATAAAGTTTAATCAAGTTAGATAGATATTTTACACAAATAGCCGGTTTAAAACTTCATCTATAAACAATGGAAAATTGATATTTCGAACTTATCCTGTGCTTATCATCAAATGAAAATATGACTGGTATTATTAATTAATCACGCCACAGAAACGGGAAAAGCAATAATGAAGTGGCAATAACGATAACATTGATCGCAAAAAGCACACCGATGTTGCCATAAAACACACTACGATCGAGGCCATCCATCGCACTTTTACTCAACCTGATGAGCACCAGGATAACTGGAATTATTACCGGGAAACTCAATATAGCCATTAAAGTACCGTTGTTGCCAGCTTTTGATGCAATGGCCGATATCATGGTAAAAATGGTGGAAAAGCTTATACTACCCAGCAATACAGCAAAAAAGTAAAATAACGGATCACCGAGTTTATTGTTAAAGAAAAGCAGGTAAACCAACAGGGCCAAAATACTCAGCAATGACATCAGCAAAACGTTATAAATGGTTTTGGAGAGAATGATAGCCTGCGGACTGGCAATGGAATAATAATAAAGCAAGCGACTTTTACTCTCCTGCATAAAGCTTTTGGCGATGGCGTTTACAGAAGCAAAAAGCATAATGATCCAGAATAAAACGTTCCAGACAATAGGGTAACCACTGCTATCTTTAAAACCGGGCGTTAGTTCGAAGGAGATATAACATATAAAAACGGTTGTAACCACGTACAGCAAAACGCCATTGAAAGCGTATTTGGCACGCCATTCAAGCAGTATCTCTTTTTTAAGCAGGTACCAGGTTTGGTTTAACAGTCCCATTTCAGGCAAATATAGCTTTTGTACGCTTAATGCTAAAGGTGGAATTGCGTTCATCTTTAGGCCTGGTACCAGAAAGGCAAATGGGTACATTTGGGCTGGTTGGGCATCAGGAAATTTTCTGATAAATGTTTAATCTCGAATTGACGGATCTGAACCTCGATTTCATAGCAGGCATACGTATAGTTTCTTTGGTACCGAGGCAAAGAAAACCACCGGGCGCCAAACTATCATAGAAAAGACCCAATATCTGCTCCTGCAATACCGATTCGAAATAAATAAAAACATTACGGCAGGTGATTAGCTGAAACTGGTTAAAAACGCCGTCACTGATCAGGTTGTGAACCGAGAACAAGGTATTATTGCGCAATTCGCCATGAATACCCGCTGCGTCATTCATCAGGGTAAAATGGTCGAGTAAATTACCGGGAAGGCCGGTTTGTGAATAGTTAGGCTCATAAGGTTTTAGCTTTCGCAGACTATAAACGCCCGACCGTGCTTCCCTGAGCATTTCGGAATTGATATCGGTACCGTATACAAATGATCTGCTCCCAAGACCAGTTTGAGTCAGTAAAATTGCCAGTGAGTATACTTCTTCGCCTGATGAACAACCGGCGCTCCAAACCCTGATCAGCGGATTATCGGTTAATTTGGGAATTACATCAACAAGCAAAGCTTTGTAAAACTCCGGGTCGCGGAACATCTCGGTAACGTTTACCGTTATCTGTTCCAAAAACCATTGAAAAAATTGAGGCTCCTTCTCCAACTTTGTGCCGATCTGCCCGATGGTTAGCTTTTTGAGCATCATTATGCGCGATAGTCTGCGCTTTAACGAAGCTTTGGAGTAATTACCAAAATCAAAGCCATGCAGCGCTCTTACCTTTTCGGTGAGTTCTGTTAATTGATCTTCGGCAATTACTGGTATCTCGCTCATATCCACTTTTGGCCTGAAACAGGTAGACAAGTTTATAAAAAAGGATCAAATACTAAGATTTTACCGTATTGGTACAGGTTTTTTATACCGGGGTCGCTCGTAAATTGTACCCAGTATTGCCAATATCGGACCGGCGATCAATAGGCACCACCCCCATTTTAGTTTTACCTGATGCTCCAAAAACCGCTCGAATGCATGAAAGGGAATAATTTTTAACCTAAAATGGATCTTCAACAATGAAAGCACATAAAACAACAACACCAGCAACAACGATATCCAGGCTGCCTGCCGGCTTATTTTCGGCTGCATTAATACAATACCTATAATGCCTATCGTCCCAATTAAAAGCACAATCAGGCCAAACGGCATATTTGCTTTATACATATTCCAGGTGAGCAGTAAAGGATGAAAAAGAGGGCAAAAGGTTGCCGCAATAAGCATCACAAAACCGGTCAATGAAATAAGTGACGACAGGCGCATGGTATTATTTCTGACTGATCTCCATTTTATCGGCAAAATGGGCACAGTAATCGCGCAGATCCTCTACGATATTGGTTTCTCCGGTTGCGCGTAAAAAACTATCGCCCATGGTTTGCAGCGTTTCATAGAAAAATCGCTTCATCTCGTCAACAGGCATATCTTTCGTCCAAAGATCGATACGGAGTGTGTTTTTATAGTTATGATCCCATAAAGCCAGCATCATTGACTTTACCGGCAGCGCTTCTTTGTCTTTTGCATCTGTCGATTCCCAGGTGATGCTTTCGGGTACGTTATTATCGTCAAGGTCTATCGTGAGTTTGATCTCTGCTTTCTTCATATTTACTTGGCCATCAAAAATAAAATAATCGCCAAAGTTATAAAGCTTAGCTCAACCCACCACAGTTTTTTAATATCGTTGAAAAAATTACGTAAAAGGATGTCCATAAATGCCACTACAAAGGCGAAAAGAAAGAAAACCCCAGCAAATAATCCGCTTTTTAAAACGTGTGGGTAATGCCCGCCCATAACATTTACACCATACAGCAGCACATATACCGCTATAGACAGAAAAAATGCTGTGGCGAAATTGAGTGGGGTTATGCGTATCTTATTTTTATTCATTTATATGCTATCAATTTGTTTTATCTGGCACTTATCAATACGTTAGGTTTTCTCCTCGCGCCCCGTGTACTTGTCCCATTCCGCTCGATCGAAATGACATTGTATTTTAAATTACATTCCGCAATCGATACTCCCAATTCATCATCGCGTTATCAAGCTTGGCTCGTCGAAGCGTGTGCGGCAAGCCCTTCCCAGTCATCCTTCGACAGGCTCAGGATGCCACCCCTCGATATGCCTATTTACATTCCGCAATCGACACTCCGCATTCCGCAATCCGCATTCCGCAATCGACACTCCGCATTCCGCAATCCGCAATCCGCAATCGACACTCCGCATTTCGCAATCCTTTCACCCTTCACCTTTCACCTTTCACCTTTCACCTCAAACCTTTCACCTCAAACCTAACCTCTTTACCCCTTCCCCTTCAACCTTTCCCCCTTTTTCCCTTTAACCTTCATCTTTTTACCCCTAACTGTACCGCTTCTCACTTTTTCTTTAGCACCGCCTTTGGTCTTTGATCGTTCACCTTTACCTAATTTTGCAGCTTCAAATTTCTTACGTTGGGTGGCGGTCTTTTTATCGTGGAAGGCTCCTTTGAACTCGGGATTTTCCTTGCGTTTCTGATCGTCTATCTCTTTGGCCTGCGACTGGCGCTCTTCATAAGGCGTTTCTTCTATAAATACTTCTTCCGGCAATGGTGTTACCGGTATCGGCTGGCGTGTTAGCTTTTCAATTTTCCCGATATAATATTCTTCAGCAGGGTTGGCAAGGGTAATGGCCACTCCCGACTGAAATGCTCTACCGGTACGGCCTATGCGGTGTACATAGTCTTCAATCACAAAAGGCACATCAAAATTTATCACGTGGCTCACATCACTAACATCAATTCCACGTGCAGCCACATCAGTAGCTACCAGAATCTTTATCTTATCATCTTTAAAAGCATTAATAGAATTGATACGGGTGTTCTGTCCCTTATTGGCATGTAATACCTTAACACCTAAACTACCATAGCGGCGGTGGAGAAATTTAAATACCTCTTCGGCATTGGTACGGGTCTTGCAAAACACCATCAGTTTTTTGATATCGGTTTCGCCGTCGAGCAGATGTTTTAATACATTGATCTTGGTGCGAAAATTTGGCACAAAATATAATTGCTGCGTTACCGTTTGTGCCGGGGTTGCCTGTGGCGTCACTTCGATCTCGATAGGAAACTCCAGAAAATTTGCCGATAGCTGTCTGATCTTGTCCGACATGGTGGCCGAAAAAAGCAGGTTCTGCCTTTTACGCGGTACTACTTCCAGTATCCTGTTGATCTGGGGCATAAAGCCCATATCCATCATTTTATCTGCTTCGTCCAGCACCAAAACCTGCAGGTTTTTGGTAACGATATGCCCTGCCAGATAAATATCCATAAAACGACCAGGAGTAGCTACGATAATATCTACGCCTTTTTTTACCAATTCAATCTGCGTTTTGGGTCCCAAACCTCCGTAGAGTGTGAGGGTACGCAAATCGGTATATTTTGAATAAGCATGTACATTTTCTTCAATCTGCATCGCCAACTCCCGTGTTGGTGCTATGATCAGCGCCCGGGGGCTGTCACCCTGCGCAAATTTAAGCCGCATAATTATCGGTAACACATAGGCTGCAGTTTTGCCTGTACCGGTTTGTGCTATCCCCATCACATCCTGCCCGTTCATGATCGGCGGTATCGCTTTCTGCTGCACATCCGTAGCCTCGGTATAACCCGCGTCGGCAATGGCATTCAAAATTTGCCGGTTAAATTTCAGGTCCTCAAAGCTTTTTGCCATGGCGCAAAGATAGTGTTTAGTCCGGAAGTCCGCATAAGTCCGGAAGTCCGGAAGATTTTAGCAGGTCATTTGCTGCGCGTCATTGGGTCATTGGGTCATTGAGTCATTGGGTCATTGAGTCATTGAGTCATTGGGCATTTGTCAATAGGCATTAGGCATAGCATAAACTAATACAACCAATACAACTAATACAACCAATACAACTAATACAACCAATACAACAACTCACTCATTCACTACTTCACTCCCTCACTAATTCACTCATTATTTATAATTTAGCCCAATCAACGTATGGGCAAGATCAGATCAATATTTACCAACCAATATTTTATCCTATTCCTTTGGTTTGTGCCCGGTTTGCTTGCTGTGATCAAGGGTGTTTATTTTGGCGATGGCACCAGTGCCAATTACAATAATTACATCATTTACAAGCATAATTTCCTGAACGTTATCCATCAACATTCGCTTTTTGGACCCGAACCGCAATACTATTTCGACCTGAATCATTACGGACCTGTTTTTGCGTTGGTGATAGCACCTTTTGCTTTACTGCCCGACCATATTGGCGTTTTGCTATGGGTGTTTTTTAATAGTTGGATTTTGTACAAGGCGGTGATGATGCTTCCATTATCAAAGGAACAGCGCTTACTTATTTTACTCATCAATGTAAACAGTTTGATAGGCTCATCGGGCAATGTTCAGGTAAATCCGCTCATTACGGCGCTAATCATTTTCAGTTATGTATTTATCAAAAGGAAACAGGATTTCTGGGCTGCGCTTACCATCATCCTTGGTACTTTTATCAAACTTTATGGCATCGTTGGGCTGGCTTTCTTTTTCTTTTCCGACAATAAATTGAGGTTGATGGCCGGGCTGTTCATCTGGTCGGTTGTCTTGTTTGTTTTGCCGATGTTTATTTCATCACCTGCTTATATATGGCATACCTACCAAAGCTGGTATCCCGATCTGTTAGCTAAAAACGCCACCAATGTTGTTTCAGACCGGGGCAACCGTTCGGTCATGGGCATGATCAGTAAAATATTTCATATCCAGCACCTGTCTAACTTGCTGGTGCTGGCTCCTGCACTGCTATTGATGGGGCTTTCTTACTTGCGTGTCAATATTTGGAAAGATACGCGTTATCAACTTTTAATGCTGGCTTCGGTGCTAATTTTCACGGTTATCTACAGCACAGGTTCCGAGCCACCTACATATATCATCGCTTTCATTGGCGTAGCCATATGGTTTATGGTACTGCCTCGACCAGTTAAAGGCTTTGATTGGTTTCTGTTGATTTTTGCATTGCTGATCACGAGCTTTTCAAACTCGGATATCATTCCAAAGTATTTAAGGGTAAACTTTATTTTGCCCTATGCGCTTATTGCCTTACCCTGCCTGCTGATCTGGTTGAAGATCATCTATGAAATGCTTTTTCGCAGGTTTGAGCAGAAGCCCCTGAATATAGGTTTGCCCTCCTGATTATTAATTCCGAAATTTGCTTTCCGAAAACATTTACCGCCATGTCAACTATCCTGATCAAATCAGCCACCATCGTTAATGAAAACAAACAGTTTGTAAGCGACTTACTCGTGAAAGACGGACTGATTGAACGGATCGATAAACACATCGATATTAAAGCCGATCAAACGATCAATGCCGAAGGCTTGCATTTGTTACCGGGCTTTATTGACGATCAGGTGCATTTTCGCGAACCGGGACTTACGCATAAAGCCAATATTTATACCGAATCGCGGGCTGCTGTAGCCGGAGGTATCACTTCCTTTATGGAAATGCCCAATACCGTTCCGAATACGCTGACCCAGGAATTACTTGAACAAAAATATGAGATAGCCTCACGTAACTCACTGGCCAACTACTCGTTTTTCATGGGAGCCTCCAATGATAATTTAGAGGAGGTACTAAAAACAGACATACAAAATGTGTGCGGTATCAAAGTATTTATGGGATCATCAACAGGCAATATGCTGGTGGACGACCCCAATACGCTGGAGCAGCTTTTTAAAGAATCGCCCATGCTGATTGCAACCCATTGCGAGGATGAACCTACGATAAGGCGTAATCTGGAATATTATAAAAATCTGCTTGGCGAGGACATCCCTGTAAAATACCACCCCATTATACGAAGCGAAGAGGCGTGTTATTTATCGTCATCGCTGGCGGTAGCTTTAGCAAAAAAGCACAATACCAGGCTGCATATTCTTCATATTTCTACAGCAAAGGAAACACACCTGTTCAGCAACGATATACCCCTGAAAGATAAGCGCATAACAGCCGAAGCCTGCATCCATCATTTATGGTTCAGCGAGGAGGATTATGATCGAAAAGGTAACCTGATCAAATGGAACCCGGCAGTTAAAAAAGCCAGCGACCGCGACGGTATCCTAAAAGCAGTACTTGATGGGCATATCGACGTGATAGCAACCGACCATGCGCCGCATACGATAGAAGAAAAGGCAAAACCATATATGCAGGCGCCTTCGGGTGGGCCCTTGGTTCAGCATGCGCTGCCTGCATTACTCGAACTGTATCATCATGGAAAGATAAGCCTTGAACAGATCACAGAAAAAACCGCCCATAACGTGGCTACCTGTTTTCAGATCGATAAACGTGGATATATCCGTGAAGGCTATTGGGCCGACCTGGTATTGGTTGATTTAAATAAACCATGGAACGTAAACAAAACCAACATTTTATACAAATGTGGATGGACCCCGTTTGAAGGAGATACCTTCCAATCTAAAGTGATTCATACACTGGTATCCGGCACGCTGGCTTATAGTAATGGGCAGCTTATTGAGGGGAAAACGGGTAACAGAATGAAATTTAATCGATAAGGGACACGCACCCATGTCATTTCGAGGGAACGCGGCGGCCTGTGAGAGCGGGTGACCGAGAAAACTTATACGTCCTGCCTTGCATGCGGTTTAGGTTTTCTCCTCGCCCCTGTGCGGTTCCAACGTTGCTCGTTCGAAATGACATTTTCTTTACTTCATGTCATTTCGAGGGAGCGCAAATGGAGGTGAGGGCGGGCGACCAAGAAATCCTGTACGCCCGCCTCGTCTACTGTTCAGGTTTTCTCCTCGCCCCTGTACAGTTCCAACGTTGCTCGTTCGAAATGACATTTTCTTTACTTCATGTCATTTCGAGGGAGCGCAAATGGAGATGAGGGCGGGCGACCAAGAAATCTTGTACGGCTTGCCTTGCATGCTGTTTAGGTTTTCTCCTCGCCCTTGCGCAGTTCCAACGGTGCTCGTTCAAAATGACAGTTTTTATTACCTATGTCATTTCGAGGGAGCGGGTATCGGTGTGTGAGGGCGGGCGACCGAGAAATCCTGTACGCCCGCCTCGTCTACTGCTCAGGTTTTCTCCTCGCCCCTGTGCAGTCCCAACGCTGCTCGTTCGAAGTGACTTCATTTTAAATACAAAATACACCCATTATTAAAAGTTATATCGACTTATAATTAATTTATTAACAATTAATTATATATGTTATTGAAATAATTACTTAAAGAGTATCAGCTTCGATCAATTCCTTCATTTTTCCAAAAACCCATTGCCAGTTTTGTTCGGAATGTTGTTTGGCTTCTTCAGTTTTTATCTTCTCCTGGGTGATATACAATGTGGTTTTTCCATTGGTTTCTTTCAGCTCATAAGTGATATAATTATAGTTCTCCGGTATATCTTCAGTGCCCGACATGCTGCTCCAATAGTTATATTTCACCCTGAAACCCGGCTCGATATCGAGTATGGTGCCGGTATCCATATAGCGCTTTCCTTCCCACTCCCCTTCCCAGGTAATGGGGCCACCCAACTGCCAATCGGACTTTAAATCGGTTCCAAAAAAGTATTGCTTTACAATTGTCGGGTCGGTCAATGCCTGCCAAACTTTGGTGGCCGGGGCCTTAATTAAGATTGATGTTTTGAGGGAGTGATTTGACATTGTTTAATTGTTTAATTGTTCGATTATTGAAGGGCTTAACATTTGATTTTTGATCAGCTCAAAATCGTGCTGATCGATCTCTAAAAAGCCAAAACGGAAACGGTATCCCCATGACTTCTTATTTTCGATAAAATCAAGCGATCCTATAAGAGGTATAATCGGCACCTCATCGCAGGGAAAGAAATTCATATTGCGCCGGTAGGGCATAAAACATTCATCCATCTGGAACTGGTAAAGTTCTTCATCGGCTACCTGTCCAATCGCCGTAAAAGACTGCAACTTTTCATCACCTTCGAATTTTAATTTAGGCGAATAAAAGATGACCCAATCCTTTTTGCGTAGTTTCCTGAGCGAACCTGCCTTTCCATGGTTAGCCTGCATAAAACCGCCTGCTACACCCCGCTGTATATGATCTTTAGAGACTACCGTTATCCAATACCGTTCTTTGTACATTGCTTAAATCTTTTGTTAGTACAAAACAACAAGCAGCTAATGACAACCCTATGTCAGCAATGTATATAAGAACATAATTAATTGGATGCTGCTTAACTATTTTTGTCGAGTATAATTTGAGAAAGTTCGGTAAGTTTTAGTTTCAAAGATTCCGGACTTACAACAATGGCCATATCGCCATACATCATCAGCCATCGTACAAAACCTTCAATATAATCTGTCAGGAAGGTCATTTCCATCATACCATCAACTTCCCGTTCAGATACAAAGCCATTAAAGTATTTCTGCTCACTCAGATAAGGCAAAACCCGCTTTTCAACCCTGATCACTACCTCCTGCAGGTTAAGTTCACGTGCAGACCGGGAAATAAAATCATTAAGGTTTGGGTGTAAAGTTCGGAAGCGTTCGCCTGTTAAAGCAATATCAGAGATACGGTCGAGTCTGAAATCGCGGTAATCTTTACGCAGCCGACACCAGGCCACCAGATGCCAGTAATTATCCTGATAAAAAACGCCTACCGGTTCAATATATCGTTCGGTCTTTTGCTGGCTGTGCATGGCGAAGTAGTGGATGGATAGTACATTACGTTCGCCGATAGCTTTCAATATCAGCTGCAGAGGATTTAAATCAAGCTTTATGGGTGCACCACGGCGACTTTTAAGCACTTCGATATGCCCGTCGATATTTTCAAGAAAATCCTTTTCGGCCACACGCAATACCGAACGCACTTTGTACATGGCCGATTTATAATGCCCATCAGATGATGGATCAGTTAATCGTTCCATTAGCTTTTCGGCTGTCAGAAAAGCGGTTGCCTCTTCGCGTGTGAACATTACGGGCGGCAATCGGTAACCATCCATGATGGAATAGCCTACCCCTGCCTCACCCATCAAGGGCACGCCGGCTTCTTCTAAACTCCGGATATCACGGTAAACCGTGCGCAGGCTAATATTAAACCTTTCGGCAATTTCACTGGCTTTTACGATCCGGCGCGATTGCAGGTGAATGAGTATAGCCGATATACGGTCGATGCGGTTCATATTTATCTCAAATTAACCGAAACAAATTATCATTTTTGGAGCGTAGAACAATAAAACTTTATGATCGAAAAATCCGAAGAAATAGTCACCCTCGAAACTTTTTACGACCCCATGCTGGCCGAGATCGTGCGCGCGCGACTGGATGCCAGTGGCTTCCCCTGTTACCTTGCCGACGAAAACATGGGCAGCATTTACCCAGCCTACAACCAGGGGGGCGGCGGCATCAAGCTAAAAGTATTTGCAAAGGACGTGGAAGCGTGTAAAGCGGTTCTGGCGGAGGATGATGAGCTTTCGGAGGAGTAAAGGTGGGGTTTGGTATCGGGTATTGGGTATCGGGTATCGGGTATCGGGTATTGGGTATCGGGTATCAGGTATCAGTTATTAGTTATTAGTTATTAGTTATTAGTTATTAGGTCATTTGCTTCGCGGCGTTAGTCATTTGGCATTGTGGTTTTGGGGATTGCCGGATCTTTTTAACAAAACAATCAGACAAAAAACCAACGCAACATTCTTTTTTAGTTTAAAACTTAATTCTAAATCTGTACAATCAGGAAAATCTATTTAAATCTGCGATTTTAATACCTGGTCACTGCAAACTAAAGCCATCAACCCAAAACCTGATACCCGATACCCGTTACCTAATACCTGATACCCAATACCCAATACCCAAAAACTTTTTATATTAGCAACATGTACAACCGTAGAAAATTTATAAAAATCACCGCTGCAGGGGCTTCTCTGGCAGCTTTATCGCGTTCAGCCGTAGCTAAGACTATCGTACCTGCCGGAGAAACAAAATACCCCATAGTGATATCAACCTGGGATTTTGGCGTACCGGCCAATAAGGAAGCCTGGACGATATTGGGGAAAGGCGGGCGCGCTTTGGATGCTGTAGAAGCCGGAGTAAAAATACCCGAAGCTGATATGAACAACCATACAGTTGGTCGCGCTGGTTTCCCGGATCGCGACGGACATGTATCGCTGGATGCCTGTATCATGGACGAACACGGCAATTGCGGATCAGTAGCTGCGATAGAATATATTGCACACCCAATATCAGTAGCACGTGCTGTGATGGAAAAAACCCCTCACGTGATGCTGGTAGGTGAAGGTGCAACGCAGTTTGCTGTTGAACAAGGCTTCAAAAAAGAAATCCTGCTTACCCCGGAATCGGAAAAAGCATGGAAAGAGTGGCTGAAAACCGCCAAATACAGCCCGGTGATGAATATAGAGAATCAGCAACATATACCTGGCAGCAAGTATAACCACGATACCATTGGAATGCTGGCAATAGATGCCAATGGCAATATTTCGGGTGCCTGTACAACCAGTGGTATGGCCTTCAAATTGCGTGGCAGGGTTGGTGATAGTCCGATCATAGGTGCCGGGTTATATGTAGATAACGAAGTTGGCGGCGCCACCTCAACAGGTGTCGGCGAAGAAGTGATCCGTAACGTGGGAAGCTTTCTGGTGGTTGAACTGATGCGCCAGGGCCTTTCGCCTGAAGACGCTTGCAAAGAAGCCGTAAATCGCATCATCAGAAAAAAACCTGAAACTGCCAAAAAAATCCAGGTAGGCTTTCTCGCCATCAATAAAAAAGGCGAATACGGCGCCTACGCCATCCAAAGCGGATTTTCCTTTGCAGTTTGTAATGCCGAGAAACAGGATTTGATTGTTAAAGGAAAGAGTGTTTATTAGGGCATTTGCTTCGCGGTATTGGGTCATTGAGTCATTGAGTCATTGGGTCATTGGGTCATTGGGTCATTGAGTCATTGGGGCATTGGGGCATTGGGGCATTTACTGCGCGGTATTGAGTCATTGGGTCATTGGGGCATTGGGGGCATTTGCTGCGCGGTATTGGGTCATTGGGTCATTGGGGCATTGGGGGATTGGGGCATTTGCTGCGCGGTATTAGTGATTGGGCATTAGGCACTGTTTTTTACCGATCATTAATAACTATGGACTATGAACCATGAACTATGAAATTTGAAATATGAACCAGCAAACTAAAACACAAATTACCCTCGAAGTATGTGCTAACTCGGTAAGTTCGGCACTGGCAGCACAGGAAGGTGGTGCGGTTAGGGTGGAGTTGTGCGAAAATCTGCACGAGGGTGGTACAACGCCTTCGTACGGACAAATATTACTGGCGCGTAAGCTGCTTCATATAAAACTTTATGTTTTGATACGCCCACGTCCGGGTGATTTTTTGTATACGGATACCGAATTTGAGATCATGAAGGCCGACGTGCAGCATTGTGTTGATAGTGGTTGTGATGGGGTTGTAATCGGCATTTTAAATGCAGACGGAACAATAGATAAAACACGTTGTGCTGAGCTCATCAGCTTAGCGCATTCAAAGGGACTGGGAGTAACATTTCACCGCGCTTTTGACATGTGTGCCGATATGGACCAGGCACTCGAGGAGATCATTGAATTACGCTGCGAACGAATACTCACCTCAGGCGGCAAAAGTACAGCAATTGAAGGCTCGCCAACCATAGCCCATCTGATCAGCAAAGCAGCCGGCAGGATCATTATAATGCCAGGTGCAGGCATCAACCAACATAATGTTGCCGATCTGGTGCATTATACCGGCGCCAAAGAAGTGCATTCCTCAGCCCGCGGCAAAGTAAAAAGTCAGATGGCCTGGCGTAATGACCACATTATTATGGGTGATGGCGATATGGATGAGTTTAGCTTTGATGTTAGTGATGCGGAAAAGGTGAGGGCGATCATTAAATTAGCAAACGAGTAAATTATGTAAAATTCATTGCAAAATTCACCCACTCATTCACTCACTCACTCACTCATTAAAAAACCGCTACCGGCACCACGATCTCAAATCTGTTTCGCCCACTCCCGCCAAAAAGATCAGGATCCAGCAAACGATCGTACCTGAAACCAAAGGAGATAGGAACCTGGTTGAACCATTGAGTATCAAAGAAAACAGCCACGCCGGTTGACCTGAAATTTTTGTACGCGCTGCCATCCGTAAAACTGTCATAAGTGCGGGTATAGTCAAAGAATACATTGCCCCTGATGCGTAAAAAGTAAATTGTATTGGCAAGGCCGGCATCAGGGTAAACAATGGGAAGATGATAATCGGCACTGAACTTATCCATTTTATGCAGATTTTCAGCGAAATAGCCCCTGGCAAATGGGAAATTGTTGGTAAAATCAATCACGGTATTATTACCTTTTTGCTGATAGGCTAAATTAATAACCAGACTATGGTTAGCTGACAGGCCCGGAAAAAACAGGTTACCTGCAACCAGCAACTGATTTGCTTTCAATCCTTCAACAGCAACTTTATAATCGATACTGATATTTTGACCAAAATGGGCGTAGATATTTTGTTTGGCCTGTTGTATCCGGGTTCCAAAATTGATGTAATTATCCAGATAGGTATAGTTGCTTGATGTGAACACTTTATCAAAAGGTGCCTGAAAGGTAGTTTGACTGAAATAAACATTGGCACCGAAATTCAGTCCGGTGATGTGCCGGCCCCGGCTTAAATTCAAAGGCAACTCAATACCTGCATGCGGGTCGGTTTCGTTCCAGTATACGTTCTTTCCTTTGTAGTAGCCCCGCCGGTCAAAAGCATAATCTATTCCGGCGCGGACAAATGGATACCAACCACCGTAAACTGCATCGAAACCTACGCTTTTGAAACCTTCCACCCTGTTATAACCAAATGACAATTCCGATTGAAAGGTATTGAGTACGTTTTCGCCAATAATTGCAACAGAATAATCCGGGTCGTTAATGGTTGGTATGATGCTGTGGAAATTAAACAAATGATAGGTCTTGCTGTATTTTCGCTCCGGCAAAGCCTTAATTTCAATGGAATCCAGCAGATGGGCACTTGAATTGTTTGCCAGATCGCTTATGCCGATATTATCAATTTGACCGGGTATGACGGTATTCGGCAGTAATTGCCATTGGGCAGAATCAGCATTGATTTGGTTGATCTGGTAACCTACCGCGGTAAAACCTACTGTAGCAAGTTTTTTTTCCGACAATGCTACCTGATAAGCCCCGATATAGCCATTACGATCAGCAATTTTAATTTTGAACAGCTTCCGCTCATTGATGTTATAGGCGAATAAATCATCGCTATGTGACGTAGTAGCCGAAAAATACACCGAATTACCTTTAACCGCCAGAAATCCTATGGGCTGAAAGGAGAAAGGAAGCAAATAAGTAAGCAGCCCTGAATTTATTTGGATCAGCGCCAACGACATCTGCCCCTTTTTGTTCCTTACTGCTGATACCAGCTGATCATTACCAAAGAATTTAGGATAGGTAAAGAATAATTTATCCGTATTAGGTATTACTTTGATCAGTTTGCCGCTATCGGCACTAAGTAAGTGAATTTCGCATTTTCCTGAGGGTGCTTCCTGTACGGCAACAATTATTTTGCCATCCTCACTAAAATCAGGTGCGAAATATTTGCTGTTTTTAGTTAGCCGGTGTTCCTGACCCGTAGCAACATCCAGCACCTGTAGTTCGCTATAGTCTCGGTAGGTCCAGCGCAAATCGGGCCGGAAGCCCGCATATATGATCTTCCCATCATGATAAGCAAAATAGTTATCGAGTGTAACACCACGCCGGCCAATAACCTGCTCCTGCGAGCCGTTCCTTTTTAAAAACACAGGCAGCTGATCATACGTGCTTTTTAAATAGATCAGCGTACTATCATTAACAAAAGCCGGATATTCTTCATTGGACGCAAAATGACCTTTTAGTTTGTATGACCCCTGATCAGTAGGTATTTTATTGTCATGAAACTGGTTTTCGAAATAATTCAATGCATCATTTCTGAACTGTTCAAAACCGATTCCGGCGTATTTTTTAATGGCATGTTGCAATGGATATAAACCGCCTTTGAATGCCGCAGCATCATGGGTAACTTTTTTCCAGAACTGATCGCCGTATTTTTCCCTTCCATAGGCAACCAGCATATAGCCTGTTGGGTACCAATCGGGCGTATAATCCCGGTACGAACCGTTGCGCAATTTCATCCAACTGTATTTTCTTCCCGCCGCCCACAATGCCCGGTATCCATTAAAAAACCAGGGCAGCCGCCCTCTGCCCTGCCCGGTAACCAACGTTTCATTGTAAACTGCATCACCCTCAAAAAACCAATTGGGTATTGTTAAGTCATTCCCTAATGCCTGACCACCCTCACCAAACAGAATATACAGAAAACGCGAAAAACCCACATCAAAATTATTGTACTGCTGTACGTGACGGAATTCGTGTACGGAAAGCTGCGCTGCCCAGGGAAGGCTCCCTATTTCGAAACTATTCTGCTCTGGTGTCAGGTAAAATTCGCTTCTAAAAGGGGCCAGTCCTACGTATGCATTAGCTATGGTTGTTTGATTTTGTAAAACGATGCTGATTTGTTTTTGCTTGCTCCCGATGGTAGGTTTTATACTATTATTCATGCGGGCAATAATTGCTGCTACTTCAAATGCAGCAGAATCAAGTCCCCCGGGAAAGATCACTTTGGCAGCCGGAAGGTTAAGCTGCTGCCATTTAACCGATGGTGGATTGCCACCAAATTCCTGCGCATGGGTAGCATTGATAAAAAATATAACCGGCAAAAGAAATAAAAAGCCAGGTTGATATTTCAGTAGAAATTTGATCATCGGGTGTGAAAATAGCAATTTTCTCTTGCTACCTACCCGATACCTTATTATCAAAGGCGGAATGAGCCGTAATTTGACACCCATATCAACATTTTAATGACATTCGGTTTGTCAAATCTGAGTACATTTGCCGCTTGTTAGTATTTTAACATGGCTAAAGTTTCTATCAACCTGGCAACAGGTTCGCTGCAAAAAGAAGAGATCATCGTAGGTATTGATCTGGGTACAACCAATTCATTGGTAGCCTTTATTGATCCGGATAAAAACCCAAAAGTGATCAATGATGCTGGCAAGGGTGTGCTGGTACCCTCCGTGGTACATTTTGGAGAAGCTGCTGAGATCACTGTAGGGAATGAAGCAAAGGAATTTCTGATCACCGATCCTCAGAATACAGTATTTTCAGTTAAACGATTGCTCGGCCGTTCATACAATGATATAGAGAACTATAAAGATTTCTTTTCTTATAAGGTGATCGATGACAATACTGAAAGCCTTGTGAAGATAAAAGTTGGTGATAAATTTTATACACCGATAGAATTGTCTGCATTGATCCTAAAAGAATTAAAGGAACGTGCCGAACATGCCTTGAAAACACCGGTTAACCGTGCGGTGATCACTGTACCGGCCTATTTCAATGATTCGCAAAGGCAGGCAACACGAGATGCTGGCAAACTTGCTGGTTTGGATGTACTGCGCATCGTAAATGAACCTACCGCTGCCAGTTTAGCATACGGCATCGGCCTGAACCCTGAAGAAACTAAAACCATTGCCGTTTATGACCTGGGAGGCGGCACTTTTGATGTATCTATTCTGCAAATACAGAATGGCATCTTTGAAGTACTTGCAACCAATGGCGATACTTTTTTAGGGGGCGATGATTTTGATCGCGCTATTATCGACTACTGGATAGAAAAAAATCAACTCGACAAAACCGAACTCCTTAAAAACCGCGAACTTGCCCAGCAATTACGCCTTAAAGCTGAAGAAAGCAAAAAGGCATTTGCACATCAAAGTCTCGTTAATGATAAAATAGGCGATATATGGTGCACGCTGGATAGGAATACCTTCAATGAGTTAATTTTACCTAAAGTACAGCAGACCATTGATTGCTGCCGTAATGCTTTGAAAGATGCCGGCCTCGGTATAAACGACATTGACGAAGTAGTGATGGTAGGTGGTTCGACGCGAACTGCTTTGGTAAAAAAAATGGTCGCTGAATTTTTTGATCGACCAGTACATGACGACCTGAATCCGGATGAAGTTGTTGCGCTTGGGGCCGCTATACAGGCTGATATTTTAGCTGGCAACCGCCGTGATATTTTATTGCTGGATGTAACACCGCTTTCTTTGGGTATTGAAACTATGGGCGGTTTGATGGATGTTATCATTCCACGCAACTCGAAAGTACCAACCAAAGTCGGACGACAATATACAACCTCCATTGATGGTCAGGCTAATATGAAAATTGCCGTTTACCAGGGCGAAAGAGACCTTGTAAAAGAAAATCGGAAACTGGCCGAGTTTGACCTGAAAGGCATACCGGGCATGCCTGCCGGATTTCCTAAGGTTGATATCAATTTTCTGCTCAATGCCGATGGTATCTTAAAGATACAGGCGATAGAACTACGTTCGGGTGTGAAACAGGAAGTTGAAGTAACGCCAACTTATGGTATTACCGACGACCAGGTAGAACAAATGCTGATGGACAGCATTACGCATGCACAGGATGATGTAAGTAAGCGAATGCTGATTGAAGCACGTACCGAAGGCGAGCAAATGATCTATACGGTTGAACGTTTCCTCCAAAAAAATTCTGCATATCTTGAAATTGCTGAAATTTCCACAACCCAACATAAAGTAAATACCTTAAAAGAAGTACTCACAAGCGGCGATAAGGATCTGATCCATAAAACTATCGACGATCTGAACGAATATACCCGTCCATTTGCAGAGCGACTGATGGATGTTGCGATAAGCACTGCGATGAAAGGTAAAAGCATCGAATAAGGAGATAATCAATATATTCGTGCATGACTATTTCGAAGAAAATTCTTTTCGCTTTTGCAGCTATTTTCCTGTTTACCGGTATTAGTTACGGGCAGGTTAAAGACACTGCAAAAGCCAATAAAGCAATTGACACACTTGCGGATAAGAACAATGCCGATTCAAGCAACATAGCACTCGGACCGCATGATGCGGCTCAATATGATTCTCTGATGCTGAAACTGGCAAACGGCGACCGAAGCGGGCGCTGGCCCGTAAAAAAAGCACCACGTCCTCTGCCAGGTGCCATATTTCCCTATTATCGGGTTGTTGCCTATTATGGTAATATGTACTCCAAAAACATGGGTGTTCTGGGCCAGTATCCACCAAAGGTCATGCTCGAAAAGCTACAAGGAGAAGTAAAAAGCTGGACAGCGGCCGACCCTACCACACCTGTAAAACCAGCTCTCCATTATATCTGTGTGACGGCACAAGCGGAAGCCGGTAAAAATGGTTTACATAATTTACGTATGCCATTTAAACAGATAGACAGTGTATTGCATATGGCACAAAAGATCAATGCCCTGGTGTTTCTGGATTTTCAGGTGGGATTTAGTACAGTACAGCAGGAAATTCCGCGAATTGAAAAATACCTGTTGTTGCCCAATGTAAACATTGGCATTGACCCCGAATTTTCGATGAAAGAAGGAAGCGTACCTGGTAAACGCATCGGTACGTTTGATGCTGCAGATATTAATTTTGTGTCCGGATATCTGGCAGGTTTGGTACGTAAAAATAATCTTCCGCCCAAGATATTGGTTATTCACCGGTTCACCAGGAAAATGGTCACCAATTACCAGGATATCAAATTACATCCCGAAGTGCAGTTGGTAATGGATATGGATGGCTGGGGCGGCCCCGATCTGAAGAAAGACTCCTACAAATATTTCATCTCTCACGAACCTGTTCAATTTACTGGCTTCAAGTTGTTCTACAAAAACGACATCAAAAATCCGCCAAAACGAATGCTTACCAAACAGGAAGTTTTGAAATTACAGCCAGCGCCAGTTTATATACAGTATCAGTGATTTGATGGTTCATGGATCACGGACCATAGCCGATGGTTTATGGTCCATGGTCTATAGTCTATAGTCTATGGTCTATGGTCTATAGTCTATGGTCTATGGTCTATGGATCATAGTTGAAAGGCAGATTTGCTATAAACCATGAACTAATTAATGCCCTAATGATTCCTGTTCTCTAAGCGCCGCGATGTTGTTTTTTTCGCTGTATCTGTTGGCCTGATCATCAAAATATTCCTGTATGGAAATGATAGCATCAAGGTTATCAGCTACATGCTGGTGCATTGCAGGCAGGTCTTTTTCCAACCTTTTGTCGCCCAAGTTTATATTGTCTACTTCTATTTTACCTAATTTTTCGAGTATAGCCACCTGACTGTTCTTCAAATCCTCAAACTCATGGACTATTTTCTCCATCAACTCAAATTTCCTTAACTTATCCATAATATCTATTTTTTTGGTGTAAATGAATATTTGGATAACAGCAGGTAGCGCTATTTGTTTAATAGAACTGCCGTTAATTATCGCTGCATCAACCGTGCAACATATTTGCCGATGATGTCAAATTCGAGGTTAACTATTGAGCCTTCCCGAACCTGCTGAAGATTGGTATGTTCAAACGTGTAGGGAATAATAGCTACTGAAAAACTGTTGGTTTTGGAATTTACCACGGTCAGACTTATGCCATTAACGCATATTGAACCCTTTTCGACGGTGACGTTACCCGGGGTTGTATCATATTGAAAAGTATATTCCCAACTGCCGTCAAGCTCTCTGAAATTGGTACACCAGGCTGTCTGATCTACATGACCTTGTACAATATGCCCATCGAGCCGGGCATTCATTTGCATACAGCGTTCAAGGTTTACCAGATCGCCGATGTTTAAACGGCCAAGGCTGGTTTTATTCAGTGTTTCGGCTATGGCAGTAACCGTATGTGTGCCATCTGTTATTCCTACAACCGTTAAACAGACACCATTGTGCGCAACCGATTGATCGATCTTCAATTCGTGCGAGATCGGGCTTGAAACGGTAATGTGCAAATTACCCTGATCAAGGCGAAGTTCGCTGATAGTTCCTAAAGTTTCGATGATGCCGGTGAACATATGTTATAATAACTTTTGAATTCAAAGCGCTAATTTGTGCATAGTGGCTATTGAACCGCAGCTTTCAAGGGGTTTTACACAAAGTACGCAGAGAACAACGCAAAAGTAAAAGATTATTTGGGAGAGATTGTCGGGTTGGGGTTAAAAATGAGTTGGAAAAATTATTTGAAATTACTTTTAACATCCACCCTTTTGTTCCTTAGATCTATTCCGCCTTCAATAATAGATTTTAAATTGGCAAGATAAAATGTCCACCCTACCTGGCATTGCACATACAGGTTTTTTGAAGGATCGGCTTCTTCTTTTATATTTTCCTGCGTCAGCTCAAGTAGCGTTAAGCCATTGGCCGATTTAAAGTTGATGCTAACGATAGTGTCGTCGCTAAAGGTAAATTTCAAAAAGTCGATGCTGTTTACTTCCAGCATAACACCTGTCTGGATATCGCTATCAGCAAAACCGTGCCAATACCATTCGTAGCTATCCTCCTTCATTACATACTCGTCGGGTTCCCGTAAACGACCGGTTATGGTGTAAAAGTTGGCTTTACGCAAAAACCAGCTTTCAAGGCCTGCAGGTGTTGCCCAGGCTTTGTAAATACTTCGGGCATCTGTGTTAAAATCGGCGGTGATCGTAAATTTTGTCCAGTTATGTTCGGCCATTGTTAAAGGATATAATTAACAACTAAATATAACATTTAAAGGTTTTGCATTTGTTGCATTAATTTTAAAGCCCTACGCTTCCATTGCCAGGTAAAGCATTTGCGGCTTCTTTTGCCTGTTCCTGCAAAACAAGATACAGATTTCCTGATCCAATTCCCAGGGACTGCTTTTCCAAAACGAAAAGATATGATGTATCAATTTCTTCCGATACGAAAGTGAAAAACGCTAACAAAATAAGCTATGAAAGCGCCTTCCTATTTTTAACCCAGGCGGTTGCCTCTTCAAGGGATGCCTGGCTATTATGCCGTATGGTTTTTGTACTGAGCAATTTTTCCATAACAATAGCCGCTATCAGCGCTTCGTCCTCATCAGATTCCTGCAGCACTTCCGGGCTAAAGTATTTTTTTACAAAATGGGTATCAAATTGCCCCGAAGTAAAGGCATCGTGCTGCATCACAAACTTACCGAACCCTAATGTGGTAGTTATGCCTGTGATCTGGTATTCCTCAATGGCTCTGATCATCCTGGCTATAGCTTCCTCGCGGTCTTTGCCATAAGTAATTAATTTAGCGATCATCGGATCATAATAGATCGGGATCTCCATACCCTGCTCAAAACCATCATCCACGCGTACACCCGGGCCTTTTGGCGTGATATAGGTTTGTAATGTACCTATATCAGGCAGGAAGTTATTAGCAGGATCTTCGGCATAAACACGCAGCTCAACCGCATGCCCCCTGATCTCCAGGTCCTCTTGTTTAAAGCTGATGGCTTCTCCCCTCGCAATATTGATTTGTTCTTTAACCAGATCGATTCCAGTGATCAATTCCGTTACCGGATGCTCTACCTGCAAACGGGTATTCATTTCGAGAAAATAAAAGTTGAGCTGATCGTCCATGATAAACTCAACTGTACCAGCGCCGGTATAGTTGACCGATCTGGCAACATCAACAGCGCATTTCCCCATTTGTTGCCTTATTTCGGGTGTAAGCACCGACGATGGCGCTTCTTCCACTACCTTTTGATGTCGGCGCTGAACGGAACAATCGCGTTCAAATAGGTGAACAATATTACCATGGGTATCACCCAAAACCTGTATCTCAATATGCCGGGGCGAGGATACATAACGTTCGATAAATACCGACCCATCGCCAAAGGCCGATGTTGCTTCAGATACAGCCAGGTGCATTTGTTCCTCAAAATCTGCAACCTGTTCAACAATACGCATCCCTTTTCCTCCACCTCCAGCTGCAGCTTTGATCAAAATAGGAAAGCCCACTTCAATGGCTCTCTGTTTGGCTTCGCCTATATCGGTGATCGCTTCTTCGGTACCAGGCACCATTGGAATATTGTATTTTAAAGCTGCTGCCTTTGCCGAAAGCTTATTACCCATAACTTCCATTGCTTCCGGTGAAGGTCCGATCAGTATCAAACCAGCCTCGCGTACCATACGGGCAAAGGCTGCATTTTCGGAAAGAAAACCATAGCCAGGATGAATTCCTTCGGCACCGGTTTGTTTACAGGCTGCAATAATTTTTTCGCCAACAAGATACGATTGGCTCGAAGGTGCCTGGCCAATATAAACCGCCTCATCAGCATAGCGTACATGGAGTGCTTCACGGTCGGCTGCCGAATATACCGCAACCGTTTTTATTCCCATTTCCCGGGCAGTTCGCATCACACGGATAGCTATTTCACCACGGTTGGCAACCAAAATTTTCTGCATAACAACAAATGTAAAAGATTTAGCGTGAATGCCGCAAAGCAGGCCTGCATCAAGGTTTTAAATGCTCGATCACAATACCGGCCATTTCTTTAAAATAAAAATCCCAGTCGTAAGTAACGTTAACATTTGGCACAAAATAGTCCATTATCCATAATGGCGCATTGCCTGCCATATAATCAGCGGGATAAGGAATTACCTCTATGTTTTTCTTGTTGAATAAATATAAGGCGCGCCGCATGTGGAAGGCTGAGGTAACCAATAAATAAGGCGGCTTCAAATTGGCACTATCCAAAAGTTGCTTCGTAAAAATGGCATTTTCATTGGTGTTGGTCGACTTTTGTTCGATCAGGACCGCAGAATCCGGGTAATGCATTTCGAGTAATTTCTTTTTTACCCAAAGTGCCTCTGTAAACTGCTTTGCATTTTTGTCGCTGTTTCCTCCAGACATAACAATATGCCCAACCCTGCCCGAGCTTTGCAAATACATCCCTTCGATCAAACGATCGCTGTGATCTGCAAAATACCCTTCGTGCTGAAAATTCTCATTGGTAAATCCACCTAAAATAATGGCTGCGCTGTAAACTTTGCCCTTGGGTAAAGGCACCGGGTCAATATCCCATCTACGCGCAAAAAGGCTGAGCAGATAGCGATTCGAAAATATTAACAAGATCAATATGGCACCGATCAAAGTAAAACGCTTACGTTTTGCTTTTTTAGAAAATAACGAAATTGCAAGCAATATAAGCGCCCAGGTTAGTGGCCAAAGCAAAGTTGTAAAAGCGAGAGAAAAAAGGGTGTACATATTAAAATAGTTGCTGAGCAAGTTAGCAGGAAAATTTTAACGTAAATAAGGTTAAATAATATTTGATCGTTAAATAATGATCAACTGGCAAGCGGGTTTCTAAAAAAAATGATATTTTAACCCTTGAATTCTAAAGCCATCACAAAATGCCCTCAACTTCGGCCGTTACGGCCTTAAAGCGACTGCCGTCTATAGATGCATTCAGGGCACTCAATATGTTATTAATGATCTTTGTAAATGACCTGGAGAGTGTAAAAGCATTGCCTGACTGGATCGATCATGCCAAAGGTTATGAAGACCGGATGGGTTTTGCGGATACTATTTTTCCGGCATTCCTATTTATCGTGGGCCTGTCTATTCCCCTTGCCATCGACCGCAAAATAGTGAAAGGCGAAACCCGATCATCAATATTATATGGCATACTTACCCGCGCCTTTGCCTTACTTTTAATGGGCTTTTACCACGTTAATCTCGAGAGCTATAGCCGGCTTGCCCTGCTTCCTGAAGGCCTTTGGGAGTTACTGATCACGCTGGCTTTTTTCCTGATCTGGATAGACTATTCGGAAAATATATCCAAGCTGAATCAAAATATACTGCGTATGACCGGCGTAGGGATTTTAATTATTATGGCTATCCTGTATAAAGGGGGTGATGCGGGAAGCCCCGATACCCATTGGATGCAACCTGAATGGTGGGGCATACTGGGCATCATTGGTTGGGCTTATCTGCTAAGTGCAGTACTTTATCTTTTGTTCAAAGGCAATTTTACTGCCATCATCATCGGATTTCTTACGTTTTTAGGCCTCAATATCGTGCTTCATGCTGCGCATTACCGGCTAACAGTAATAGGTATTTATGATGGATCAGCAATAACCCAGGTGCTGGGGGGCATAATTATATCATTATGGTATACCCGGCTTGCTGCAAAAGGCTATCGCTTTAATTTATGGCTCAACCTGATAATAGCTGGTTCAGCCTCTATTGGTTTGGGGTTCTTGTTAAGACATTTTACAGAAGGGATTTCAAAGATCCATTCTACGCCTTCCTGGGTGCTCATTTGCAATGGTATCAGCATACTGATGTTTTCCCTGATGATATACCTGGTGGATTTTAAATCGAAAAAAAACTGGTTCAAACTCCTATGGCCTGCCGGTACAGCAACGTTAACCTGTTATCTGATCCCTTATTTTCAGGTAGGTTTTTATAAATTGTTCCATTTTACCTATCCCTGCTTTTTCAATTATCAATGGGGCGGCTTCCTGCGTTCATGCATTGTGGCAATTGCCGTTGTTTTGATTGGGGGTATTTTGGAACGGAAGCAATTAAAACTGAAAATATAAGGCAAAAAAAATCCCGGTTCGCACACTTATGAACACGGGATTTCATGATTGGGTAAAGAACGTATTTGTTATTAATCTTACCTATAACAGATCGGATACTTTTACGCCAGAGGCCTCCGGAGGGTTATCCCAAATTACCAACATCTATCTAATACCATCCAATAATCTGTATATCTGTTAGTTATAAAACAAAATCGGGTTTACAATGGCGTAAGCTCCATAAATTTCAGATCGAGCCAATGCCCGAATTTAAAGCCTACTTCTTTAAAATGGGCAACTTCAACAAAACCAAACGATTGATGCAATTGGTAGCTAACCTCGTTACTGGCATCAATACCAGCAATCATGGCATGCAGGCCCATTGCCTTTGCGCGTTCTATTAATGGGCTCAGCAATAACTTACTTATACCCTTTCCGCGATAGTCGACATGCACGTAGACCGAGTTCTCAACCGTGTACCGGTAACATGGCCATATCCTGAAATGTCCGAAACTACTGAATCCAACTACCTTCCCTTCCTGCTCGGCCACCAACACCGGAAATCCATTGGCCAAACGATCTAAATACCAGGCTAAACGCATTTGCATGGTATGCGGAGATTCACTGTAAACCGATGTGGTATTAAGGATCACATGGTTGTATATGTCCAGTATCTCGGGCAGGTCTTCTTCCCGGGCATCGCGGACCCTTATTGCCGTATTGTCGCTCATAGGTTAAAAATAGTAAAATAGCTTGGGCATAAGCAAGCGTTGATGCATGGCTCGTACAATCTACCGGCGAAGAAATAGCTGAAAAGCAATGCCAGTAAAATAAACTGTTAAAAAATGTAAAATAATTTGAATATCTACGAATAGTTCGTAGTTTTACGAAACAATCGTAATAGCAATGGAGAAACTAAGCAAACAGGAAGAAGAAGCGATGCAGGCCGTATGGGAATGTGGGTCGGGAATAGTGAAAGACTTTCTCGATCATTTAAATCCTCAACCTCCCTACACTACCCTGGCTTCAACAATTAAAAATCTTGAACGTAAAGGTTTTTTGAACAGCGAAAAAATAGGGAACACTTACCGATATACTCCGGCAATATTAGAAGAAGAATATAAAAAGCGTTTTATGAGCGGCTTTGTAAGCGACTATTTCCAGAACTCTTATAAAGACCTGGTTACGTTTTTTGCAAGCGAGAAAAAGATCAGTGCCGAAGAATTAAAAGAGATCATCAACCTTATCGAAAACCCTAAAAAGTAAAGCCATGCCAGCATTATTCACCTTTTTGCTAAAGATAAACATAGCGCTTGTACTGTTTTGCATGGGCTATTTTCTGGTGCTGCGCCACCTAACTTTTTACACTTTAAACAGGGTGTACCTGGTGGTAGCTATTTTGTTTTCAACCCTCTATCCATGGATAAACCTAAACAGCTTTGTACAGCATCATCAGGCACTTGCCGCTCCGGTGCAGCATATCATAGTATCCTGGAAAGAGCCGGCTACCGAGCTGGTAAAACCATTTGACCACCAAAACTACTGGTTTTGGGCCGAAATGATATTCTGGATAGGTGCCGCGGTTTTTGCATTACGTCTGCTACTGCAATTTATATCATTATACCGCATACATCGGGCTTCTGAACCAGCCCGGATAAACCGGCATACAGTTAGGGTGATCAAAGGTGATGTTAGTCCGTTCTCATTCTGGCGCAGTATTTATCTGAATCCTGCACAGCTGGACTCGGCTGATCTCGACAAAGTATTGGCACATGAGGAAGTGCATGTCAGCGAATGGCATACTTTGGATATCCTGCTGGCGGAACTGAGCACTGTGTTTTATTGGTTCAACCCGGGTATATGGCTTATCAAAAAAGCTGTAAGGGAGAATATAGAATTCATTACCGACCGAAAGATACTGGACAAAGGCATCGACAGCAAACAATACCAATATAGTTTATTACACCTGACCGTGGCAGGCACATCAAACAGCCTGGTCAATCATTTCAACATATCTACCTTAAAAAAACGAATCATCATGATGAACACGAAAAGATCTTCCCGAATGAACCTTAGCCGCTATTTGTTGGTGGCTCCTGCGGTTATCCTGTTATTGCTGGTATTCAGCATTTCAAAAGCCGAGGTAACTAAAATTACCCTGCGCGCTATTGGTTCAAATTTTCTACCCGTTTTAAACCATCAAAAAACAACAAACGCTGGAACGCCAGTTGCATTGAGCAGCATCAATTCCAGGGTCAAAAATTCCGATACCATTTATAACGGACAGACAAAAGATGGCAAAACCAAAATTTTAATTGTCGGACAATACAAACTTGATTCTGTTGGGTATGTGATCAACGGCGCCAAAGCTACCCGCGATGAATTATTGGCGATAGATCCTGCAAAAATCAGTGGAGTAAATTTGCTTCCGGCCGTAATTGCAGCAAAATATGTAGATTTTAAACTGGATAAGGCAGCCTACCTGTTTGCCACAACACGCGACTCTGAAGCAGGCAAAAACCTGGCTGCCAGGATAGAAAAAGGTCAAAATTTACCAACTCTTCCTCCTCCGGGTAAAAACGCAAAAACTTATGTTACTGTAAAAGATGATTCCTTTAAAACCGTTGTTGATGGCAATACAAAAATCATTTCAATTGATGTTAAGGCGACCAAAAATGATAATGATACCGCACGGATGGTAACCTATACAACGGTGAATGATCATCCTGTAATTGTTTCGGATGATGCATCGGGTGTTGTTGTTACTAATGTGAAGGTTAAAACAAACGGTAAAGCAAAGAGCAGGGTACATGTTAAAACATCCCCTAAAATCAACGTTAGCACTGCCTATGTAGTTACTTCCGATAGTGTTAAAATAATGTCGGATGATATAAAATTAAGGATCGACACGGTAATAAATACAACGGTTGCACAATCTGGCGATGTAGTTAAACAGGTTCGTATAAAATATAAAACCAAACAAGGGGACGACGTTTTGTACGATGCAGATGCTAAAAAGGGCCAAAAAACGACCATCAAAAATTTCAATAAAGGGGTTTTATATATGATCGATGGCAAGGAAGCCAAAAGCCTCAAAGGTATCGCTGCTGAAGATATCTACTCGATAACTGTATTGAAAGACGAAATGGCAACTAAGGAATATGGCGATAAAGGGAAAAACGGTGTAATTGTGATCACCACTAAAAAAGGCAAAAAATAAGTTCAGGTAATAGTTTTAAGTATAGGTAGCCAACCCCAAAAAGGGGTTGGCTTTTTTTTGTCTGATATTATTCTAATGATGTATCTTGTGCTAAACCATGCAACTCCTGCCCATCAAAGAGCATCTTCACGAAAACCTGGATTTTACCAACCGGGCGGAGTGTGCCGAAAACCTACTTCAATGCACCAATTTTTATAAACAGATCGGCTTTAATCCTCCCTGGATATGCTATTTTGTTGAGCATCAGGGTAAGCTTGTAGCCGGCGCTGCATTTAAAGGCCAGCCAATAAATAATAAAGTGGAAATAGCCTACGGCGTATTTGAAGATTACCAGCACCAGGGAATTGGTACCCTGATAGCAGAAAAGCTGGTTAAACTGGCTTTGGAAACAGATCCGGAGCTAAGGGTAACCGCCCAGACTTTGAAAGAGGAAAACTACTCCGTAAAAATTCTGCGGAAAAACCATTTTAAACTGATAGGCACGGCAATTGACGAGGATGAAGGCGAAGTTTGGGAATGGGAGTATCAAAAAACATAAAGTATATTGACCTTAAGGTGACGTTTCTTTATCGCTAAACATTCAATTTTACTTTATTAAAAATCACCATATTTTATGAAATACAATTTTTTAGGGAACACCGGCGTGGTGGTATCCGAATTATGCTTTGGCACCATGACTTTTGGCGGCAAGGGTTATTGGGAAGCTATTGGCAAAATACAGCAACAGGAAGTTAACGAACTGATGAAAACCGTGGTAGATGCAGGTATTAACTTTATTGATACAGCCAATATCTATTCTTATGGCGAATCAGAGCGACTGCTGGGTCAATCGATCATCGACACTGGCATCAATCGCAACGAACTGGTGATAGCCACCAAAGTACGCGGCCGTATGGGCGAAGGCAAAAACTATGTGGGCCTCTCCCGTTATCATATCTTCCAGTCGGTTGACGAAAGCCTGCAGCGTCTGCAGCTGGACCATGTGGATATCTTATATGTCCATGGTGTCGACCCTAAAACTCCGGTTGAAGAAACAGTACGCGCATTGAACGATATCGTATTAACAGGCAAAGTACGCTATGTTGCCGTTTGCAACTGGCCGGCATGGTTAGTGATGAAAGCCATAGGTATTGCCGAAAAACACGGCTGGAATAAATTCATTGGACTACAGTATTATTACTCGCTGAGCAGCAGGGATATCGAACGCGAAATTTTACCGCTTGCTAAAGACCAGAACCTGGCTGTAATGCCATGGAGTCCGCTGGCAGGTGGATTCCTTTCCGGAAAATATACCCGGCATAACGAAAAGGCTGGTGATTCGCGTCGCGACAGTTTTGATTTTCCGCCGGTAAACAAAGCTAAGGCGTATGATATTATCGATGTCTTGATTGAAGTAGGCAAGCAATACGGAGTTTCAGCTGCGCAGATCGCTCTGGCATGGGTTCGTTTACAGCCGGGCGTTACGAGCACTATTATCGGCGCTAAAAATGTCGACCAGCTAAAGGATAACGTAAACTCAACTGAAATCGTTCTTTCTGCTGATGACCTGGCCAGGATCAATGAAGTTAGTGCACTAAGCAAAGAATACCCAGGCTGGATGGTTGAACGCCAGGCTGCGGATAGAGAGATCAAATAGTCTGAAAGTCTGCATCCCGATAGCAATCGGGATGCAGACCTGAGGGACCAACTATGCAAGCGCTCCAATCACATACTCCACCATCTCCCGATTTACATCCAGATGTGTTGCAAAACGGATGCGATGGGTATCTGTTGAATTGGCTTTGATACCTTTTTCAAGGAGTTTGGCAAGTATCTTTTCAGCAGGCTCGTGAGTATCAAAAAGGACCAGATTGGTGTCGGCAGGCAATACATTTTTAACCCAGCTATGGCCTTTCAGGGCTTCAGCCAGTAGCGCTGCGTGAGCATGATCTATTTTCAAACGTTCGATATGATTATCCAGCGCATAGATACCGGCAGCAGCCAGAAAACCTGCCTGACGCATCCCGCCACCTAATACCTTACGTACCCTTCGGGCATATTTAATAGTTTCGTTACTGGCCAGCAACACCGAACCTACAGGGGCACCAAGGCCTTTTGACAAACAAACCGAAATACCGTCAAAATATCTACCGTATGCTTCAGCCGAATCGCCGGTATGCGCCAGGGCGTTGAAAATACGTGCGCCATCCAGGTGCAGTTTTAATCCTTTTGCGCTGCATAGTGCCGCTATTGGTTTAATATCCTCAAGGGTATAGCAGCTCCCACCACCTTTATTGACTGTGTTTTCCAACACCACCAGGCTGGTGCGGGGATAATGCACATTTTCGGAGTTGATCTCAGGTTCTATCATTTCAGCAGTAATGCGTCCGCGGTCGCCATGCAGTAAACGGGTTGATACCGCCGAATTAAAGGCTATGCCCCCACCCTCATAGCGATAAACATGGGATGCCTGATCGGCGATCAGTTCATCCAAAGGCTGGGTAAAGCATTTGATAGCAATTTGGTTGGTCATGGTACCCGAGGGGCAAAACAAGCCAGCTTCCATACCAAATATACCAGCAAGCTTGGTTTCCAGCGTATTAACCGTCTCGTCCTCGCCAAAAACGTCATCGCCTACTTTGGCACTCCACATGGCTTCGAGCATGCCCGGGGTTGGTTTGGTTACGGTATCACTACGAAGATCGACAGTCATCATAAATCAAGGGAATTTGCGTTATTTTGTAATTAATATTATGCGCTCAATTTTAATCATTTTATTTTTTACGTTGATCGCTGTATCAGCAAAATCACAAAAATGGCAGCAAGGTTCCTTTACAGATATCAAAGGGAACAAGGTTAACGGGCTGATCAATAACAACCCTTCCGGTAAAGGCCCGATAAAAGACGAAGGCTTTATAGAATTCAGGGATAATGAAAAATCAAGCCCGTATAAATTAAGTGCCAGCGATTTGAAATCTTTTATGGTTGGTCGTGATAGCTTTGTTGTGGCCCATGCACCGCATAACGAGACCTGGACCAAACAGGAACTGGATTTTGTTAAAGTTGAGCTGGATGAAGAGACCAAACTTTACGTTGCTGTAGTAGGTACGGTAACAGGCGCAGAACGCGGTATTGGCGTACATCCAACCGGCGGCGTAGGCTATGGCACCGGTGGCTACGGTGGTGGGGCCTCTGCAGGTGTGGCCATTAACCTGGGCGGGGGTGGTTCCCGTCAGGGCAAAGTGCAGGTTACTTATTATTATGGCCCGAATACCGCCCAGATGAACCAACTGACCCCCAATAATTTTGCCGATGTAATGAGTGATATCATGGGCGATGAACCCGAAGTTGTTGACAAGATACGGTCAGGTCAATTTAATCTTAGCAATATCCAAAAACTGATAGCCTACTTCAAAACTGTAAAGGCTTCACACAGCGGCAATCCAAATCAATAAAGCAGCAACGCTAGATATTTTGTGCGATCACAAAACCACTTGCCCAGGCCCACTGGAAATTGTATCCCCCAAGCCAGCCTGTAACGTCCACACATTCACCACCGAAAAACAGTCCGGGTATTTTTTTAGCTTCCAGGGTTTTGGAGGAAAGCTCGTCAGTTGATACTCCGCCACGCATAACTTCCGCCTTATCGTAGCCTTTGTCGCCCGCAGGCTTTACGGTAAACTCATGTATCAGCTTTCCTATAACATCCAGTTCAGTTTTACTAAGTGTGGCCAGGTTTTTTTGAACGGGTAATTTATCTCCCAATGCATCAGCAAATTTCCGGGTAAACAATCCTGCCAAAAAATTAAGCAAGGTACGTTTGCCGTTAAGCTCCCGTTCTTCCTGTATCAACTCCACTATATTTTCGTTAGGTAGCAGGTCGATAAAGATCTGCTCGCCGGGGCGCCAGTAAGAGGAAATTTGCAAAATAGCCGGACCGCTTAAACCCCAATGGGTAAAAAGAATATTTTCCTCAAAACTCGCCTTATCGTTCCAAACCCTGCAAAAGATACTGTTGCCTGATAGGGTTTCGTACCAGGACTGGTCTTTTCCCGTAATAGCCAAAGGCACAAGGGCAGGAGCGGTTTCCGTAACATTCATACCAAATTGCCTGGCTATTTTTAAGCCCAGGTCAGTGGCACCAAGTTTGGCAATCGGTAGACCGCCAGCTGCAACTACCAGTTTAGATGTGCTTAGGGTATTGATTCTGCCATTTTTAAGAAAGGTGATCATAAACCCTTCATCAATATTTTCAACCTTTTGCACTTCGGTGTCCAGCCAAATTTCCTGACCCATATCCTCGCAAAGGCTGCTGAAAACATTGACAATATCTTTGGCTTTATTAGTCACCGGGAATAATTGCCCCAGGGTTTTTTCCTGACCGCTAATGCCATAGGTTTCAAAAAAGCTGATGGTATCCTCTACCGTCCATTGCGCAAATGCCGATTTACAGAAATGCTCGTTTCCTGAAATGAATTGTTTGGGTGAACTAAACAGATTGGTGTAATTGCACCTGCCCCCACCGCTGATGAGTATTTTGGCGCCAGGGCGGTCGTTTTTTTCTAAAACAAGCACCCGCTTGCCCAAAAAGCCTGCCTGTACTGCGCACATCAGGCCGCAGGCCCCTGCGCCTATTATTATTGCGTCAAAATCTGTTTGTTTTGCTAAATTTGTATTCATGAACGGGGTTTCGCAAATATCCGAATTTGGCAAGATACTCATCTTCCTGATCACAGGAATAATTATGGTGGGATTTGCTTTTTTTGTAGTGCGACTCCTGGCTCCAAATAACCCGAACGACGAAAAACTTACTTCCTACGAATGCGGTGAGGAACCTGTTGGCAGCGCCTGGGTGCCTTTTAATTCGCGGTTTTATGTTATTGCACTGATCTTTTTGCTGTTTGATGTCGAAATGGTATTTGTATTACCATGGGCAACGGTTTTTGGCGATAAGAAATTGCTGTCGGCAGATCATCGCTGGGGCTGGCTTTCTTTAACAGAAATGTTTGTGTTTTTAGGTATCCTGATCTTAGGATTGGTGTACTTATGGGTAAAAGGCGATCTGGACTGGATCAAACCAAAACCTGTTGTACCAACCGTTGAAAGCCAGGTACCTCAATCGCTTTACGAGCAATTGAACAAACAACAGGGCGCCTATAAGGTGCGGGAGTTTGCAATAGAGGCCAGTCCGGTTGCAACTGTAAGTATTCCTGCTGCGGCTAATGAGCCTGCACCGATCCGTAAACCCATGTTCAAACCAACATTTAAAAAACCTGGAAATGAATCCTGAGAGCATTGACGAAAGCGGCGGTATTGTGGTTACCAAATTGAACGACCTGTTGAATTGGGCGCGCCTCTCCTCTTTATGGCCGTTAAGCTTTGGCATTGCCTGCTGCGCTATCGAGATGATGGGCTCATTTGCTTCTACTTATGATATGGATCGATTAGGCGTATTCCCGCGCCCTTCGGCCAGGCAGGCCGATGTGATCATCATTGCCGGTACGGTCACTTTTAAAATGGCCGAAAGGATCAAACGTTTATATGAACAAATGCCCGAGCCCAAATATGTAATATCTATGGGTTCGTGCTCCAACTGCGGTGGACCATACTGGCAGCATGGTTATCATGTGGTGAAAGGGGTTGACCGGGTAATTCCGGTCGACGTTTATGTGCAGGGTTGCCCTCCGCGACCAGAGGCATTGATCGGTGCTATTTTGGAACTTCAGAAGAAAATTGAAGGTGAACGCATGATCAAGGCGTAACGACAATAATTTTTGGTTAAATCTGAAGCTACCCGGAAGAGTTTGATTCGTTATTATAAAAAATACTCGTAAACAGCAGCAGATTTTACAACCCCCGACGAATGGTTCGCTTAACTTTAGCGTGCTCTTTGATGATATCCTTGAGAAGTGACTGCACGATGACGGCATTCCAGTCGATAGAGAAGATACAGCACTTATATTGTGAAGGATCATCAATATTGTGCACCATAAAGTAGTTTTGGTAACTCTTTAAGGCTATTTTATCCCAGGGTAATTTGTTGTGTTTATCCCAGCTTATACCATCAGGATAAACGGTAAGGCCAGCCAGTTCAAACATCTGCTGAATATTATACATTTCTGTATAATAATTAAGCTGATTTGCCATATAATAATCCCAGATATCCTGTAATAGATCGGCCCATACCCGATAATATTCTTTGTTTTTGATACCGTACAGGGTATTGAATTTGATCTTATACCTATTGCAACTAAAATCTTTCAGTTCGATATAGTATTGCCGGCCAAAAGAAAACTGGAACCCCTTTAATTCCTTGATACCAAAACGAAACGCCGCAATATTGTCGCCAGCAATAAAAGTATCTTTACCGATGCCAAAGGCTTTACCTATGGTTAAACCTTCTTCGGCAAAAATAACCTTGCTGCGTGTCTTATCACGAAACAATTCTTTGATCTCAATAACTCTTCGGGGGTGGTTCATTAACAAAATAAATGTAGTAAAAACAGGTGCAGGAAATCAAGCGATGTTTATAAGTATTTTAATACAGGCTTAGGTATTATTTCTATCTGCAACTACAAAGGCTAACCTTTGCTATATCTTTTTAATTATCAGTTATTTACATATAATGACTTTCAAATTAAACCTTCGCCAGATTTATTAACATTCGGCAATCAGACACCCTGATATGTTAATAAAACCTTGCTGCAATGCTTTAAAAGCGGCCGGGCATCTATTGCAGCTCTTAAACCAATGCCGCTTAATGGTAAAATTTGAATTTAACTAAAACAAAAAAGCCCGGTAATAATTTACCGGGCTATAAATATTTTAAAAGAGACTGCTATTTACTGATCAAAACGTCCCCAAGTCCATGTACTACACCATTAGTAGCTGGTACGTTATAAAGCAGCACATTGGCTTTATTGCCCTTATCGTCGGTCAATATCAATTTACCACTGTATGATAGGGTAAGATTGCCACCATCGATCGTTTTAAATACTACTGTACGATCTTTTGAAGCATTAAGAGCTTTCACAATATCTGCTTTTTCAAATTTACCAACTACAGTATGTGCCTTCAACAGCGTTGCCAATTTAGTAGGATCGGCCAAAAGACTATCCAACTTAGTACTTGATAACTTGGTTAATGCCTCATTGGTCGGCGCAAAAACAGTATAAGGACCGGCGGCAGCAAGTGCCTGGTTTAAGCTGGCCACTTTAACTAAAAAAGCTGCTACACTGGTATTGTCTGAACCTGCCAGGGTTACTCCCACATCACCGGTTGGTGCTGCGGCGGCTGCAGGCGCTGCTGGTGCTGTTTGCGCAAATGACGAATTTGCAAATAATAGAAAGGTAAAAAATGCGGTTGCAATCAAAGCTGTTTTTTTCATATGTTCTTTTTTAAACTAATTTATTTCCAATTATATTAAAACGACTCATTTATACAAAATATTACTAAAAAAAATCACTTTTGTTTGAATTGATATCAAAATGAGAGTATTTTTTTGTGAAAATAAAAAAGTTTCAAGCTAAAACTTACCGATTGCCTGTGTAATAAATACGTTACCGTGTAAATTATACACCTCAGGGCGTACAAGTGTTGGCAAAGTATCCATTAGGCATTACAAAACCTTTTCAAACTTATCAGCTTCCAGTTTGATCTGTTCGTCTGCTTCGTCGGGACTGGTTGCCAGCAAGATCACTTTGCCATCCTTCCCTTCTATCGTGATCGTATAGGACCGCGATTCGCCATTCCCGTTTTCCAGGTTTACGCCCAGGGTGGTTTTACCTTCTTTAAAAGGTACCTTCCAATCGCAAACATAGGTCTTTACCTTACCGGTCATGTTCATAGCATTACCATCCCGTTTGATGGCAACGGTAACATCCGTCTTATCGAAGCTTACTGTTGTTTGTTCATCCACCGTATTCTTAATTGTCCCGCTATCATCCAGGTGTGTAGTTTTCGATGCCACAACACTTACCTTTTGGTCGCATTGGGCCTTGCATAAAGTGCTACCGGCTACCAGTAGCATCAGCATAATCAAAGTTGATCTCATGTTTAATTTTTTAATGATAATCGAAGATATGTGTTTTATATGGTATTATGCAATGCATAGTTCTATATTTAATTATATAATACTATAAATCAGCACAATAATTTATCTATATAAATTTTTCATTTAAGTATTTCAACGTTTTATATTGCTGCTTAAGTTTTTGGCACCCGGATAAAACACCTACCTGACATTTAAATTATATCAGGTAGAACAACGTTATGGCTATGCTTTTTGAAAGATTTAGGCTAAACTTGCATCTTTAATATGAAAGCATTTTACGGCGACCTTAAACTTGGTATTTTAGGAGGCGGACAATTAGGCCGCATGCTCATTCAGCAGGCGATCAATTATAACGTAACAGTTAAGGTGCTCGACCCCGACCGGGACGCTCCCTGCAGAAAATTATGTGATGAATTTTTTGTAGGGTCGCTTGGAGACTATGAGACCGTTTATAAATTCGGTAAAAAGGTAGACCTGCTCACCATTGAAATTGAAAAAGTAAATGTTGATGCGCTGGAACAACTTGAAAAAGAAGGCGTATTAGTTTACCCGCAGCCGCGCATCATCCGATTGATACAGGACAAGGCATTACAGAAACAGTTTTTTAAAGAAAATGATATTCCTACAGCTGAATTTCAGGTAATATCTACAAAAGAGCAACTCAAAAATAGCATTATCCCCTATCCCTACATTCAAAAACTCCGCCGCGATGGTTATGACGGCAAAGGTGTATACAAGGTTAAAGATGAATCGTACCTGGAAAACGCCTTTACCGAGCCCAGCCTGATAGAGCGATGGGTTGATTTTGAAAAAGAGATAGCCATTATTGTTGCACGCAATGCCGATGGCGAGATCAAAGCCTTCCCGATGGTAGAAATGGAATTCAATCCCGAGGCCAACCTGGTTGAATTTCTGATATCACCATCAAATTTCTCATTCGAAATACAACAGGAGGCCGAAAACATCGCCAAAAAAGTAGCCGAAAGTTTAAATATAGTTGGCTTGCTTGCCGTGGAGATGTTCCTTGACAAAGAAGGTCGCATTTTAGTAAATGAACTTGCACCGCGCCCGCATAACAGCGGTCACCAATCTATTGAGGGAAACGTAGTTTCGCAATTTGAGCAACATTTGCGGGCAATATTTAACCAGCCATTAGGCGATACTACCTGCCTGAGCAATGCCATCATGATCAATGTACTGGGCGAGCCCGGTTACGAAGGTCCGGCTGTATACCAGGGCATTGAAAAGGTATTGGAATGTGCGGGCGTATATGTACATTTATATGGCAAGGCCTTAACTAAACCCTTCCGAAAGATGGGACACGTAACCATTGTTGGCGACGACCGGGAGAAAGCGATAGAGAAAGCGAGATTTGTGCAGGAGACGCTTAAGGTTATTAGTTAGAGATCAGGCATTGGGGATTGGAGATTTGTCCTTTGTCTTTTGTCCTTTGTCCTTTGTCCTTAATCCATCATCTATAGAATATCGACTAAATAAAAAATAATATGAGCAAACCTACCGTAGGCATCATCATGGGCAGCAAATCGGACCTGAACGTAATGCAGGATGCTGCTGACGTATTGAAAGAATTAGGCCTTGCCTATGAGATCACCGTAGTATCTGCACATCGCACACCTGACCGGATGTTCAGCTATGCTAAATCGGCAGCTGATCGTGGTTTAAAAGTGATCATTGCGGGTGCAGGTGGTGCTGCGCATTTGCCGGGAATGGTAGCTTCACTAACTCATTTGCCGGTTATTGGCGTGCCCGTAAAATCAAGCAATTCCATTGATGGCTGGGACTCTATCCTTTCCATTTTACAAATGCCTAACGGCATCCCGGTAGCCACAGTAGCCCTTAACGCTGCAAAAAATGCCGGTATCCTGGCCGCCCAAATTGTTTCGACGGCTGATGAAAGCCTGGTTAAAAACCTCATAGCCTACAAAGAGCAATTGAAAGTAAAGGTGGAAGAATCGGCAAAGGAGATGGAAGGGAATTAAGGCGGGAAGTGTGCATAGGTGAGAAAGTCCGGACTTAAAAATCAATTCAACTCCGGGTTCTCCGGGAAATTGGCGATATGGGCATAGCGTTGACCGAGGCCCTTCACTACATCCTTCCACATATTTTGTTCGTCGTTGGCAAATAGTATTTCGGCATTGAATTTATCGGTTACGATCCATGAATCGTCTTCTATTTCGGCATCAAGTTGCCCGGCAGTCCAGCCCGAATAACCGATAAAAAACTTGATCTCGCCATCTGCCAGACCATAGCTCGTTAACAATGCTTTCACCGCTTCGAAATCGCCACCCCAAAACAAGCCGTTCGCCAGTTCAATACATCCTTCAATTTTTTCGGGTACCCGATGTATAAAGTGCAGGGTATCTTTCCCAACCGGACCACCGTCAAATACCGGAAACTCCGAATAAGGCAGCTCGGGTAAAATATCACCTAACTGAAACTCACTCTCATGGTTCAAAACAAAGCCCATGGCCCCTTCAATACTATATTCAGTTAACAGCAATACCGATCGTTTAAAATTCGGATCGAGCATAAAAGGCTCCGAAATTAAAAGACGTCCATCAGCCGGTTCAATTTGACTAAGCATAGCAAGTATTTGACATTTTATACCTCCTAAGGTAATAATATGTTCATTTATTAAAATATGATTTAAGGGATAATTTTGCGGCGCAATTAATTTGTAAGTTTGCAACAATGGATCAACAGGAAATACAAAATATACGCAAAGACTACCACGCAGCATCATTATCTGAAAAAGAAACCGCTGCGGACCCGATAAGGCAGTTTGCAAAATGGTTTGATGAAGCCGTAAAATCTGAACAAAACGAACCAACTGCGATGACGCTGGCTACCGCCACTACAGATGGACGGCCATCGGCGCGGATTGTGTTAATGAAGGGCTACAACCACGAGGGTTTCTCATTTTATACCAACTACCTGAGCCGCAAAGGAAAAGAGATTGCAAAAAATCCGCAGGCCTCTTTATTGTTTTTCTGGGATTCGCTGGAAAGGCAGGTGCGCATTGAAGGAATCATTGAAAAAATTGATAAAGCTACTTCCGAAAAGTATTTTCACTCGCGCCCTAAAGGCAGTCAGGTTGGTGCCGTAGCATCGCCACAAAGTCAGGAAATTGCCGACCGTGATGTGCTCGAAAAAAAATGGCAGGAACTGGAAGCACAGTACGCTGAAAAAGAAGTACCAAAACCTTCGCATTGGGGTGGTTATATTTTGAAGCCCCGGGTTATTGAGTTTTGGCAGGGACGACCAAGCCGTCTGCATGATCGCATCGTTTATAAAAAAGTAGATAACAAAACCTGGAAAAAGGTACGCCTGGCACCATGAGTCTGGAAGAGATCAAAACCATACTTGTACATAAATTTGGTGAGGGCATCGTTATTGGTGAAGAGCCTGAAGGGCTACAGCCTGCCTTGCTGATTGATTCCGATAGAATTGCTGAGGTATGCCGGGAATTAAAAGATAACCCCAAAACGTATTTTGATTTTCTATCCTGCCTGAGTGGTGTTGACTACGGTACTGATGAAAATCGGTTTGGTGTAGTTTATCACCTGAGCTCTATCCCCTATCAAAAACAACTCACATTAAAAATAAGTAAGGTAAATGGTCGGGATTTAGAGGAGCTGCCTTCTTTTCCAAGCATCAGCAGTGTTTATCAGGCGGCCGACTGGCATGAGCGCGAAGCCTATGATATGTTAGGGATCTATTTTGAGGGGCATCCCGACCTGCGCAGGTTGTTGTTACCGGATGATTGGGATGGTTTTCCGCTGCGAAAAGACTATACCACAACAGACAAATATTATAAGGGAATAAAGATAGATTGATTTGAATATTGCCAATTCAAAATACGAGGAAGCACTGGCGCGATACACTCAAAAGATCGCCGAAGCGTCGACAGAGGAAATGGTGCTCAATATGGGGCCCCAGCACCCGTCTACGCACGGTGTGCTGCGTTTGGAGCTGATCACCGATGGCGAGATTGTCAAAGAAGTTATACCTCATATCGGCTACCTGCACCGTTGCTTTGAAAAGCATGCCGAATCGCTCACCTACCAGCAAACGATCCCCTTCACCGACCGAATGGACTACCTGGCGTCGATGAATAATAGTCACGTTTGGGTGATGGGTGTCGAAAAAATGCTGGGTATTGATAAAGACATCCCTAAACGTGTTGAATATATCCGGGTACTGGTTTGCGAGTTGAACCGTATCGCCTCGCATCTGATCGCTATTGGCACTTACGGAATAGATATTGGCGCTTTTACTCCATTTTTATGGTGTTTTCGCGACCGCGAACATATTATGGGTATGCTGGAATGGGCATCCGGCTCGCGCATGCTGTACAACTATATTTGGGTAGGTGGTTTATTTTACGATCTGCCGGTTGGTTTTGAAGAACGCTGCCGCGAGTTTGTGAACTATTTTAAACCCAAAATGGATGAGTTGAACGGCTTGCTGACCAATAATCAGATATTCATTCAAAGGACAGCCAATGTGGGCGTTTTACCACTTGATGTAGCTATCAACTATGGCTGCTCTGGTCCAATGCTGCGCGGCTCGGGCCTGAAATGGGATCTGCGCCGCATCGATGGCTATTCGGTTTACCCGGAGATAGAATTTGAGGTCCCCATCGGCAAAGGGGAAATGGGCACGGTAGGCGATTGCTGGGACCGTTACAAGGTGCGTATTGACGAGATTGAACAGTCGCTCTACATTATTGAACAATGCCTTGACAGGCTGCAAAAAGAGCTTAAACGCACACCCGATTTTGATCCCCGCGCAAAGCTTCCGAAGAAACTTACGCCAAAGCCACAGGATTACTATGTACGGGGTGAAGGTGCCAAGGGCGAGTTGGGCTTCTATTTCGTCCACCAAAAGAAGAAAGAGTTCGATAAAGAGGGCAAGGAGCGCTACCTTGATACCGAAATACCCTACCGGGTAAAATCACGCGGACCAAGTTTTTGTAATTTATCGGTTCTCCCGGCCATATCCAAAGGTGTCATGATCGCCGACCTGATCGCCATTATTGGGTCGATAGATTTTGTTTTGGGAGAAGTGGATAGGTAGACTTCAAAAAAAGCTTCCGCGCAATAATTCAGCAAAAATCCATTTCTGCGAATTGATCTTGAATATTTAAAGCTGATGAATTTGGTTGTCGAAGTGCTGAACCCCGAATTCATGATGTTTAAAGCCTCCAGAAAATCTAAAGAATCCCAAAATCATGTCCGTAAAAAAGGCTCGCTAGTTTTCACCAGAGAGCCTTTTAATTTTTTTAAATATATCTATTGATTTTTGCTTTCAGATGAGATTACTTAAAACCCTTAACTGAGGATGCGATATATAAATATTCCCAAAACAAAAAAAGAACTATAAGTGCAAATACAAAAATGGCAGTTAATAATACTTTTACTATTATATTAACTCCATCTTTTGCCTTCAAAATTTATTCAATAAACAATATTAGTTCTTCGCGTATACCTTTACCAGGAAAACGTAGTTCTGCAATTTTTTGATCTGAAGCGGACGGCTTAAACCCGCCAATGAATTTTTAGAATTCAATACCGGCTTTCTCAAATTTGAATCGGCAGCGAGGCTATCCAGGGCAGCCAGCAGGTAACTTGATTTAGATGCAAAATGTGCACCTTCCATTTGAGCTTGTTTGGCTTTTACAATACCAACAATATTTCCTTTGCTATCCAGTAATGGACCGCCGCTATTGCCTGGGTTTAATGGTACAGATATCTGGTAATCGACAGAATCATTATCGAATCCATTTTGTGAAGTGATCCTTCCATCACCATATACCGGTGAATCCTGCGGATAACCATAGGTAAATACGTTTTCGGCTAAATCGCTTTCCGATTTCTTAAATGTATAAGGTATCGCTCCCAATTCTCTGAAGGCCGTATCAGTGATCTTTAAAATAGCAACATCACTATTGGCATCAGTAAATACAACTTTCGCTTTAAAGGCCCGCCCGGCGTAATTTTGAACATAAACCGAATCGGCACGGTAAATAACATGATAATTGGTAGCTATTAAACCACCAGAGGTTATGGCAAAACCAGTACCGCGGTACCTATCGCTAGTTACAGGTGTTCTTACCGGGGTAGTCACCTTGGCGTATTTTCCTTTAGTAAGGTCGCTGCGTAGTTTCCCAACCTCCCTTACCATTTCTTCATAACCAGATTTAGTACTTAAACTACCGGTCACAAATAAAGTACCGAGAATGGCGAATATGGCTATAGAAGCCGCTACTGAAATTTTAGAGTGATGGTTGCGCCATAACTGAACGATCCAGGCAGGGCGTTCGGTAGCTTCTTCAACCAGGGTATGAACATCAATTTCGCTATGGATAGCGTTTAATCTGCTTTCCAGTTCAACACGTTCGCCATAGTGCTTTAGTATACCCACAAACTGCTGATGTTCGATTACGCGCTGATCTAGTTCAGCATTTTCCATGCGCAATTGCTCAAACGCACGACGTTCATCGGCATTCATGCTACCGGCAAGGTAACGCTCAATGGTTTCTAAAAGTTGCTCGTCTCTCATTTCATTTCCCTATTTCTGCTGAAAAAATAATTTTTTCAGCCTTTGCAGGCATTTATACTTCTGTGTTTTGGCATTATCCGTATTGGTATAGCCAAACCTTTCACAGATATCCTGCATTGATTTATTATTAATATAAAAGTCTTCGATAATGGTTTTGCAAGGCTCGCCCAACAAACCCAGGGCACTTTGCATTTTACCGAACTGCAGATTGCGCTCATGCTGGTCTTCCACCTCCTCTTCCACCGGCACAAATTCCTGGAAGTCTTTCAGGTCGCCACCATAACGGCTCATCTGGCTTAGTCGTTTAAGCCATAATCTGCGGCAAACCGAATACAAAAATGTCTTCAATTTGCTGTTAAGCTCAAAATCACCCTTTTTTATCTTATTATAAAGAACAATGATCGCCTCCTGGTAAATATCCTTAGCATCATCAGCGGTACCGTTGTTATTTACAATCAGTTGCAGTACCATCGGAAAATATGCCACATACAAACGTTTGATAGCACTTTCCGAATTATTGAGTATACCAAATACAATTTCGCTGTCTGTAGGAGCCGAAGTTTTTATTTGTTTATTCACTATTAATACGGTTTATGCGAAATTGTAACCCACTCATTGTAAAAAATTTAGCTGAAATTAAACACTACGGGCAATCCGGTTTAATTTGAACTCAATTTTACGATTTAAATTATACAATCCAATATTGTCAAAAACACAAAATACTCGCGCTACCATCTTTGCAGGGCAGCTGTCTCGCTATACCGCTATATAAATAAAAGAGCAATAAAATGTATAATCTATATTACCCTATCAAATACATGGTTTTTATATTTTTTTTTAAAAAAACATGGGTTACCTTTTGCAACTAAGGGTATTAAGACGAAACAAAACTATTATTCAAATGAAAAATTCATTCAAAGTTGCTATCCTGGCATTAGCTATCGCTGTTTCAGCTGCTGCTTGCAAAGGTAAATCTGGTGCTGGTGCTGATTCTACAGCTAAAGCCGTTGACACTACAGCTAAAGCTGTTGACACTACTAAAAAAGCTGCTGACACTTCTAAGAAAGCTGCTGCTGACACCACTAAAAAAGACACTACTAAAAAGAAATAATCGCCAATTAGCGATCTCATTTTAGTTTTTTTTAACTGGTTTACGGTTTTTTAGTAAACATTAAAGGTAGTCTGTAATATTTTTTAAAATATTACGGGTTACCTTTTGTTTTTTCTGGTATTAAAGAGAAACTATTAATCACTTATTAAAAAAAACTAAAATGAAAAACACTTTCAAAATTGGTTTCCTTGCTTTAGCAATCGCTGTTTCAGCTGCTGCTTGCAAAGGTAAATCTGGCGCTGGCGCTGGCGATTCAACCGCTGCTAAAACTGACACTACTTCTAAAATGGCTGACACTACTAAGAAAATGGCAGACACTTCTAAAATGAAGGCTGACACTACTAAGAAAGACACTACTAAAAAGAAGTAATCTTAGTTTCAGTAAAAAGAAACATCAAAACCCTGTAGTTAGCTACGGGGTTTTTTTGTGCCTTAAATTTTACCGGCAGTCCACACGGCTTAAAAAAACACCCTGCCTCCTGACAATTATTTTTATTTTCGGGCTTTATGGTTCAAGCACTGCTTTCTATTCATGAGGCAAATCTGAAATTTGCCAATACTGTTGTTTTTCAGAATCTTAATTTCACCATCAACAAAGGCGAAAACTGGGCAATTGTTGGCAATAGCGGTTCGGGGAAAAGCGCGCTGTTGCAGGTTATAGCCGGTAAGTTCCATTTATCAGCGGGAAATGTCCGTTATTATTTTCATGAAGAATTTATAGCAAGGCGGGGTGCATCAGCCGAGCACCTTACCTTTCACCGGCTTATAGCCATGGTTGAGTCCCGGCATCATTTCCGCAACCTTTCCAATACAGGCGAATTTTATTACCAGCAACGCTATAATTCGTCCGATTCAGAAGATGCTTTAACCGTATCAGATTATTTGGCCACGGTGCAATCGTATACCGACCATGATTTTGGTTGGACCTTAGAAAAAGTAAGCGATTTGCTGCAACTTCAGCCTCTGGCAGATAAGCAACTGATCAAACTGTCAAATGGCGAAACGAAAAGGCTTTTGATAGCAGCGGCGCTCATCAAAAACCCGGTGCTCCTGCTATTGGATAACCCATTGGCAGGTTTGGATATCGAAACCAGGGCACGTTTCGGGGCTATCATTGGGGCAATAACAACATCAGGTATCCATATAATTGTAACCAGTTCCCCTACTGAAATACCAGAAACCATTAGTCATGTTGCTGTTTTAAAAGATGGCAGGATCGAAAAACAGGTTCTTCGCAGCAGTTTTGATGCCGGCTCAGTTGGCTTAACCATCAACAAGCACATCGATAAAACCGAACTTGCCGAATTATTGCATACGCGCCAGGTTCGCCCCACGTATACGGAGGTGGTCAGGATGCAGCATATCAATATCAGCTATGGGGAAAAACAGGTTTTAAAAGATATTAACTGGCAGGTAAAGCAGGGCGAACGCTGGGCGCTGCTCGGACCGAACGGCGCCGGCAAATCAACCCTGCTAAGCCTGATCAATGCCGACAATCCGCAGGCTTATGCCAATGATATTGTACTATTCGATCGCAAACGCGGTACTGGTGAAAGTATCTGGGATATTAAGAGTGAAACCGGTTTTATCTCACCAGAGCTGTACCAATATTTCCCTACGGATAATAGTTGTTTGCAGGTGATCGAATCTGGCTATTATGATACCATGGGTTTGTTCAGACCCAGTGACCCCAAAAAAGCTGCCATAGCTTTAAGGTGGATGAAGGAATTAGAGATCGACCAATATGCCCGTCAGCTGCTTAAAAATATCCCGGCTGGTGCTCAAAGACTTTGCTTGCTGGCCAGAGCCCTCATCAAAAACCCTACCCTGTTGATCTTTGACGAACCCTGCCAGGGCCTGGATGCACACCAGGTGGCGCATTTTAAGGCTGTGGTTGATGATATTTGCCAGTTAAGCAATGTCACCCTTATTTACGTTACCCATTACCAGCATGAACTGCCTGATAGCGTGACCCGGGTATTGCGGCTGGATAATGGCAAGGTTGTCTGAATTGCTTCCATCAACTTCAGAAGTTTGTCCGGATCATTATCAGGAATACTGGCGGCTCTGATACCTAATTACATTTCATTGTCAATTATCTTACACGTTTTCGCTCAAAAGCAAATTGTATGTATTTTTGTTACATGAATACTGCCGATCTGCTGCAGCGCGCTTTAAACTTTGATTTCCTGTCGATAGAAGAAGGCGTGCATCTTTACCACTATGCGCCTACTGCCGAATTGATGTTTGTCGCCAATGAATTGCGCAAAAAACAGGTACCCCATGGCAAAGTAACCTGGCAGATCGACCGTAACGTAAATACAACCAACGTTTGTATCGCCAACTGTAAATTCTGTAATTTCTTTCGCCGTCCGGGACATGAGGATAGTTATATCACCGATATCGAGACCTATAAAGTTAAAATTGAGGAAACCTTTCGTTTTGGTGGCGATCAGTTGCTGTTACAGGGTGGTCACCATCCCGACCTGGGCCTTAAATTTTATGCTGATCTGTTCAGGCAATTAAAAGAGTTATATCCTGATCTTAAACTGCACTCACTCGGTCCGCCAGAAATTGCACACGTAGCCAAATTGGAAGGCATGAGCCATATCGATGTGCTGCGCGAATTAAAGGCTGCCGGCCTTGATTCCTTGCCCGGTGCAGGTGCCGAAATTTTAAACGACCGCGTACGCCGGCTGATATCCAAAGGCAAATGTGGTGGCAAAGAATGGCTTGATGTGATGCGTGCTGCTCACCAGCTGAACCTGCCTACATCGGCAACCATGATGTTCGGTCACGTGGAAACTATTGAGGAGCGTTTTGAACATCTGGTTTGGATACGCGAGGTACAATCAGAAAAACCTGAGGGCAATTATGGCTTTACCGCCTTTATTCCATGGCCTTTCCAGGATGATGGAACTTTATTACGCAAAGTAAGGGGTATCACCAATAATATATCGGGCGATGAATATATCCGTATGATCGCCTTGAGCAGGATCATACTCCCTAATATTAAAAACATACAGGCCTCATGGCTTACCGTGGGCAAGCAGGTCGCCCAGATTTGCCTTCATGCCGGTGCCAACGATTTTGGTTCAATCATGATCGAAGAGAATGTAGTTTCGGCTGCCGGTGCTCCGCATCGTTTCACAGCAAAAGGTATTCAGCAATCCATCGCCGAAGCCGGCTTCGAACCACAGCTGCGAAATCAAAAATATGAATGGCGCGAAGTTCCTGCCCAATTGGAAGAACAGGTAATAAACTATTAATATTTTAGCTTAAAAGTTTATTTTTTTACCTGGCAATGTGGGTCAAATTGCCTAAGGTTTAAGAAAAAAAGAAAGGCCGGGTACTCTCGCAGTTACCGGCCTCTACATCTACCTATGAAAAACAGCCCTTTTTGGGGGTCAGGTATAATTAACCAAATCTTGTGCCATTGTTCCAAACTGCTTGTTTTAGTGCAAAAAACTTAACCTTTAATATATTTATTAATTAATTGTGGAATTAATTTCCGAAAGTTGTTGCTTTTTTTCCCACTTTTTTCCTCAAAACCCCGGGTATTCCCCAAAACATTTCCCCAATTGTTAATATCTTCTATACCAATTTTCGCAATCTGAAATATCTTTTCGCATATTTGAGCTCAGGAAGATTGATCGTAGCATACCCATGGAAAGCCCGGAACTATATATTGAAGCCCTGATATTTTCATCGGAACAGAGCATCCGTATCGAAGAAATTATCTACTGCCTGCAGTCTGTATTTGAACGCGATTTTTCTATAGAAGAAGTAAGTGCCAGCATTGCGAATATCCATCAAAAATATAAGGAAGGTAATCTGGCCATTGAACTGGTAAATGTTGCAAACGGTTACCAGTTTCTAACCAAAAAGGAATACCATGCGGTGATCAATCTGCTGCAGATACAACGATCTAAAAAGAAGCTGAGCCAGGCAGCTCTGGAAACTTTGGCCATCATTGCCTATAAACAGCCTGTAACCAAGTTGGAAATTGAACAAATAAGAGGCGTCAACAGCGAATACTCTATTCAAAAACTACTGGAAAAGGAACTGATCACCATCTCGGGCAAGTCGGATACCGTAGGACGGCCCATATTATACAGCCCAAGCCAACAGTTTATGGATTACTTTGGAATCAACAGTTTATCAGAACTACCTCAGATCAAGGACTTTCAGGATAACTCATCAACAATTGGGGAGCAAACAGAATAATTTTTAATAGTATTTTCTTTGAAAATGATTTTAATTATTTTTGGATAACAATAGCAACAAGCAATACAGCGTTTGCTAATTACCCTGATTAATTAATAATATACTGACACCCTACTAAATCATCGAAATGACAACGCCGAAGAAACCTGTAAAGAATGATACGAGTGCTAAAGGCACTGGCGCAAGTAAAGATGAAAAACCGGCAGATCAAACTGCGAAAAAACGAGTTGTTGACGACGATGAAGACGACGATTTTGATATCCCTATCGACGATCTGGGACGCTATGAAAGCTTCGATACCTACGATGATGACGACGATTTTTAATTAGCCGATAAATTCCTGTTAAAATACGACTTTGAAGCATCCGGCAATTTGCGGATGCTTTTTTATATTCAGACCATTGAGATGAAAATTATTGAGGTTAACAACAAACAAACCCAACAGGCATTTTTGGATGTAGCCAGGATAATTTACAAAGGCGACCCCAATTGGATCTGTCCTCTGGATATTGATATTGCCGCTGTTTTCGATCCGGCAAAGAATAATTTTCATCAACATGGTAGTGCTATCAGATGGATTTTAAAGGATACTGACGGAAAGCTTATAGGTCGGGTTGCGGCATTTATCAATACCCAAAAAGCCTACCAATACGAACAGCCCACCGGCGGCATGGGTTTTTTTGAATCGATAGACAATCAAGAGGCGGCATTTTTACTTTTTGATACCGCAAAAAACTGGTTGGCAGATAAAGGTATGAAAGCGATGGATGGGCCTATCAATTTTGGTGAGAATGATAATTTCTGGGGACTACTGGCTGAGGGTTTTGTGCCGCCCTCTTACGGTATGAACTATAATCCTCCCTATTATAAAAAGTTCTTTGACGACTACGGATTTAAAACCCTGTATGAGCAAATAACCAATCATGTTGATATTCTTAAACCTTTCCCCGAGCGTTTCAGGAAAATAGCCGCCTGGGTTTCACAAAAACCGGGGTATGAATTTAAGCACTTTGCATCATCAGCAATAGACAGTTTTGCCAGCGATTTTATTGAGATCTATAACGATGCCTGGCGTGATTTTGAAAACTTCGTACCAATAAGCAAGGTCACCATACTGGAAAGCTTTGAAAAAATGAAGCCGATCATGGACGAACAACTGATTTGGTTTGCCTATGTAAATGGCGAGCCGGCTTCGTTTGTAGTAATATTGCCGGATGCCAACCAACTGTTTAAACATATCAATGGTAAACTCAATCTGGCAGGTAAACTCAAATTCCTGTATTACCGTTGGCGGGGCGTAAAACGAATGCGGGCGGTTGTGATGGGCACACGTCCAAAATATCAAAAACATGGTCTCGAGTCGGCCATGTTTATTAAAGTGGGCGAATATGCTTTACCTAAGAACCAGTACGAAGAATTAGAACTCTCGTGGGTAGGCGATTTTAACGATAAAATGCTCGCATTACACCATAGCATGGGCGGGGTGTTTGGCAAGAAACACCTAACAATGCGGTTTATTTTTCAATAGGATCAGTAGAAAACAGGGGAATTCAGGCAGTAACTTTAGTGTGGCGCAGCTCTTCGAACAACTCGATCACTTTCTTTTGCAGGTCAATTACTTCGGCCTCGCGGTCCAATAGCTTTTTGTTGACGGTCTCCAATTCGTTGATGAATTTTTGATCCTGCTCAGCATCATTGAAAGTAAGCAACTGAACAACCGTCATGTCAAACAACACCGCAATTTGTTCCAGCCTCGATAAATTAATATCGGTTATACCTGTTTCAATTTTAGAAAATGCCGGGATTGATATGTCTAATTTTTTAGCAACATCCTCCTGGCTCCACCCTTTTTGATGGCGAAGTAACCTGATTTTTTTACCTAGTGCTTTCATTTTTCTTTTTTGTTGGATAAAGTTTCTCAGAGGTTAATAAAGTTACAAAAAATATCATTCCAACAAATATTATTTATGTTTTTTATAATATTTCAAAAGAAAGCGCATTCAAGTCAATTCCACCAAAATTTCCTGAACTCATCATCAACAAATTTGTATCCAAAAAATTGAAATTACGGAGGTAATTTAATAGCTCTCCAGGGTCGTTAAAAAATAGCAGATCATCCCGCTCAAAAGCCGTTTTCACCGTTTCCGATCCATATGGCGTCATTTTCTTTTGCTCGAAGGTTTTCTTATCGATAAAAACAAGGGCAACATCTGCCTCGTTCAGCGATCCTGCATACTGGCTCAGAAAGTCTTTATTCAAACTGCTAAAAGTATGTAACTCCATACAAGCCAACAGCTTCCTTGCCGGAAATTGAGCTCTTACGGCATGTACTGTTGCCTTTAATTTAGATGGAGCGTGCGCAAAATCCTTAAAAAAGCTCGTGTTTTTGTTTTTTCCCACGAGTTCGAGCCGGCGCGCAGCACCAGTAAAGGAGGCAATGCTGTTATAGAAATCCTGCGATGCTATCCCAAGGTTTTGGCAAACTAACCGAGCTGCTTCCAGATTCAATAAATTATGTTCGCCGAAGATCTGTAGCGGGTACTCTTTGTTATCAGCAATAATATAAGTAATACCATCTGTAATTCGATAGTTCGGTAAAGCATAGGGATATTTCTGCACATCCGTGTTATCTGCTGCAACTACGCCATCAACCACCTCATCTGTTTTTGAATAGATCAATTTACCGCCGGGCTGGATAGTTTTAATAAATATCCTAAACTGATCGATATAGTTTTCAAAAGTGGGGAATACATTGATATGATCCCATGCTATGCCGCTGATAACACCTATATCGGCATGATATAAATGAAATTTAGGCCGGCGATCAATAGGTGATGAAAGATATTCGTCGCCCTCGATCACAATTACAGGGGCATCATCACTTAGCTTCACCATGGTATCAAAGCCCTCGAGCTGGGCACCTACCAGGTAATCAAAATTATTGCCCAGTTGTTTAAGCACATGCAATATCATGGAGGTAATGGTTGTTTTTCCATGGCTACCTCCTATGACTACACGCAGCTTATTTTTTGAATATTCATAAATATATTCCGGATATGAAAATATTTTTAAACCCAGTTCCTGCGCCTTTAACAACTCCGGGTTATCCAGTCGGGCATGCATTCCGAGTATCACGGCATCAATTTCGGTGCTGATCTTTTCCGGATACCAGCCCATTTCGGCAGGCAGCAATCCGTAGACAGCTAAACGCGATAACGAAGGCTCAAACATCACATCGTCTGATCCGCTAACCTGGTAGCCCTTTTTTGCTAAGGCAATGGCCAGGTTGTGCATAGCACTGCCACCAATGGCAATAAAATGTATTCTCATGGGTTTTTATGAATTTGGGTATTACCGGGATAGCAACAATTGACAAGCAGTTGCAATTCCAAACCTTAGCTTATTTTCCTTTTAAAGTTTTATAAATTTCGCAGCTACCCAGTCTTTATTTTTGAGGTGACTTATAAAGGTCAGATTGTAATGTGCTGCTTCAGTTTCGATGATCTCCAGGTCGGGATTTTCATAAAATCCGCTCAAATACAGTTCACCGCCCGATTTTAACACCCAGGCATAGCGATCGACCTGGTCAAGTAAAATATTGCGGTTGATATTGGCCAGTATAATATCAAATTGTTCAATCGGTATAGCCTCTTTTGACCCGCAAAGGGCGCGGATGTGATTACAATTATTCAAGCTGGCGTTTTCGAGCGTACTATCGTAACATGCAAGGTCATTATCAATGGCAACCAGATCAACTGCTCCTAACTTTTCGGCTAATATGGCCAGAATTCCTGTACCGCAACCCATATCCAGCACCTTCTTACCCTTAAAGTCGGTATCCAGCATCATTTCCATCATCATGGCCGTTGTTTCATGATGCCCGGTTCCAAATGCCATTTTAGGATCAATAACGATCTCATACGGGAATTTGGGTTGTGGTTGATGGAAAGTTGCACGCACCCAAACTTTATCCAATATTTGAATAGGCTCAAAATTACTTTCCCACACTTCGTTCCAGTTTTGCTGAGCCATCAGATTAAACTCATAGCTGAAATTAAATTGCTCCCGGTAAACTGCCAGGGTATCATCCAATAATTGTTTATTAAAAGCAACCTCGGCTATATAGGCTTTAAAACCAAATTCAGCCTCTTCAAAAGTATCAAAACCCAGATCAGCCAGTTCGTTGATAAGCAGATCCTGCTGGTAATCTGCGGTATCTATCAGTGTAAAATGCAATTCGCAATAATTCATTCTGTTGATTTTTCTTTGGTCAATACTTTAGTTTGAGCGTTTTTGATTTCGATAAGGTAGATCATACCAATATTTAGCATCCAATATATTACTTGCACGCCGGTCATAAAGAGGCATAATTTAATCAGGTGTTTCACCGAATAAGCATCCCACATAGCATATGCTATCAAACCGGCAAAAAGAAAACATATCAGGCACCCGGATAAAAATGTTAAGATCCTAACCTTAACTGATCTTTCTTTCAGGCTGTTCCAAATAGGGAGAAAAATAAGCAGCTGTGTTAATACACTGGTCGCAAAGATCAATGCCAGCAGGTAACGAAAATACGACATAAAACTTTGCAGTTTCCCATCGCCCATAGCGTCAGCTCTTAAACTGAAATAATAAGGACTGAATCGCACCAGGATATAAAATATCCCAAGGATGATGAAAGGCGGCAAAAATATTTTTAACAGCTTTTTCAACTGGCTAAAAGTATCGTAAAAGTGAATTTCTGATACAAACCGGTCATTTGAAAACCGGCATCAAAACTAAAACCAAAATTGTTACCGGTTTGCCGGGCCTGATCAATTAAATTCTTTCGCAATATCTACGAAGTCGCGTGATTTAAGCGATGCACCACCGATCAATCCGCCATCAATATCAGGCTGACCGAACAATTCGCGGGCATTCTTTGGATTACAGCTGCCGCCATACAAGATAGTAGTGCTGTCGGCAACATCTTTACCATATTTCGCCGCGATCTCGCTACGGATAAATGAATGGATTTCCTGTGCCTGTGCCGACGAAGCCGTAACACCAGTACCAATGGCCCAAACTGGTTCGTATGCAATTACCAGTTGCGCAAAATGCTCAGCATCCAAATGAAATACTCCTTCAGTGATCTGCTTTTTGATCACATCGAAATGGATACCGCCTTCGCGTTCTTCCAGCGTTTCACCGATACAGAAAATTGGCTTTAATGCATGCTTCAATACGGTATCCACTTTTTTCGCCAGCAACTCATTGGTCTCACCAAAATACTGTCGGCGTTCTGAGTGACCCAAAATCACATATTCGGCGCCGGTAGATTTGATCATTTTAGCTGATATTTCTCCGGTATAGGCGCCAGATTCAGCCTGATGTGCATTTTGAGCTCCGATAGACACTTTAGTGCTCGATTTAGCTAAGCGGGCAAGGCTATAAAGATGAATAAACGGGCTGCAAACTATTACCTGTTGTTGTCCGGTTATTTCATCGTTGACGATATTAACGACCTCAGAAAATAAAGACAATCCTTCTTCATAGTCTAAATTCATTTTCCAGTTTCCGGCAACAATTTTTTTTCTCATTTTTTTCTGTGTTAGTGGGGTTGGTTGGTTATAGTGGTTGTATTTGTTGAATTTGTTGTATTGGTTAAAACCGTCGGTGGGGTTCAGTTAATTCAAAAACAGCTTTGAGTATATCTTGTTCGGTTTGATCGAAAACACGATGCTCGCGGCGTTCGAATACTTTCTCGGTAGTTTCAAACATCTTTTTCAGGGTGTAAATTTCATATCCTTGTGCGCCACCCCATGAAAAATCAGGGATAAAATTACGTGGGAAACCTGCACCAAATATATTTGCGCTTACGCCCACAACGGTACCGGTGTTAAACATAGTATTAATAGCGCATTTAGCATGATCAGCCATGATCAGTCCGCAAAACTGCAAACCGGTACGACGAAACCGTCCAAGGGTATAATCCCATAACTTAACTTCTGCGTAATTATTCTTGAGATTAGAGTTATTACTATCAGCGCCAATATTACACCATTCGCCCATCACCGAGTTTCCTAAATAGCCTTCATGCCCTTTTGAGGAATACCCCCAGATAACGGCATTATTGATCTCGCCTCCTACCCGGCTATATGGACCAACGGTTGTTGCGCCATAAATTTTAGCCCCCATTTTCACCTGCGAATTATGGCACAGCGCAAAGCCACCTCTGATATGCGTACCTTCCCAAACTTCGGTTTCGGCACCCAGATATATTGGCCCGCGGGTGGTGTTGAACGTAGAGCAATCAGCAATAGCACCTTCTTCAGCAAAAAAATTGTCACCTATGATCACATTGCTGCTATTGATAGTAGCACTCCTGCGGCCTTTGGTCAGTAACTGAAAATCCTTGCGCAGTTCAATATCATTGTTTTTAAAAATATCCTCCGGATAAGTCAAAACAACCGGTGTGCCTGTATAGGTAACGATCGAATCAAAATCAGCAAGCGGATCGAAGCTTTTCACATCGCTTTCGCCTAACTTTATGGCAATTATCTTATCCCCTGCTTTTAAGGCTTCTCCAACGCGTAAGGCATCAATAGCTTCCAGCAATTGCTCATCGGGACAAGCCGAACCGTTGATCAGCAGGTTATTAGCTTCCGGTTTAAGCGGAAATTTGGCTGCAAGATAGCTTTGTGTAAGCCATGAATATTCGAGATCGAGGCGTCGGGACCATTTTTCGGCAATGGTTAAAATACCGATACGCAGGTCGGATACCGGGCGGGTAAAGGTTAAAGGCAGAAGAGTTTGATGAGCGTTATCGTCAAAAAAGATAATAGCCATAGTGCAAAAATAAAAAAAGTCCCCCGATGTATCGGGGGACCTTTAAATAAATTATTAACCGGCCAATTACTTTTTGTTGTAACGGCTGCGGAATTTGTCGATACGTCCGGCAGTATCTACCAGTTTCATCTTTCCTGTATAGAAAGGATGCGAAGTATGCGAAATTTCGAGCTTAACTAATGGGTATTCATTGCCATCTTCCCATTTCACAGTTTCACGGGTATCAATGCATGATTTTGTTAAAAAAGCGTAGTCGTTTGACAGGTCTTTAAAAACTACTAATCTATAATTCTTGGGATGCAGGTCTTTTTTCATATCAATCTTTTCTCCTAAAAGAGGCGCAAATATAGCATTATAAATCAAATTTAAAAAGCAATATGAAAAAAGGTTTTTCAAGCAATTTTCAAGGCTTCAAAGTTTTTCTAAAAAAATTTAAAATCTATATAACCTTAGATGCTTTAGGTGCGTACAAGTACGTGGTTAATAAATAAGAGATTAATACTTTTAATTGGTTTGAAGAATGGTTAAATCCCCGGTAGTGAATGGCCGGGGATTTTTTTTATTCAGGTGCCCATACCCTGTTTTCTATCTTTATTCTTACTCCCAGCATAACTGCATTTAAAACCGAAAATACTATTGCTGTAACATACAAGTGAAATACCAACGGAATTATGGCTATTTCAAATACCACATCAACATAATTGGGATGTTTGAAAATTCGGTAAGGTCCTTTTTTAACCGGTTCAGCACCCGGAATCCGGAATACCCTGGTACTCCAGTAAGGCCCAAGAGATTTTAATATCCAGTATTTGAAACCCAGGAGCACAATGAATACCAGAAGAAATAAAACACTCAGGTATTTATCATTACGCAAATAATATTCAACCACCAGCGATAGGATAAATGCGCTATGCAGGGCTATCATCCAGGGATAATGTGCTTTTCCATATTCTATTGCCCCCTGCGAAAGCAGCCATCGTTCATTTTTTTTAGAAAGCAGAAGTTCGCTCAGGCGCTGAGCAACCAACAGAAAAATGAAAATATTGAAATACATCATTTTAATAGAAATGATCTGTGTTTGAATTGCCTCTAAACCCTTTCAATTTTTCAATTCCAGCAACACCATTTCACTTGAAAAACCGGGGCCCATGGCCATCATCAATCCATAGCCGTCTTTAAAACCCTGGTTCAAGAATCGCTCCAGCACGTACAAAACAGTTACGCTTGACATATTGCCATAATTATTCATGATTATACGCGAATTTTCCAGGAAATCGCCCTCCACAGCAAGCGCATCCTGGTAAGCCTCTAATACCTTTTTGCCGCCAGGATGAAAAATAAAATTCCTGATATCACTTAAAGCGAGATTTTGCTTACTCAGGAAAGTTTCGATATCCCCGCGTACATTTTCATGGATAAAATCGGGTATATCTTTGGAAAAAAGCACCTTAAAACCATTATTGGTAAAATCCCAGCCCATCACTTCGAGCGAATCGTAATATAGTTTGCTGCTGGATGAACAATACTTGATCTTCTTCTGACTTTGATGATTATCGCCAAGAACAAGGCAAGCCGCAATGCCGTCAGAAAACAAGCTCGAGCCTACAAAATTACTGGTGCTATAGTCGTCGCGTAAAACAGTAAGTGAGCAAAGTTCAACCGCAACCAGTAAAACTACTGCGTCGGGGTTTGCCTGCGCCATTGTATTAGCTTTGGCGACTCCTGAAACACCACCTGCACAACCGAGTCCAAATACCGGCAAACGATTGATATGAGGATCGAGGCGCATTGCATTAATGATCATTGCATCCAGGCTTGGCGTTGCCAGGCCGGTAGTTGATACAAATATCAGGTCGGTGATAGCTTCTTTACCCAAACCAGCTTTATCCAGGCAATTACCTATGGCTTCAATAGCAAATTGTAACGAAGTTTGAAGGTAGGCTCCATTCCGCTCTTCAAATGTTGATGGGCCGGTATAATAGCTAAGCGGTTTGCAAAAATTACGTGTTATGATCTGGGTATTGTCGAACACATCCATCAATCTTTCCATATGCGGCGAGCGTGAAGTAAAGGCAATGCGTGCCTGTTCTTTTACTTCGCTTTGCGGGGTTTTACAAGGGAGATCGATCTTAGAAACTGCAGCTATAGATGGCATTTTTTTATTTTATATAATAATAAGAAATAATCGTTAACATAGTTTGGATAAAGACCGAAATATGCTTTTCTATTTACGCAATAAATAGGACAGCAGATTGCTCAAAACAACAAAGGCTCCGTAAACGGAGCCTTTTGTGAGATTGATTTAGTTGATTTATAATGGTTAGTTAAACCCTGATATAGATTTTGCGCTTATCGAGAATATATCCTACAAGCCAGCAGCTTAGCATTACGGTAATGGCAAACAATAGCGAACCTACTTTGCCATGAGCAACAAACTGCCAAAAAGTGTCTACCCATTCGGGAACTGAATGTGATCCCAGCTTGATCCATGAAAGAATAGTAAGCATTGTTTCAGACACCAGATATACAAACAATGGATTTTTGCCAACCGGCAGGAAAAAATCCGACCAGTTTAAATAGTTCCAATTTTTTATTTCGACCGCATAGATCAAAAATGATATCAATACCAGATCAATACCAGTAGTTATCATCACGAAAGAGCTGGTCCAGAGCTTTTTGTTAATTGGAAATACCGCATCCCAACAGATAGCAATAAAAATGAACAGACAGCCAACCAATAATAGCTTGGATATGGTTTCGAAGGTCTTTCCTTTTTCCTGTATAAACTTTCCGGCAAAATAGCCGATAATAACATTTACTATTGCAGGCAATGTGCTTAATAAACCTTCGGGATCAAAAGCAACACCTTCGCCATGGTAGAGGTGCGCATCGCCAAATACGGCCTTATCGAGATAAGTGCCTGCATTTGTCAGCATACCAAAAGGTTGCGCCGGGTCGCCAAAAACCAGAAGAATGATCCAATAACCCAGCAGAAAAAACGCCGACAACAGAAAAACCACATTCCGCGAAAAGTAATGTACGATCAATGAAGCAAAGCAATAGCATAAGGCAATGCGTTGAAGTACACCCAAAATACGGGTATGACTAAAAGGGCGCAGATCCCATTGTCCATTGTGAACATCTACAAATGGAAACCAATATAACAGGAATCCCAGTAAAAAGATGAGTAGCGTACGCTTGAATATTTTGGTTAACACAGCTGCATTACCAATTTCCTGATACTTTTTCATGGTAAAGCTCATGGCATTACCAACAGCAAAAAGAAAAGAAGGAAATACCAAATCGGTAGGTGTAAAACCGTTCCATGCAGCGTGGTTTAACGGCCAGAAAGCACCGTTACTACCCGGCGTATTAACAATGATCATGAAACAGATCGTCATTCCACGAAAAACATCGAGGGAAGTAAATCTCGGTGAAGCCTCGGCCATAATATCAGGTTAGTTATTTGCTCACCAAAGTGCAAATACTATTTTAATTTTACAAGTAAATATCGAAACTTTTTAAAAAAGATTAAAAAGTTCGACAACCGCCAATGTCGTTAAATGCTGACATCGTTCAAAACATTAATCGGTAAAAACAGCAAGTTCGGGCTCCTGGTATTCACGAATAAATTGAGAAATACGGAGTAAATTCTGGTAACCGGGGTTAACCAACCCGTCCCACTCAAACAATTCGCCATCAAGGTGAATCTCGCCTAAAACATGTCCACTATCACTCAACACATAGCGACCTGTGGGAAACAAATCGCCACCAGCTATCTCTTCAAAAACAGGCTCTATTACAACCTGCTTCTTATCTTTCGTCGTATCTAAAATGTATGTTACCGGCTTAACCATGATCGTGTTATTATTTATAAGACCCAGGATAATTATTTTGCTTTACCGTATTCTGCCTCAATAGCTGTAAGCGCTATCAAATAGACTTCCCTTTTAAGCATTTTTTTGATTCAAAAAATAAAAATGCCAGCGCAACGTATTCCAACGAATCGTCAAACTGTAAAACAAAAAATGAATTAAAAGTTGCTTAAGCTTAAAAAGGGGTTGATCGCCATACCGAAAATACTTTTATTTTTATGTCGATAATATAAATTATCAGTTAAAAAATTAAGTTATTTATTAAAATACAAACAACCAATAATTAAATATAAACTATTGATATGACACTTGCAAATATTTCTCACCTATTTTTCGGAAAATTTTAAAAAAATTTCGAGAACTTTTTTTTTAAAATAAATGCCTTAAAAAAGCCTGTTTGGGAACTCCAAAATTGTCATCGAATACAAACCCGAGGGGAATAAAAATCATAATTTGATTCACTTTAATTGAGTGCAGGTAACTGCTCTTTAATAGCAAGTTAAGCAAGGTTAGGAGAAAAAGAACTTAAGCCTTTACTGTTAATAAGTGCAGCTTTAAAATGGTACATTTTTTGACAAGTGTTAACAAGAAATATATTACAGATGCTGCCCACTAACTTTTACGTAATTCAAACTGAAGCCGGCGATATGATCCGAGATGTCAAATCAATGCTGCGTATCGCTATCATCAGGCTTGAAGATTCTAATTTCGAACCCAATCCAACTGAACTCCAATTCTACAGCAAATACAATGAAGGGCATATTGTATTTGAAACCGTTAACATAAGGGATTATTTGCGACCGCTTGTGGCTGCGGCCCTGCAATGGTATGCCGACCGTATTGGCTATCCGGATATGTATATCAGTACCGAAGATCCAAGGCCATCATTGAAAGCTGTGTAATTACAACATCAGCAAATATTTCTCAAATTGTGGAATAAAATCATCAAACAATACGCAGCCGCTTGCTTTCTCGTACCCACTTTTTGTGAATGTAAAAATTATATAACCATTTTTTACACATTCCATATCGTACTCCCAGTCGCCGATGTTCCATGCCATAAATAAGCTACCCGATTGTGTCGGCCTGAAACGAATATTGCGCTCAAGGTTTAAATCGTCAATATAATCCAATACCTTTTCTGCATTGTTTTGAGCAATATCGTTTGGCACCATGTGATAGGTACCAGCAACCCTAACTAATTCTGTGATCTGAGTGTGCATGTGCTGTTTGTATCTAAAATCGATACCTCAGTTATACGCAAATTTCCCGTTTAGGTTATTGACCCCTGGCAGGTAAGTCGATATTTATTATTGATCAGGACATCAGAGAGATTGATCGAGCGAAACACCCAGTATCTTCAATGCAATTTTGTTCAGGTTTTTCTTCGTTCCGGTAAAATGAAAAATATTATGGCCATGGGATAGTGTTGCCCCTGGTTGAAGAAACGCCCCCGGAGACACACTCTCCAGTTCATAGAACGGACCCATTTGGGTGCCGTCTGCCAGCGGGCCGTCATTGTAAGCATTTACGGCGTCGCCAATCAAAGGATCTTTGTCTGGGGTCCATTCCTGGTTTAGGTAGATCGCTTTTCGGTCTACGTCAAATGTAATGATCGTTAATACATTATTGATGCGATCGTAACTACCTGCAAGGCCCTTTGTGCGATTGGCAGGCATTCCCAGTTTGCCGCGCGATTTTCCATCTGCCTTAAAATAAAGTTCACCTTGCTCCGCAAAAACCCGATCAGGTGGGATCTGTCCAAAATAATCTGTAGTTGCAATTTTGCCGCCGGTCGATTCGTAATAAGGGATAATGACACGCACGCCGGGCGAGGGGGTAAACATATCAAGGTTCCATAGGCATGGTGCCCCTGTTGTAGTGGTCCACCCTTGTTTGCCGGAATTGGTAATACTATTTATTGTTTTAATACCAACCGACTTTACACTACTGTCAATGCTAAAACCCAAAGCACTATCTATCCCCGGGCGATCCAGCAAAGTAACTTTTCGATCAAGCCTTAAATTTAATAGGGTTCCGGCATAGTTTTGCAGCTGCATATTTTTAGCGAGTTCCACTTTTTGTTCATCACTTTTAAGCACCTCCCATTTTTCGTGATCGAAAGCTGCGGGAGTATGCCATTTAGAAAACACCATTTGCGAACCGGGCTTAAAGAACAAAGCAAATTTACTACCCTCCGGTCCTAACCAAAGCCGATCTTCACCGCCATAAGCATTCATATGCGGATCGATCGCGGAATCAAATGCCTTATAGTTTATCCAGCCAAAGCTCCTGCCGGTATCGCCGGAAGCAGTTGAAGTAAAAACCTTTCCCTGGTATTTTGGCGACACCAGAACTATCGACGAGCCATCTTTGCTTTTCAGTATCAACAAACTATCTCGTTGCTGTAGGAATGTCAGGTCATATCCGAAAGTTCCTTTTTTAAAATTTGCGGGTGCGGTCGTTTTATTTGGCTGTGAACAGGCCTCCAATAGCAGCAGCAAAGCGGATAAAAAGAATAAAAATGGTCTGTTCATGTTAATTTATTTCTAATTGGTCTTTAGCAGGCAGCTTCGGGAACGGATTATGCGGTTCAACCTGATACCAGAATACCACGGAGGCGATATCATCCTGCAGGGGCAAATACCTGCCATCAGCATGCCAGCCTAAATCCTGGATCGTCACCTTCAGGTCCTTATCGAAACGTATCGGGTCAAGTATATGCCAGCGGTATAAACCGAACCGCTGGGCCACTTCATAATGTCCATCGCCTCTGATCACCTGGGGCAAACCCGTGTAAGGACCACTAAACTCTGTATAACGGCTTTCCTCTACCCCTGCTTTGTTCTTTGACTGGGTATCAAAATCATAGGCACCGTTAAAATAGTCTTCGGTGCCGGTGCCATTTATTGTTGGAAATTCAGTATCCCCATCCATAAAAAACTTGATCTCGCCTTCGCCCCACCATCCATTTTTGTTAGAGCCATAAGCCATGTAGGTGCCAACATAATGGCCCTTACCTCTGATACTGTCAACCAACACATAATCCTTTTTAAAAGGCAATGGATTAACCCGCCTGAATTGGGCATGAAAATAACCAGCATCTTTCGGCACGTCGGTCAGGGTATAATCAACCTGGTAATAAAGTACCATATCTGCACTGTCTATATTCTCCATGGTGATCCTGCACTTTTTATGAAAGGGCATTGGCCAGTAGCAATTCAATCCGCTCCCCGGATTAACAACTACAGCGAGTGAAGTTACCGGTGCATATTTGCCCCATCCCATACAAAAGAAATCGCCTACAGGCGCTTCTATAGACGGCGTTGTTTCATCATCCCAGTAAAAGCGAATGATGGAATAGCGCCAGTTACCGGTAGGTGTCATCCAGATGTGCTGAATGGCGCCCGAGCCTTCAATTTCGGCAATTGTATAGGTTGTACCGTGCTTAATGTTTACACTTGGACTCACTTTCCACTTCTGACCGAGTTCGCGTGAGGGCCCTGCGCCTGTGCCTGTGGTTGCCATGCCGCCTTTTCCTTTTTCTCCATTAAAATTTTCAGGACTAATAGAGCGCGTTTTTGCATCCGACGTCCGGTACAGATTGCCCATATTAAGGTCGAGGCCATTGAACTTTTGAGCCTGGGCAAGCGATACTATTGCTATGATCATTAAAAATCCGGCAAATATCCTTTTCATAATTGATGTTGGTTTGATGGTTTATAAATTACGGTATTGACGAGTGTGCCTACTGGATCGATAGTAATGGAAACCACATCGCCTTCATTCAGTGTAAAATCATTCGGAGGCACTAAACAAGTTCCGGTCATGAGGTAACACCCATAACTAAAATCGCATTCTCTGTAAAGGTATTGCGCCAGTTCGGTGAAGGTTCTTTTCATCCTGCCGATGTTGGTTTCATCAACATAAACTTCGATACCATTTCTTTTTATAGACATTCTGATAGGTGTTGCAGCTGCCAGTGGTTGTTGGGGCACCAACAGACAGGGGCCTAATGCTGCGCTCCTTTCATAAATTTTGGCTTGCGGCAAATACAAAGCATTTTCGCCTTCAATACTGCGCGAACTCATATCATTCCCTACAGTATATCCCTGTATCTCGCCTGCCGAATTAATATAAAGCGTCAATTCCGGCTCTGGCACGCTCCAGGTTGAATCGCGGCGGATATATACCTGCTGACCATGTCCTGCTACTCGATGGGCAAGCGATTTAAAGAACAACTCCGGCCGTTCGGCTGCATAAACTTTATCATAGAGATCAGCCGCGCCTGAATCGGCCGATTCTTCCATGCGGGCCTCGCGGCTGCGTAAATAGGTAACACCGGCTGCCCATACCTCCTGTAGTCCAATAGGGGCTAAAAGTAAATTTTCGATCGCCCTAAATGCTTCGTTGGGATCTATCAGGTATTTGCCCTCAATATCGTTTGCCAGGTAGTAGTAAAGGTTTGAGCGATTGATCAGCTCGTCCCATTCAATATCCAACCTGTAAAAAGCCGATCCATCTAATAAAATAGCACCTGTACTTACCTTAAAAAGTTTCATCGTAAAATATTATGCAGCCGTATTTTAATAATGGCGGCTTGTAATTGGAATTACAAGATAGTAAGCTTTTATTATTCCTTCAAGAAATGTAGAATTATATATTGTTGCCACCGCCATATTGCCTATCGTTTGGCAGGATACGGTATGGCTTTTCGCAAATATGATCACATTAATGCTGACAGAACACGGCAAAAATTTCCCCAAAAGGCTACCCACTTTGCCCCTATAATTTCGCAAATACCGACGCCAACTTTTACAAATCAAACCGGTTGAGGTAAGGTGGGATAATAAATTATGCCTGAGTACTTTATTTTTACAACAAAAAGTAAAAAATTTGTAATTATGTGAAACAAATATTCATTTTTAGTGTGATATGCACATCGCACTTTTGCTGATTGGTAGCAGGCGAATAGTATGATTATTGAAATTCACATTCAAAATATTTAGGCGGTTTGTAAACTTTCACAATTGAACTTAAATAAGAAAGTATTTAAAAATAACCATAGCTGTATTTTTAAGAGACCCGAAATTCTGCTAAAAAAAACATTTAAGTTTCAACAATGAAAAAACCCTTCCTGATCATTATTCCTGCACTCGCGCTCATCTATTCCTGCCATAGTAACAATGATGTACAACTCATCGATGGACCGCATTTTCGGTCAATAAAGGAAAAGGCGACAACCCGGTAAATCAGCAAAGTACGCAACCAGGTTCTGATGCGAATTACCCTACTGCATTTGGAGCAATAAATAATACCAACAACTCTAAGCAAGCCGAGCCTGAGGTTATTGTCGAAGACCTTCCAAGGTCTTACAAAGCCCGCAAGTTCCTGAATGATATTTCCGGTTTTTCATACGACCTGTTTATGATACCCGGCAATATAGTTTCCTATAATTCAAAGGATTCCTCTTATTCTTTCAGAACGCTGAAAGCCATTACTAAAAATCATAAACCACCGGTAGTTGCAGCCATCAATGATGGTAATGTTTATAGTGCCAAGATCAACTCCAATACCAGTTTCAATGGCTCGTAC
>Ga0164296_1000211_pt1 | contig 74445 bp, 33 predicted proteins | sample GEODES057metaG_FD_113533 | JGI IMG/M metagenome (GOLD analysis project Ga0164296, IMG submission 113533) | Dystrophic lake water microbial communities from Trout Bog Lake, Wisconsin, USA - GEODES057 metaG | ecosystem: Environmental > Aquatic > Freshwater > Lake | place: USA: Trout Bog Lake...
ACTACAACAACCAGCGCAAGCACTCGGCCATCGGCTACCTCACCCCCAACCAGTTCGAAACTCAGCACATCAACCTCAACTAATTAAGCGTCTCTGGTCCAATATTGCGTTGCACCTCAATCTGCCGATGATTCGAAACCCTCCCCAGCTCGCGATCCTTCGCCCATTGCTCGATCACACTCGCAAAGCCGTCCACGTCTTCCTTGCCCGCCGACCAGCAGTGCGAGAGCCCCATCTCCGTGAAGTCATTGTTTCCCGGCACCTGGCTCAAGATCACCGGCAGGTCACAGGCCAGTGCCTCCAGCACCGCAAAGGACAGCCCTTCGTAGCGTGAGGTCAGGATCATTCCATCCAGCGCCTGGTAAAACGACAAAGGCTCAGACAGGTAAGTCTGGCGAACAATGCGCGAACGAATACCCAGTTGTTCAGCAAGTGCCGCACACTCCTCGGAGAGCTCGCCATCGCCGAGATGATACAGCCACAGCTCCGGCCTTTTTTGACAGGCTTTGGCAAACGCGCGATACAGCGTCAGCGGGTCCTTTTGAAACGCCAGCCGTCCCACCGATCCCAGCAGGATGGCATCTGCCGGAACACCCAACGCAGCACGAATTTCCTGCCGCTTCGCTGCATCCGCAGGCCGAAAGCGCAGGCAGTCCACCGGATTCGCAATCAACCGCAGCCGCGCCTGCGGAATCTTCAGAGAGTCTCTCGCAAACGCCCGCTCTCCCTCAGACAGGTTGATCGTCGTGCCCACGCGTCCCAGCACCGTCTCGACCGCATTGAACACCCGGGACTTCATCCCGCCCTTGCCTGACAGTCCGTAATAAGCATGCGGCGTGTAGAATACCGGCTGCCTCACACCGAGCCAGACCAGCGTACGTGCCAGTGCGCCCGCCTTGGAACTGTGCGCATGGATCACATCCGGCCGCGCCTCCATCACCAGTCTGCGCAGCTTCATCAATGCCGCCACATCGCCAGGGCCGGGAGCATTGCTCACCGCGAGATTCACCGTCTTGCCACCCGCAGCAGACACCTTCGCCACCAGTTGCGTCAGCCTGTCCGAACCCCGCACATCCGAATAGGCCAGATGAATGCGATGACCGCGCTCCATCAAAAACGACGCCAGTGCCTCGACGTGCCGGAACACGCCATCAACTCCAGGCTCGGTGACTAGAAGGATTTGCATCAAAGGCGGCCAATTTAGCACCATTCAGCGCAGGCACGAAAGCAAGGATGCAGTCTGCAGCGAAATTGCCGCGTCAGTCTTGCTCTTCCGCCTCGGCCTTGCCGCCAAGGATGATGCCCCGCTTCGTCGTGGAGACGAAATCGGTGAAGGCGGCCGCCTCGGGCGTGAGCTCTCCAGCTCGGAGTTCCTCGACCGCCTGGGCGTTGTTCAAGCCACTCCGATAAACTTTGCGAAACGCCTCACGCAGAGAGCGCATCTGCTCACGGGAAAAACCTGCGCGCTGAAGCCCAACAATGTTCAAGCCCCGCGCACGGGCCGGATTGCCATCCGCAGTACAGTAAGGGGGAATGTCCTGCACCACTTTGGCGCAGCCGCCGATGATCGAGCGCGTGCCGATGCGGCAAAACTGATGCACCGCCGTCAGACCACCGATGATGACGTGGTCTTCGACGACCACATGCCCCGCCAGCGTGCCGTTGTTGGAGAAGATGACGTGATTCCCCACAATGCAGTCATGTGCAATGTGGACGTAGGAAAGGAAGTTGTTGTTGCTGCCGATCACCGTCTTGTCCCCCGGCGATGTGGCGCGGTGTACCGAGCAAAACTCACGGAAGGTGTTGTTATCACCCACTTCGAGCCAAGTCGGCTCGACGCTGTATTTCAAATCCTGGGTCTGCTGGCCGATGGAACCATAGGCGAAGAATTTGTTATTCTTACCAATCTTCGACGGCCCCATCACCGTCACGTGGTGTTGTAGCCAGCAGCCGTCGCCAAGTTCCACGTCCGCGCCAATGATGCAATAAGGACCGATGTGGACATCCGCGCCTATCTTGGCGGAAGGGTCAATGATGGCGGTCGGATGAATCGAGGCTGGCATGCGTGAACAGTCTATTTTTTAGCGGTCCACCACGCTGAACATCAGTTCGGCCTCGGAGACGACCACTCCGTTGACACTGCATCGACCAATGCCGGTAGCGATACTGCGCTTGGTTTTGAGGATCTCCGTTTCGATGATCAGCGTGTCGCCAGGAAGCACTGGCCTGCGCCACTTTACATTGTTGGCACTCATGAAGTAGCCAATCTTGCCCTGATTGCCGGGCATGCGCAGAAGCACGATACTGGCGACCTGCGCCATCGCTTCAAGTTGCAGCACGCCGGGCATGATCGGATGGCCAGGGAAATGCCCCTGGAAGTACGGCTCGTTGATGGTGACGTTCTTCATGCCGGTGCATTTCGATTCGCCTTCGAAGCCAATGATGCGGTCCACCAGCAGGAAGGGGTAGCGGTGCGGCAGGATGTTCATCACCTCGTTGATGTCGAGGACGGCCTCGCCACTAGGGATGTTCACCGGAGCTGGCACCATGCTGCGCATCTGGTTGTACTGCGCCACGATGGCGCGTGCCAGTTCGGTATTCGGCCCGTGACCCGGACGCACCGCAATGACATGGCCGAGGATGCGTTTGCCGGAGAGCATAAGGTCTCCCACGATGTCGAGAATCTTGTGGCGAACGAACTCATCCGCAAAGCGCAGCGGCTGCTTGGAGAGCAGCGTGTCCCCACGAATGACGACAGCGGCTTCAAGCGTGCCGCCTTTAATGAGCCCCTTCTCCATCAGCGGGGCGATATCCTCGTAGTACACAAAGGTGCGCGCGGCGGCGATTTCCTTCTCGTAGGTCTCTGGGTTGATCTCCGTGCTGAAGTACTGCGTGAAGCGTCCCCCTGGGCCGACGTTGGTGCAGGAGATGCGGAATTTCTTGTCAGGAACGATGGTCAGGATGGTGCCGTCACGAGTTTCCTGGTAGATCGGCTCGCGCACTTCGAAAAACTTGCGCGCTTCCTTCTGCTCCTGCAGTCCGGCAGACTTGATCAGCTCAACAAAGGGCATCGAGCTGCCGTCGGCGATGGGCGGCTCATTGGCATCCATCTCGATGATCGCATTGTCCACACCCATGCCCGCCAGCGCGGAGATGACGTGCTCGACCGTGTGCACATTGACACCGCCTTCGGCGATGGTGGTGGCACGTTCCACCTTCTGGACTTTCTCGACCAGCGCCGGAATGAAGGGCTTATCCTCCAGGTCGATGCGTCGAAATTTGAAGCCAAAATTCTCCGGTGCAGGCTGAAGGGTGAGTGTGACCTGTTCGCCGGTATGCAGCGAGGCGCCCGTCATCGAGACGGGCTTGGCGAGGGTATGCTGTCGGTCAGAGGCGGCCATAGGCGGGAACGCTTTCGTTAGCGTCGCGGCCCGGTGGGGTCAAAGGGAAATGCAGGGCGAGGGCCTTCCGTCTTGGGGCTATGGCCGCTACCCGCCACTACTTCTTCCCAATGCACCACAGGTGCTTGTATCCCCGGATGAACAACTGGCCGTCGCTCACCGCGATGGAACCAATGATTTTCTCACCCAGTGAATTCGTCGCCAGCAGTTCAAATTTCGGGCTGGCCTTAAACACGAAGCAATCGCCGATTTGGTTGGCTGCGTAGCATTTGCCATCGGCGCTCAGCACTAGCGAAGACCAGTTGTTCCCCTTGAGACGCTCCTGAAACACCATCGCCCCCGTCTTGAGGTCCCGGCATTCGGCGATCCCGCCATCAGTCAGGATGTAGTGGTAGCCGTCATGCACCACCCCGCTGCCAATGCGCTGGCTGACCTTCGGCAGTTGCCAGACCCGGTTTTTCGCCGTTACATCCCCATCGCCGCCGGTCTTCACCGCCAGCGCGGCACCGCTGTAGCCGCTCATCGCGATCATTACACCGTCGGCATACAACGGTGAATTATAGACGAGGTCGGTCAGGCCGCCGGAAGTCCACAGCTCTTTGCCGGTCAGTGGATCAAAGGCGCAGGCACGCGTGGGGTAGCACATCAGCAATTCATTCCGTGCGCCGGTTTTGCGCAGCAGCGGATCACACCACGATCCCAGCCACTTCTTGTCCGCACCTTCGCCGGAAGCACCACCCGGCTCCTTATGCTCCCAGATCGTTTTGCCGGTCTTTTTATCAAAGCAGTACAGCACTGTATTCTCTCCGGGGCCGAAGTTCAGAAACACGCGATCCCCCGCGAGCACCGGCGAAGTCCCATTGCCCCAGATGTGGTGCTGCTTGCCCAGATCCGTGCGCTTCCACACTTCCTTCCCGTTCATGTCATAGCAAAACACGCCCGCCGAAGCAAAGAACACGATCACTCGCTCACCATCCGTCGCCGGTGAGGCCGCGCAGTACGGATTCGTGGCATGCGTCAGTTCCGGCTCCCGATAGATCGTGCCCGCTTCCCACAGTTTCTTGCCCGTCTTTTTATCAAAGCACAGCAGCAGCCGCTTTCCTTCCTTCTCAATGGCCTGCGTCACCAGCACCTTCTCACCCCACACCACCGGCGTCGAATTCCCCCGCTCCGGCAGTTCCACCTTCCACACCACATTCTCTGTCTGACTCCACTTTTCCGGCAGCTTCGACTCCGCACAGGTGCCGTCCCCGTTCACTCCGCGCCACATCGGCCAGTTCTCGGCATGCAAGGAGATGAGCGAGCCAAGGGCAAAGACCAGCGGGAGTGTGCGTTTCATGGTGGTTGGAAAAGTTGGCAGGCATGAAAACGTCGATCAAGGAGGATTCGTGTCATTCTGGTCGCATGATCAAAAGCATGACCTCCATGGCATAAAAAAGAAAGCACCACCTGCTGGTGGTGCTTTCCCATGATCGCATCGCCCTGTCTCTCGGATCAATCTTCCCCACCCGCAGCAAGCTGCGCAATGACGTTGATGTCTTCGAGCGTCGTCGTATCTCCTTTGATCAGTTCGCCGGCGGCGATCTGCTTCAGGAGGCGGCGCATGATTTTGCCAGAGCGTGTCTTCGGCAGTGCCGCTGCAAAGCGGACCTCATCCGGTGTCGCCACAGGGCCGATGACCTTGCGCACGTGCTTCTTCAGCTCTTCGCCGAGTTCGCGGCTGGACTTGATGCCTTCCTTCACGGTCACAAAGCACACGACCCCCTGGCCCTTCATCTCATCAGGGCGGCCCACCACAGCGGCTTCCGCAACAGACGGATGGGAAACGAGGGCGCTTTCCACCTCAGCGGTGCCGAGGCGGTGACCGGCGACGTTGAGCACGTCATCGATACGTCCGATGATCCAGAAGTTGCCCTGCTTGTCGCGGCGGGCTCCGTCGCCGGCAAAGTACCAGCCTTTGAACTCGCTCCAGTAGGCTTCTTGATAGCGCGCTTTGTCTCCCCAGATGCCGCGCAGCATGGAAGGCCATGGCTTGCGGATGACCAGCTTGCCCTGCTCATTCACGCCGACTTCTTTGCCGAGGTCATCCACGATGGCGGCATCCACTCCAAAGAATGGCAGCGTGGCAGTGCCGGGCGTGGTCGGTGTGGCACCAGGCAGCGGCGTGATCATGTGGCCGCCGGTTTCGGTCTGCCACCAGGTGTCAACGATGGGGCATTTGCCGCCGCCGACCTTGTTGTGATACCACATCCAGGCCTCGGGATTGATCGGCTCACCCACCGTGCCCAGCAGGCGAAGGCTGCTGAGATCATGCTTCTTCAGCCACTCGTCTCCCCACTTCATGAAGGCACGGATGGCCGTCGGAGCGGTGTAGAAAACAGTGACGGCGTACTCTTCGATGATCTTCCAGAAGCGGTCGTTCTCAGGCCAGTTCGGCGCGCCTTCAAACATCAGCGAGGTGGCCCCCAGAGCGAGCGGGCCATACACCATGTAAGTGTGGCCGGTGACCCAGCCAATGTCGGCGGTGCACCAGTACACGTCGTCGTCACGCAGATCGAAGACGTATTTGCAGGTCATCTGCGCGTGCAGCAAATAACCGCCGGTGCTGTGCAGGATGCCCTTCGGCTTGCCAGTGCTGCCGCTGGTGTAAAGAATGAACAAGGGCGACTCGGCATCCATCGCCACCGGAGCGCAGCGAGCGTCCACGTATTCGAGCTCACGGTGCCACCAGACGTCACGGCCTTCTTCGATGTGCACATCCTGGCCGGTGCGCTTGTAAACGATCACCGTCTCAACGGGCGTGTCCTTGCCCTTGAGCGCGTCATCCACGTTCTTCTTCAGCGGCACCACGGCACCACGGCGGTAGCCGCCATCAGCAGTGATCACAATTTTCGCGCCACAGTCCAGCACACGATCCTTGATCGACTCGGCACTGAAGCCGCCAAAGATCACGCTGTGCATCGCGCCGATGCGCGTGCAGGCCAGCATGGCGATGGCGGCCTCGGGGATCATCGGCATGTAAATGATGACACGGTCACCTTTTTTGACCTTATGGCGCTTCAGCACGTTGGCAAAGCGGCAGACTTCACGGTGCAGCTGCTGGTAGGTGAGCACACGCTTCTCCCCCGGCTCGCCTTCCCAGATCAGTGCGGCCTTCGTCTTGCGCGGGCCGTCGAGATGACGGTCGAGGCAGTTCTCGCTGACGTTGAGCTTGCCGCCGATGAACCACTTCGCGTTCGGGCATTTCCAGTCGAGCACCTTGGTGAAGGGCTTCGTCCAGTGCAATTCTTTGGCTTCACGGCCAAAGAACTTGTCTGGATGCTTGATCGACTCCTCATGCATTTTCTTATACTGCGCCATCGAACTGATGCGGGCTTTCTTGGAAAACTCGGCACTCGGTTTGAAGACCCGGCTTTCAGTCATCAGGGATTTGGAATTGCTGCCGGCCTTGACGGCGGTTTTGGCGGCTTTCTTCGGGGCGGATTTGGCGGCGGCTTTCTTGCTCATGGCGGGTTGTGGTCGGCGATTGGGAGGCGTAGAGTAGAAACCGGAGCCGCCCGCGTGCAAGGTGAAGCTGCATCTACACGCTCCTGACAGACGAACTTCACCTTGCCACAGCGGCCCCACGCCCTACGGTAACCCCTCATTTGTCATGATTTCCCTGCGCATCAGCCTGTTAGCCATCTTCTCCGCCTGCTCCAGCCTACTCGCCCAGCAGTATTCCAACAGCATTGCGGCCGTTGTTGATGGCGTTCCTATCGCCACCTCTGAAGTGGAAGAAATCATCAAGGCTCAGGAGCAGATGATCCTGATGACGTATCGCAATGACCCGGACCGCATCAGGAAGGAAATAGCCATCCAACGTCAAAACGCCATCGAAACGCTCATTGACCGTGAAATTCTGCTGGCTGAGTTCAAAAAAATCGGCGGCGTCCTCAAGTCGCAGTACGTGGATGAAGACATCAACACCATCATCCGGGAAAGCTTCAAGGGCGACCGCGACGCCTTTGTGGATGAGTTGACCAGAGGCGGCATGACCCTGGCCAAATTTCGCGATATGCGCCAAAAAATGGTCATCATGAATGTCATGCGTGCGCGCAATGCCGGCGATCACCCGCCGGCAACCCCCCGGGAAGTGCAGGAATACTACGACAAGAACGTGGACAAGTGGCGTGAGGGAGATCAGATCAAAATCTCCACCATCACCATCCCCAAGTTCTCCGTCGAATCCGGCTCAACTCCGGTTAAACAGCAAAAACTTGCCCAGGAACTGCGCACCAAAATTGTTCAAGGGGCCGATTTTGCCGCCGTTGCAAAGGCCCACTCTCAGGACAGCCATGCGGAAAATGGCGGCTCCTGGGACTGGATGTCCAAGACCGACCTGATGCCCGCCATCGCCAATGCCGCCATGGAGCTTAAAACCGGAGGGGTCAGCCCGGTTCTCGACTTGGAGTCCAACTTCATCATTGTCTCCTGCGATGCGAAGAAGCTCGGTGCCGCACCGCCGCTGGAACAGTATCGCCCGGAAATTGAGAAAATGATCAGCCAGGAAAAATCCAAGACCAACCTCGACAAATGGATGGAGAGCGTGCGCAAAAAGCATGTGATCAAACGCTACCTGCCGTCCACGGCCACTCCCGCAATAACCCCTCCCGCTACGGTCCCTTCTGCACCCACCCCTTCCGCGCCATGATCCAGATCGTTTTCAATGACATCAGCGCCTCCGAGCTTTCCCATCTGCCCACGCAGGTGCAGTTTCATCTACTGGAAGCACTGAACATCCAGCCTGCTGACATCGACGAGACCATTCTCGCCAAACGCTATGGCGTGCTGGAGCGCGGTGGCAAAAAACTCTACCGCTGCCGTGCTGGCGACCACCGCATCTACTTCGCCATTGTCGATGGCAATGTGCGCGTTCACCGGGTGCTGCACAAAAACACCCTCACCGACTTCCTCTTCCGCAGCAATCTGCCCGGTGGCGGCGAAGACGAGGCCTTGAGCCAGTCCAAAAGCTTCTGGCACCTGATTGATGAAGGTGCCAAGACCTTGAAGGTCGCCTGATATGACCCTCACGCTGGAAGCCCTGCTCACGGATGAATCCCTGCGCCAGCAGGAGTTTCCGGTGATCAAGGACAGCCTGTTCCTCGCCCATGCCGGCGTCACCATCCTGCCACACCGTGTCACACGCACGATGCAGGACTACCTGGAGCAATGCTGCCTGCGCATGCAGGAGTATCCTGAGGCGTGGAAAGCGGTGAATGAGACGCGCGTCGCTGCCGCCGAATTGATCGGTGCCAAAGCCAGCGAAATCGCCCTCATCGGCCCAACCTCCGTCGGCCTCAGCTTGGTCGCCAACGGTCTGCCATGGCAGGCAGGTGACGAAGTCGTCTGTTACCTCGATGATTATCCCGCGAACGTCTATCCGTGGACCGACCTCGAACGTCATGGCGTCGTTTTAAAGCTTCTGCGCCCCGACTCCACCGGCGCGATCACCCCCGAACTCGTCGAAACCGCGCTAACGCCCAAAACCAAGCTCGTCGCCCTCGCTTCCTGCCATTTTCAAAGCGGCTACCGCATCGAAATCGACCGCATCGGTCGCATGCTGCGTGAGCGCGGCGTCTTATTCTGCCTGGATGCCATCCAGACCGTCGGCGCCTTCGAAACCCGCGTCGATCACGTCGATTTCCTCTCCGCCGACTCCCACAAATGGATGCTTGGCCCGATGAGTGCCGGCATCTTCTATGTGCGCGAAGAGCTGCAGGACATGCTCCGCCCCAGCCTGCTCGGCTCCTGGAATGTGCGCAGCCCCAACTTCATCGCCCAGGAAGAGATCGCCTTTGAGCGCGGCGGCCGTCGCTATGAACCCGGCGCGCTCAACATCTCCGGCATCCTCGGCATGAAAGCCGGTATCGACTTGATCCAGGAGATCGGCCTCCCCGCCATCAGCACCCAGCTCTTGAAGCTCAAAGCCCGCCTGCACGCCGGGCTGGCCCCGCAAGGCTTCACCTTCCTCGGCCCCGATCCCCACAGCATCAACGCCTCCTGCATCACCACCGTGCAGCATCCTCAGCGCTCGCTGGAAGACATCGCCAAACATCTCACCGCCAACAGCATCATCACCTCCTTGCGCCACAACCGCGCCGGACAGCCCCTGCTCCGCTTCAGCCCGCATTTCTACAATACGGAAGCAGAAATGGACCGCGTGGCGCGGGTAATCAAAGATTCGGGCATTTAAGGCCTGCGATCAGGGCCACTCGCCCAGTTGCCGTAACCACAGACGGTGGCGCAGACGGATCGGATGGTTCATACCCAGCAACCACACTGTAGTACGCCCTGTGCTGCTACCTCCAACGATCCTGGGCGGATCATTCCGAAAATGTTCCGGCCAAATGTCACGACGAGGATGGAACAACACCGTCACATCGCCAGAATCAGGATCAATCCCCGTCAAATTGGTGCCTTTGTGCCAGTTGCAATCGGGACACGCCAGCGCAAGATTTTCCATTTCATCTGAACCGCCGTGCTGACACGCGATGACGTGCTCAATATGAAAACGCAGGCCGGAATCAGTTTCAGGGATACCACAGTATTCGCACCGATCAGCCGCACGTTGGCGCACTCGCTCGATAGTAGCGCGATTCATCGTGAAAGGGCTTTTATGCGGCATTCGCCAGCAGCAGTCTCGCCTCGGCTTTGAGCATGCTGAGCATCGAGTTCACCTGCACAAGGTCTTGCAGTTCAGCTTCCTCGTCTGGAGTCAGGCTGCCTTCACGTCTTCCAGCAGCGAGATAGTCGTAACGTTCCTGCGTGTCATCCTCGACCTTCAATGCGACAAGTTCACGCGCCAGCTCCTGGCTCATGACCTTGCTCATCGGACGCAGCATGCGCCCCAGAGCCGTAGATTCAACAGCAGCGATCATGCAGGAAAGATGCAGGAAAAATGATGAAACCGCAAGGCGTGATTGACGCTGGATTCGCAGAGGATTTCGTGTGTGATTCAGTCATGTCCCAGCTTGGAAAAAGGAAGAAACAGACAGTGAATGGCCACGCCGATGCCGCTTTGCTTGGGCGTAAAGCTTGCGAGAAGATTGATGAGCTTATCACCATCCAACCCATTCAAACCAGCCTGAGCCAGATGGCTTCGTGCAAAACCATCTCCGCCAAAGCTGTGCATAAGCGATTACGCGAGCTATGCCATTAATGCCCACTACCGCCTCACCGTCGCAGGCAACGACTTCTCCAGCGCCGTGAGAATGGCCGTGTGAGCGGCATCGACTTCGGCGGTTTCGAGGGTCTTGTCAGCGGAGCGGTAGGTGAGAGTCCAGGCGATGGATTTGCGGTCCTTCGCGATCTTGGCACCCGATGAATCGGCGAAGACGTCAAAGACTTCGGCACCCACAAACAACGGATGTTTCTGGGTGGCAAAGAATGCGGCCACCTTGGCGTGGGGAAGATCGGCGGGGACTTCCATGGCGACATCACGCGTCATGCCGGGGAAGCGCGGAAGCTCCTCGAACTTGATGGGGCCGGTGCTGCCCTGACGCAGAGCGCTGAGAAGCAGTTCGGCCACATAGACCGGATGGCGGGCGTCGATTTCACGCGCACGCGCGGGATGCAATTGAGCGATCCACCCAAGGATGCGGTTCCCGGCGCGGAGCTCGCTCGTCAGAAGGAAGTTAGCGCTGTTTTCCTTCGCAGGCCGGACTTCAATCGGCGTGCGTGTGAGATTTTGGATCTGACCGACAAGCTCATGGATGTCAGCAGGCTGAGGTTCACGGCCATGCCAGCTCGTGGGTGATTCAGGACCGCTGAGAAGCACCGCAAGACGCTCTTCTTCGCGGCTGCCACCCTTCGGCAGCGTGAGGAAGACACGTCCCAGTTCAAAGAAGCGCAAGCGATGCAGACCTTGGCGAATGTTGAGGGCCGCAGTGGCGACCAGGCCAGGCACAATGCTGGGGCGCAGCGTGGTGTGGTCTTCGCTGAGCGGATTTTTCACCGCCACACCTTGCCCGCCACCGAGGGAGTCGGAGAGTTGCGCATCGGCGACGAGACGCAGCGTTTGCGCTTCGAAGAAGCCGCGGCTGGCGAGGGTCTGGCGCAGGCCCATTGCGAAATCATACGTGCGGTCGGCGGCCTCGACGGGCGATGCGACGGCGACTTGGCGCGAAGGCACGCGGTCCAATCCGATGACACGGGCGATTTCTTCGGCGAGATCAACCGGGCGCTGGAGGTCAAGACGGTAGCTGGGAATGCCCCAGTGGCTCTCGTGCTTGCTGGCGGACTTTTTGGTGAGGCCGAGCTTTTCAAGGATGGCGTGGATTTCATCGCCCGTCATGTCAGGCGTCCCGAGCAACTTGCGCGCACGGTTTTCATCCAGTGTGACTTCACCGACGAGCGCAGGCGCTGCGCCAGCGACTTGCACCACGTCTTCAGCCGTACCACCTGCAATGGTGAGGATAAGCTTCGTAGCGAGTTCAGAGCCGCCCTGCACCTGCTGCGGATCAATGCCACGCTCAAAGCGGTAGCTGCTGTCGCTGCTGAGGCCAAGGCGGCGTGAAGTGCGGCGAATGCCGCTCGGTGCGAAATAGGCGCTCTCAAGCAAAACATTGACGGTGCTTTCAGTGACACCCGTTTCCTCACCACCCATGACACCCGCAATGGCGACGGGGCGATGGCTGTCAGCGATGACAAGGTCATCCGTTTTCAATTCGTAGGTCTGCCCATCAAGCGCGAGGAATTTTTCACCTTCGGCAGCCATGCGCACAACGATGCCACCGTTGAGCTTGTCGAGGTCGAAGCAGTGCAGCGACTGCCCCATCTCCATCATGACATAGTTCGTGATGTCCACGATGCTGTTGATCGGGCGCAGTCCAATGCTTTCCAGACGACGGCGCAGCCACTCCGGGCTGGGGCCTACTTTGACGCCCTTGATGATGCGAGCGGTGTAAAGCGGGCAGGCTTCGGCAGCCTTGATCACGATCTGCTCCTCGGCAGCAGCCTTGGCTTTCGCACTCGAGTTCGAGTGATGACGTTCACCTTTGAGCGGCAGCCCAGTGAGAGCCGCCAGTTCACGGGCGAGGCCGAGATGGCTGAGCAAATCCGGACGGTTCGGCGTGATTTCGAGATCGAACAGCACGTCGGCAGGATTGAGCTTGTTGAACGGGGTCCCCACCGGTGAATCAGCCGCCATGATGAGCAGACCGCCTGTGTCCTCGCCAATGCCGAGCTCCTTGCCGCTGCACAGCATGCCCAAGGAATCGACGCCACGCAGCTTGCCTTCCTTGATGGTGAAACCACCGGGCAACACGGCTCCAGGGAGAGCGAGAGGCACTTTGTCGCCTGCCTTGAAATTCTTGGCACCACAGACGATCTGCCGCGCCGTCCCGCTGCCGTCATCCACCTGACACACGCTGAGTTTGTCCGCGTTCGGATGCTGCTCAAAGGATTGAATCTGCGCGACAACGACCTTGTCAGTCGCGACACCGCGTTCTTCCATGCCTTCGACTTCAACACCCGCGAAGGTGAGTAAATCCGAAAGCTGCGGGATGGTGTAGGAACTCAGATCGAGATGAGTGCTGAGCCAGGAGAGGGAAACTTGCATGACAGAAAAAGGGGCGAGGGATCAGGAAAAAGTCGGGAAGATCACGCGGCAAACTGCTGGAGAAAGCGCACATCATTCTCAATGAGATGACGGATGTCGGTGATACCGTGCATGATCATGGCAAGGCGGTCGAGACCGAGACCGAAGGCGAAGCCGGTGGTGGTGTCGGGATCAAACAGCGTGTCGCCACGCGCTTTGTTGATCTCGGCGAAAACGGCGGGATCAACCATGCCGCAACCGGCGATTTCGATCCAGCGGGCCTCTTTGCCCTTCGCTTCAAGTTTGACATCAATCTCAAAGCTGGGCTCCGTAAACGGGAAAAAGTGCGGGCGGAAGCGCACGGCGGTGCCGGGGCCAAAAATCTCGCGGAAGAAATATTCGAGCGTGCCTTTGAGGTCACCGAGGCTGACGTCCTGATTGACGTAGAGACCTTCAAGCTGGTTGAAGACGCTGAGGTGCGTGGCGTCGATTTCATCACGGCGATACGCAGCACCGGGAGCGATGATGCGAATGGGCAGCGCTTTGGCGGCTTCCATGGTGCGGATCTGCACGCTGGAGGTGTGCGTACGCAGCAGGCGGCCATCCGGCAGGTAGAAGGTGTCCTTCTCATTGCGGGCGGGATGATCGGCAGGCGTGTTCAGCGCGTCGAAACAATGCCACTCGGTTTCAATCTCCGGCCCTTCAGCCAAAGCGAAGCCCATGCGGCGCAGCGTGCGGATGGCCAGATCGCGAATCTGCGTGAGCGGATGCAAAGCGCCAACGCCTGCGCCCGGACGGCCTGGCAGCGTGATGTCGATGCCTTCAACAGCCTTGGCATCCTGCGCGGCCTGCAGTGCGAGTTTCTTCGTGTCGATGCCTTCGGTGATGGCGGTGCGCACTTCGTTGAGCCTGGCGCCCACTTCCTTTTTCTGGTCCACTGGCACGTCCTTCATGCCCTGGCTGAGAGCGGTGACGCTGCCTTTTTTGCCCAGGAAGTTCACCCGCACGGCTTCGAGCGCGGATTCATCCTGTGCGGTATCAAGGGCGGCGAGAGCTGCGGTTTTGAGAGAGTCGAGTTGGGTGAGCATGACGGAACGGAAAAAAGAGAAAAGTCGGAAAAAGCAAACAGCCGGGACGCATTGCATCCCGGCTGTGGTGAAACGTTGGTTGAACCTGCGGTTTAGGCAGCAGCAGCGGCGGGAGCTTCAGCGGCTTTCTTTTCCAGCGCGGCCTTGGCCTGCTGAACGAGAGCTTCGATGGCGGCGATGTCTTTGACAGCGAGGTCGGCGAGGACTTTGCGGTCAAGGTCGATACCAGCGAACTTGAGGCCTTCCATAAATCGGGAATAGCTCAAGCCGAGTGGACGGGTGGCGGCGTTGATGCGCTGCACCCAGAGGTTGCGGAAGCTGCGCTTCTTGGCCTTGCGGTCACGTGTTGCGTAGGTTTCGGCTTTGCGGACGGCGTCCTTCGCATAGCGGAAATGCGTGGAACGGAAGCCGCGGTAACCTTTGGCTTTTGCCAGCACGCGCTTGCGGCGCTTCCGGCTGGCGGGGGAGTTGGTGGCTCTTGACATGTATCTTGCTCTATGATCAGGCTGTTGTTTGGGTAGCGATGGCTTGCCTCACCTGGTCGAAGGCCTCCCGAGGGAAGCCAGGCAAGTTCATCGTGGTCTCTATTGAGAGACCGTGGTCGTCTTAGCGATGGGAGAACGGCATGTTCGCCTTGATTGCTTTGACATCCACTTCCGCCACGAGGGCGACTTTACCGAGGTTGCGTTTACGCTTGCGGCTCTTGTTCTGCAGAATATGGCGCTTGCCTTGTTTACGGCGCAGCACCTTACCCGTGGCAGTTATTTTGAACCGCTTGGCGTAAGCTTTCCTCGTCTTGGCGATACCGGCATTTTTGGACATAGGGGCGGCGATGGTAAAGGAGAAGCCCGTTTCAGCAAGGTGTTTTTCACTGTGTCGGGCACTCGCAGCGAATTTTCTCCATACGCCCGTTATCAAATATGGGAGTCAGAAAACTACTAAATATCAAAAATTAAAGTTGTCTTAATTATCTAAGATTGCTAAATGAATTGGAATCACGCGGATAATTCATGACTTCCTCTCTCTCCACATCCTCCGCAACTCCAGCAGCCATCGCTGAACTGGAGCAGGGGCTGGAGCAGCTCAAAGTGGCCAACTATTACCTGCGGGTGGCCCTGGATCAGGTGGCCGACGGGGTGGTGATTGTGGAAAGTGAAGCCAGCGACAGTAAGAGTGGCCAGAAGGTGCTCTTCAGCAACGCCGCCGCCGCCATGCTGGCAGGGGCCGATCCTGAAGCAGGACTGCGCGGCCTGGGCTTGAACGATCTCGTGGCCGACGTCAAAGACGCCGCAACGCTCCAGCAAAGCCTGCGGTTGGCCGTGGATCAGGGCGGCTGCCATGAGTGTGAATGCCAGTTGCTGAGTCTGCGCACACAAACACCCGTGCCAAGCAAATGGCGCGTGCGGGCGGTCTTCAACAGCATGCGCAAGCTGCTGAACTTCACCATTCTCATCAGTCCCGCGCAGGTCGTTGCCAGCGCAGCCATCACCAAACCCGATCCAAAACCAGCCGCAGACGATCTGGACGCCCAGTCCGCGCAGTTGCGCAAAGAAAACCTCGCCGCACTCGCCCAGGGCATCGCGCATGATGTGAACAATCTGCTCGGCCCCGTCACCGTACGTCTCTCGGCGCTGATTCAGCAGGCGCAGGACCATCCCGCAGTGGCACAGGAGTTGCAGCTCGTCTTCGCCGGCTTGAAGCGGGCGAAGCAGTTCACCTCGCAGGTCGTCACCGCTTCCAAGTCCTCGCCCCGCAAGCTGGAACCCACTGACATCGTCTCACTCATGCGTGACACCGTGGAATTCGCCGGCGCCGGCTCCAATGTGCATGTGTGCGTGCGCAGTGACGAAAACCTGCGCCAGGCGGTGGCGGATCCCGTCAAGCTCAGCCAGGTGCTGCAAAACCTCGTCATGAATGGCATCCAGGCCATGCCCCACGGCGGGTACATGGATGTGCAGGCTCTCAACCTCATGGTTGGGCCTGCGGGAGACGGCAAGCTCAAGCCCGGCAAGCACGTGCACATCATCGTGCGTGATCGCGGTTGCGGCATTGCCAAAGAAAACCTCGACCGCCTCTTCCGCGAATCCTTCACCACCAAGGCCGATGGCAACGGCATCGGCCTCACCACCTGCAAACGTTTCGTGGATGAAATGGGCGGCGACATTCGCGTGACCTCCACGCCGAACATCGGCACCGAGTTTAGCGTCTATCTGCCTGCTGCTGCGGGCTCCGGCGGCACCAGGCCGCTCGCACCTGCCGATTCGGTACCAGTTCCGCTGAAACATGGCAAAGGCAAAGTGCTCATCGTCGATGACGAGGACGACCTGCGCAAAGTCGCCCACATGATCCTCACCCGCTGCGGCTACGAGGTCGTGCAGTGTGACAACGGCCAGGACGCCGTGCGCATCTACCAGAGCCTGTTCCGCACCGGCACACCGCCCGATGTGGTGCTCATGGATCTCACTCTCCGTGGCGGCATGAACGGCACCGAAACCGCCGCCGAGATCCTGCATCTCGATCCTGATGCACGCGTCGTCTGCACCAGTGGCAGCGTGACTGAAGAAGTGCAGATGATCTTCCTGGAGCGTGGCTTTGTGGGCGTGCTGCCCAAGCCCTACGAGGCCGGTGAACTCACGCAGATGGTTCACCGCGTGGCCACCATGATGAAACGTCATTGAGCCAGGGTCCAGGCGTGCTTGGGTGAAAGTTTCCGCTCCACATGAAAACACGCCGTTTCTTCCTCTCCGGTCTCGCCACCGCTGCCGCCGCCAGTTTCACTGAAACACTGCGTGCCGCACCTGATCCCAAAAAAGACGTGGTCATCGGCCATGGCGGTCATCGCTACAAGGTGAACAAGGAATGGGTGCCCGCCGGTCAGGGCCGTCATCACCCCATTCTCAACTGCCACGAGATGGTGCAGGTCAAAGACGGCCGTCTGTTCATGATTGGCGACCACTGAGACAACCAGATGCTCATCTTCAAACCCGACGGCACCATCCTCGACTCCTGGGGCAGTGTGTGGCCCGGCGGCCATGGCCTGACTCTCTCCAATGAAAACGGCGAGGAATTCCTCTTCGTCACCGACAGCGGTCTGTGGAAGTCCGGCAGCGGCGGCTATCGTCAAACCGGCCGCATCACCAAGATCGATCTCACCGGCAAAGAAATCTTCTCCATCAGCCATCCCATGAGCGTCGGTGCCTATGAGCCGGACATGATCTTCAACCCCACCGAAACCGCCATCGCCCCCGATGGCGACATCTACGTCGTGGATGGCTACGGCTCGCAGTTTGTGCTGCGCTACGACGCACGCGGCAAATTCATCCAGCGCTTCGGCGGCAAAGACGGCGTGCCCGCCGAAGAGCGACTCAACAACGCCCACGGCATCGCCATCGACACCCGCCAGGGTGCTGACAAAGCCACCGTCATCGTCACCTCGCGCGTCGATAACTGCTTTCGCCGTTTCACGCTCGAAGGCAAATACCTTGAAACCCTCGCCGTCCCTGGAGCCATGGTCTGCCGTCCCGTCATTGCCGGACAGGAACTTTACGCGGGCGTCTGCTGGTCCAAGACTCCCGAGATCAACAAGCTCCCGCAAAATCCCAGCGGCTTCACCGTCATCCTGGATGCCACCGGCAAAGTGGTGAGCGCCCCCGGCGGCACCACGCCCGTCTACGAAGACGGCAAACTCCAACCGCTCACGCAGGCCGAACGCATTTTCGATCATGGGCACGATGTCTGCGTGCTCGACAACGGTGATCTCATCGTCTGCCAGTGGAACGCTTTTCAAACTTACCCTGTGAAACTCGAAAAAGTGGCCGCATGAACATGCTTGTCCTGCAGTCGCGTTTGCACAGCAACCAATGACGAATGAGTAAATCCGAATGACGAAACAAAACCCTATGCCAGATGCGCCAGCTCAGTATTAACCGCGCAACAGCACCGTTCGTCATTCGGCAATTCTGCATTCGTCATTTTCCCTCTCCGCCCCTCGCTCTTAAATCATGAAATACCTCACCATCGTGCGTCATGCGAAATCCAGCTGGGGACAGCCTGGACTCGCGGATCATGATCGCCCGCTCAATGAGCGTGGACTGCGCGCGGCTCCGGCAGTCGCCACGTTTCTGCACCGCACCTACTTTGGTGGCAACGATTCCCCTCCCCTGCTGCCGCTGCCGGACCGGCTCATCACCAGCACCGCCCTGCGCGCCCTGAGCACCGCGCAAATCATGCGCGAGACCTTCGCCCTGCCGGTGGAAAGCCTGCTGCTGGAATCCCGCCTCTACCCGGCTGAGGCCGACACCATCCTCGACGTCCTGCGTGGTTTTGAAGAGAGCTGGCACCACGCCATGATCTTCGGCCACAATCCCGGCCTGCACGACTTCGCCGAGCACATCCTCGCCCGCGCCAACATCCCCAAGGTGCCCACCTGCACCGCCGTCATCATGGCCTTCCCCCACGAATTCTGGGGCCTCGCCGACTGGAACGAAGCCCAGCTCATCGGCTACATCACCCCCAAGTCTCTCGAACGCCGCTTCCCCGAATTGTACGCCGGGATTTCGCGTGAGGATGGGGATGATTGATACCTCCGCAGGACGATGGGCACTCCTGCCCGTCGATCCCGGCGCTCCGCCATCCCAAAGAACAAACGCTCAGCCGCACATCAGTTTTCATGAGTGTCAGGCAGACAGTTCCCTCCTCGGAAGAAGCGTGGCATGCAGCCAGATAGGACGCCGGCAGACTTTTTCGAGCATCTACAGCCACGGACGCCTTGCGCGGGTGACAATGCAATATCAAAAGGCCGGACCACGTTAACGGGGTTCGACTATGAAGACGCTGCTTTCGACTGCCCTCGTACTCGCATTGTCTGGCACCGCCTCTGCGGCGGAACCCAAATACTCCCCGCCTTCCCTGCCGAATGACGCGGCCGTGCAGAAGCGGCTGGAGCTTCAGCGTGGGGTTCATCCGCGGCTCTATCTGGATGCCAAAAAGGTGGCTGCCCTGCGCGCGGCGGTGAAGTCAACCCACGCGCCGATGTGGGCCAAACTGCAAAAAGAGGCGGAGCGGATCATGAAATCCAGCCCGCCGGCCTACCGCGCCGACAATGATGCCGGACAGGAATGGCAGCGGGACGTGGGCAACGCGATGCCCAACCTTGCGATGGCATGGGTGATCAGCGGCGAGAAGCGCTATCTCGATGCGGCAAAGGAATGGGCGCTGGCCTCGTGCGGTTACGAAACATGGGGTCAGGGCAAACAGAACGGCATGGACCTCGCCGCAGGCCATCAGCTTTATGGGCTGGCGCTCGTCTATGACTGGTGTTACGGCGACCTCAACGAGGCGACGCGCAAGACGATCCACGACACGCTCGAAACGCGCGGCGGTGCGATGTATGAGGCCTCCGTCTCCGGGCAGATCAGCCAGGCCCGCATGTACCTGCAGAATCATCTCTGGGTGAAAGCCTGCGGGCTGGCCTTGGCGGGCATGGCGATCTCCGACGACGTCAAAGGCACGGGGAAGTGGGTGGGTTTCACACTCGATGTATGGCGGCACACGCACGAGTCCCTGGGCTCGGACGGAGCGAGCCAGGAGGGCGTCGGCTACTGGGATTACGGCGTGGAGTATCTGCTGAAGTTCATGTCGCTCGCGCGCGAACAATTCGGGGTGGATTTCTACAATCATCCCTGGTGGCGCAACACGGCCTACTACCCGCTCTATCTCAGCCCGCCACGGGACGCGTGGGCGCGAAAGAACAGCACGGTGGACTTCGCTGACGACGGGCGTGAACACTATTACGGCCCGGACTACCTGCTGCACGCGCTGGCTCACGAATACCGCAACGGTCACGCTCAATGGCTCGCGAAGGAAGTCAGCGAAGCCAAAGTGGACCTCCCCATCTCCATCTGGCTGGACCTGCTCTGGTTTGATCCCGCCATCCAGCCGCAGCCACCGGCCAAACTGCCGACCCTTCACCGCTTTGACGACATGGAACTGGTCTCCGCGCGCACTGACTGGTCGGGCAACGAGTCGCTGGTCGTCTTCAAGTGCGGCCCCTGTCTTGGCCACGATGCGATGAAGAAGTTTGATTACGATGCGGGGGCCGCCCACGCACACCCCGACGCGAATCATTTTGCCATCTTCGGCAATGGTGAATGGCTGATTCGCAACGCGGGTTATCTCAAGCTGAAATCTGCCGCGAATGAAAACACGCTGCTGGTTGACGGCATCGGCCAGATCGGCGAGGGCGCGGAGTGGTTCGATGGCAAGGCCGCACTGGTGGCGAAGTCAGATCCACGCGTGCTTGCCGCCACTTCAACGCCCCTGCTCGACCACATTGTCGGCGACGCAAGTGATGCCTATTCACGCGAGACCGGGCTCAAGCACTTCTACCGGCATGTGCTGTTTTTGAAACCAAACACCCTCATTGTGGCGGATGAAGTTCTGCTGGCCAGCAGTCATGCCCTCGAACTCCGCTTTCATCCTGAAAACACCGCTACCAAGCAGACCGACGGGACCTTTGTCGCGCGGGGCGAGAAGGCCGCCGTACGCATCGAGCCGCTGACGCCGGACAAAGTCGACATTTCCGCCGGCGAAGACAAGGTCGAGACACACAGCAACGGACCCAAGACGGTGTTTTCCGTCCGTCTTCAAACCAAGCGCAACGCCTGGCGGAATGCGGTGGCGATCACCTGGTCTTCCGAGAAGGGCCAGCCGCCGCGCGTGCGAATGTCCCAACTGGGCCAGCGGTGGGTTTTCATCTGTGGCACGCACGATGTGACCCTGGACTGGCAGAAAGGTGATGCACGAGTGACACGGTAAGATCCCTCACCCACCCATCCGGCTGCGGTGCTCACTCGGCCGCCAGCCGATCCATTTTTTAAACGTGTTGCTGAAGACGAAGGGGTTTTGGTAGCCCACTTCATGGGAGATGGTTTCGATCTTCAGATTCGTGGTGGAGAGCAGCTCGGCAGCTTTGCGCATGCGCAGCCAGGTGACGTGATGCATGGGGGTGCGGCCCAGAGCACGGCGGCAGAGGCGGCGGAGATGCTCGGCGCTGACGTGCGCCTGATGGGCGAGTTCGTCCAGTGTCCAGTCGTAGCCCACATTGGCGGAGACTTTTTCCCAGATGCGGTGCAGGCGGTCATCCACCTGCCAGGGCTGCGCAAAGCGCTCGATGTAGTGCTGGATCAATTCAACCCAATGAAACATGGCGGCTGGTTTGGCTGCGTGGCCGACTTCTTCAATGAGGCCTTCGATGGCATGCCACAGCGCCGCCCCGGCAAAGGGCGCCATGAGCGGGGAGCTGCTGCTGAGGATCGGTGTCTGCTCCGGCTGCTGCTCATAGCGCACCCAGCAGCAGCGCCAGATCTTGCCCGGCACGGCATGAAAGGCGTTCACCATGAAAGGCGGCAGCGCCACGGCCATGCCCGCCCCGCATTTCTTCCATACGCCATCCACCAGCACACGCCCCTCCCCTTCCAGGCAGGCCAGGAAATACAGCCCGCCCTGGTGCATGCGCACAATGCGGTACGGCGCACGCGCCGTCATGACGCCCGCATGGGCGATGCGATGCGTGGCCAGCGTGGTGCACAGCGGCGCGCTGCGCATCAAGGCGCGCGTATCCCGCTCCGAACCACGCACCATGCGGTACTGGGTGTCAGGCCCGTGGGTGTGCGTTTCGGATAGCTCTTGGATGGCAGTTTGCGCGTGCATAAGCGGCAGTTTGCGATTGTTTGCCGTTGTTAACCGTGTTTGCAATGGTTTCCCAAACAACTGCAAACGCGCGCAGCGCCAGCCATCGCAAACAACCGCAAACTTTACTCTTATGCCCAATCCCTGGACCGGAATCGGAAATCCCTACACGAAGCAAGAAGTCGTGGACCGTCTCAAAGCCACCCGCGCCAAGGGTGAGCCGATCATCGCCGCTGGAGCGGGCACGGGCATCAGCGCCAAGTTCATTGAAAAAGGCGGGGCGGATCTGATCATCATTTATAACAGCGGTCGCTTCCGCATGATGGGCCACGGCAGCACTTGCGGCCTCATGGCCTATGGCGATGCCAATGCCATCGCCATGGAGATTGGCGAATATGAAGTGCTGCCGGTGGTCAAAGAAATTCCCGTCGTATGTGGCGTTCATGCCACCGACCCGCGCCGTCGCATGTGGCACTGGCTGGGCCGCGTGAAGGAGATGGGCTTCTCCGGTGTGAACAACTTCCCCACCCACACCATCGTGGACGGTCATTTCCGTGGCGTGCTGGAAGAAACGGGCATGAGCGTGGAGAAAGAATTCGAAATGGTCGGCCTGGCCACACGCATGGACATGTTCAGCATCGTCTATGTCGCGACGCCTGAGGAGGCCATCAAAATGGCAAAAAACGGTGCGGACGCGATCATCGCCCACGTCGGCACCACCGTCGGTGGCAGCATCGGCGTGACGAATGCCGTGGTGAGCTGGGACCACACCGTAAAAGTCACCCAGGACATCATTGATGCCGCGAAGAGCGTGAATCCGAATGTGTTCACCCTCACCCACGGCGGCCCGATCAACACACCCAAGGACGTCGAATTCATCCTCAGCAAGACCTCGGCAGACGGTTTCGTCGGCGCCAGCAGCCTGGAACGCATGGGGGTGGAAGACTCGCTGACCAGCCTGACCCGGGAGTTCAAACGCGTCCCCATCGGGCGCTAAACCCCGGTTCTGCCCGCCGCTAAGGGTGCCTTTAGCCCCGGCGAATCGCATTTTGCAAAAAAATTACCGGCGTGTATGCTCGGTCTCGCGTTACTTAGTTGTAACAACCCCCGCACATGTCCGACGACCCCTTCAACAATCGCCCCGACGGCCCCAACCGTCGCAACCAAGATCCGCAGTTCAACTGGCGCGGCTTTCTCCTCTTCGCACTCGCGATCACCCTGGTGATTTCGGCCCTCATGATGCAAAAGGGGATGACCGGCAGCCGCAAGGTGTTCGACTACGCAGAATTCAAAAGGCATGTCGAGGCCGACCGCATCGACACCACAAAACCACTCAACCTCGTCAACTCCGACGCCACCTCCAAGAAAACCATTGAGGGCAGGTACTTCCCACTTCCTACCATCAGCATCTTGCAGGCAGGCAAAACGGCGGAGGCCGAGCCAGCACCGCCCAGCTTGAGCAAACCGGTTGTTGCCGACCCCGTCAAAGACGTCCCGGCGAAGCCTGCTCTCGATACCGCCAAACTGGAATCCAAAGAATTCAGTGTCGTGGTGAACATCGAGTTCCAAAAGGAGGAGCTCCACAAGCTGCTCGATGAGCACAAACTCGTGCTCAACTCGATCTATGACAACGACGTGTGGTCTTCCATCTTCGCGTTCATGCTGCCGCTGCTGGTCATCCTCGCCTTCTTCTACTTCCTCGTCCGCCAGCAACTGCGCAGTGCAGGTCGCGGGGCCATGAGCTTCGGCAAGAGCAAGGCCAAGATGCTTGCCCAGGACCGCAACAAGGTCACCTTCAAGGACGTCGCCGGCGTGGAGGAAGCGAAAGAGGAAGTGCAGGAAATCGTCGAGTTCCTCAAGGACCCGAAGAAGTTCCAGCGCCTCGGCGGCAAGATCCCCAAAGGCGTGCTCATGACCGGCCCTCCAGGCACTGGCAAGACCCTCCTGGCCAAAGCCATTGCAGGCGAGGCCGACGTGCCCTTCTTCAGCATCAGCGGCTCAGACTTCGTCGAAATGTTCGTCGGTGTCGGTGCCAGCCGTGTGCGTGACATGTTTGAACAGGGTAAAAAGAACGCCCCATGCCTCATTTTCATCGACGAAATCGACGCTGTAGGCCGTCATCGCGGTCACGGCATGGGCGGTGGGCACGACGAACGTGAGCAGACGCTCAATGCATTGCTGGTCGAAATGGACGGCTTTGACACCCAGGAAGGCATCATCATCATCGCCGCCACCAACCGCGCCGATGTGCTCGACCCCGCCCTGCTGCGCCCGGGCCGGTTTGACCGCCAGGTCACTGTGAACCTTCCCGATGTGAAGGGCCGCGAGGAAATCCTCCGCGTGCACGCCAAGAAGGTGAAGCTGGCCGACAGCGCCGACCTTTCCAAGATCGCCCGTGGCACACCTGGCTTCTCCGGTGCGGAGCTGGCCAACCTGCTCAACGAAGCCGCGCTGCTTGCCGCCCGCAAAAACATGAAGTCCATCACCAATCCCGAGCTCGAAGAAGCCCGCGACAAGGTGCGCTGGGGCCGTGAACGCCGCAGCATGGCACTCACCGAGAAGGAAAAGGAAAACACCGCCTATCATGAGGCCGGCCACGCCATCCTCATCGAAGTGCTCGAACACACCGACCCGCTGCACAAAGTCACCATCATCCCTCGCGGCCCATCACTGGGCTCCACCATGTGGCTGCCGGAAGAAGACAAGCACAACGACCGCAAGAGCGAACTCATCGACGACCTCATCGTCGCCATGGGCGGTCGTGTGGCCGAAGAGATCCAGTTTGGCGATGTCACCAACGGTGCCAGCGGCGACATCCGCATGGCTTCACGCATCGCCCGCAGCATGGTCTGCTCCTGGGGCATGAGCACGAAGCTCGGCATGGTAGAATACGGCGAAAACGAAAGCGCCGCCTTCATGGGCCGTGGCAGCAGCAACTACAGCCCTGACACCGCCCAGAAGATCGACGAGGAAGTGAAGCGCCTGATTGATGAAGCCTATGCCGAAGCCAAGTCCATCCTGCTCAAATACAAGGACAAGCTCGACGCCATCGCTCATGCGCTGCTGGAATACGAGACCCTCGACGGAGTGCACATCAAAGAACTGATGGAGCATGGCCGCCTCATCAACCCACCCGAAAACAAGAGCAAGCCACCACCACCGCCTCCGCTTCCCAAAGTCAGCGACACACGCCCCGTGAAGCGTGAAGACGAAGACGAAGGCGGCCTGGCACCCGGCTTGACTGGCGTGCCAGCTTGACCAGGAAAGGGATCATCTTGATCCCTTTTACATTCATCCAAAGAAGGGGGATCAAAATGATCCCCCTTTTTTATTTCAGCCGTAGCACCAGCCTCACCGCATCCAGGCGCAGTGTGGTAGAACCGATGGCCGCAGCAAGGGCATCACGCTGCTCCCGCAAGGCAGTGATCTCCTCGGCGCGCACATGCGGATTGCGCGCCTGCAAATCCTCAAGGCGGGCGATCTCTTCGTCCATCTGCTTGCGCATGGCAGTGGTGGCACGCTGCTGCAGGGTCTTGAGCTGTGTTTCGGCAAGCTGCTGCGCTTTGCCGAGCATGCTGGGCAGGAGCTTGTGGCGGACGGTTTCGTTTTCAACGGTACGGGTGGGATCGCCCGCCGTGAGCTTGGCGCGGGTGAAGGCGGGATCAGCGCTGAGATCGCGGCCCTGATGATCGACCGCCACGCGCAGCGGAATGGCAGGCATGAAGCGCGTCGCATGCAGGGCTGGCGGTGCAATGCACTCGGCAATGAAACACGTCTGCAGGACCAATCCTTCACCTCCCGAGGCTTTCCAGAAGGCGAAGCCAGCATTGCCAGCGTGTGAACCGAGCAGCACATCAAGCGCGGCACACACGAGCGGATGATCCCAGGTGAGAAAGGCCTCATGATCACGTGAAAGCGCACGCTCACGATCAAAGGAGAAGGTAAGGCCTTCCTCAGGCAATGAAGGCAGCGCGTCGGTGATGAGATTGTCCGGGCGAATGTACCAGGTGCGGTGCGTCATTTCCTCCACATGCATGCCGAAGTGATCAAGCAGGCGGATGAAGAAGCGCTCAAAATCGAGCCCGGCATCGACATCGCGAATGCGCTCGATCATGCGTGCAGCGAGGCGCGGCTTGCAGGAGTTGAGCTCCAGCAGGCGGTTGTGTCCGCGTTCGAGTTTCTGGCGTACTTCGAGTCGCAGCACCTTGCTGCGACGGATGCAGGCGGCGAGTATTTTGGCATTGAAGCCGGTGCACAGCGCTTCGATTTCCTCTGCAAAGCTGTGCAGCAACTGCGTGGCCCCCTGCAGGCTGTGCTCGAAGGCATCGAGGCCTTCATGATACCAACGGGCGAGCACCTCCCCTTCACTGCCGGTGACGAAGGGGACGTGGATGTTGATCGTGCCTTTTTGCCCGATGCGGTCCAGACGACCGATGCGCTGCTCAAGCAGTTCAGGATCGCGTGGCAGGTCGTACAACACGAGGTGCTGGGCGAACTGGAAATTGCGGCCTTCACTGCCGATCTCGGAGCAGATCAAAATGCGCGCGCCTTCGGGATCGGCGAAGGCCGCCGCGTGGCGGTCCCGCTGCATCAGAGTGAGTCCTTCATGGAAGAGCACCGCGTGCACATTGATCTCACGCAGCAGGCGCTCGTGGATGTCTTCAGCAAGCTTGCGGGTGCGGCAGATGAGCAGCACTTTGGCCTCACCCAGTTCCCGCAAGGTAGCAGCCAGCCAACGGATGAGCGTCTCTTCCGGCGTCGAACTGGGTTCAACCGTCAGCGCTCGAAGATGACACTGACGCGGTGGGAAGCCCTGAATGACGGCGCGGGTGTTTCGAAACATGACGCGCCCGGTCCCGAATTCATCGAGGAGATCCGCCACGAGGCGCTGCCGCGCGGTTTCATCGCCTCCGGAAAGCTGGGTGGCATGCTGCTGCACACGCGGCGAGTGGCTGGCGAAGAGTTCGTGATCAGCGGCGCTCATGAGGCCCCCTTGCAGGATGCGATCAACGATTTGCGCCACCTGCTCATAGCGGGTGGATTCGGCGAGGAATGCGTCCAGATCACCATAACGATCCGGGTCCAGCAGGCGCAGGCGCGCAAAGTGGCCTTCAGCACCGAGCTGCTGCGGCGTTGCAGTCAGCAGCAGCACACCGGGAACTCGCTGGGCGATGGCTTCGACCACTTGATAGGCAACCCCAGGCGCTTCGACGGTCCATTCGAGATGGTGCGCCTCATCGACGATGAGCAGATCCCAGGCGGCGTCTGCGGCCTGCTGCGCACGCTTGGCTGAGCCGCTCAGGAGTGAGAGCGGACAGAGCACGAGCTGGCTGTCGAGGAAGGGATTGCCCTCGGGGTCACCCGCTTCGATGGCGGCACAGCGCTCTTCATCAAAGAGACTGAACATCAAATTGAACCGGCGCAGCAGCTCGACGAACCACTGGTGCGGCAGCGCATCGGGGACCAGCACCAGAATGCGTGAGGCGCGGCCTGTGAGGTTCAGACGATGGAGGATCAGACCGGCCTCGATCGTTTTGCCCAGACCGACTTCATCGGCAAGCAGAACACGTGGCAGGAGGCGGCCGGTCACATCGGCAGCAATTGACATCTGATGCGGAATGGGATCGACACGCCCGCCGATGAAACCACGCACGGGAGAGGCCTGCATGCGGCAGCGCCATTCCACGGCTTCGGCACGCAGCGCAAAGGCCTGCAGATCATCGATGCTCGCCGCCAGCAGGCGCTCCTGCGGACCGCCCAGACTGAGAGTGTCCGCGAGGTCAGACTCAGGGATGCTGCGTGTACCGCAGTGGTAAATCAAAGCGCCGTCGATGGAGCTGACGGCGTCGATTGGCAGCTCGGCTCCATCACGCAGGGTGATTTTGTCGCCTGCCTGGAAACTGGCGCGGCGCAGGGGCGCGCCATTGCGGGCGTAGCGGCGCTTTTCGCCTGCGGCGGGAAAGCGCAGATCCATGAAGTTGCCTTCAATGCTGCTGACGATGCCGAGACCGAGTTCGGGCTCGCTTTGACTGATCCAGCGCTGGCCGGGTGCGGGGGCTTCCATCCGTGCGAGGCGCTATTTCTTTTCTTTGGGGCCAAACATGCGCTTCCAAAACGACTTCGGCTTTGGCTGTTCCGGAGGGGGCTGCGGCGCCTGCTGGGGCATCATTTGCCCCGGAGCCGCAGTATTCGTGAAATCGATGATGCCGGGCTTCATCGAAGGGGTCAGCCGTGGGTCCACATGGATCACTTTGGGCGGCTTGGCCTTGCCGTCAGCCCCGTACTCATAGATCACCTGCTGATAGCACTGGCCGTTGAGGTTGAAGGAGCGCATTTCCTGGGCGCGGCCATACGAATCAAAATAGACCTGGGAACGGGCGACGAGGTTGCCACGCCCGTCGTAGATGTGGCCCTGGGTGGGCAGTCCACGTTCATTGAGCAGGTAGTGTTTCTTGGCCACCAGCGCCCCGCCAGCGTCGTAGGTGGACTCGATGAGTTCGTTGGTGGTCTTGTCGAGAATACTTTCCGAATGCGAGTTGTCCTTGTGGTAGGTGCTTTTGGCCACAATGGGGGTGCTGGCCGGCGCGGCAGGTTGCGCGGTGGCAGATGTCAGGCAAAGAAGGACAAAAAAAGCAGAGCAGGATTTCATGACAGAAACGAAGATGACGGCAGAATAACGCCCCCTTCGGCCCCGACAACGACAAATCCTGACTTCACCCCCCAACCTTGCTCCATGATTTCCACCTCCGACGCCACTTGGGCTGACTTTCTCACGAAAACCATCGCGGAATTCGACTGCACGACGGGCACGCTGCACCGCCTGGATCCCGCCGACCGCCATCTCAAACTGGTGGCCCATCAGGGCATTCCGGCGGCGCTGATGCCCATCATTCAATCGATCCCGGTGGGCAAAGGCATTGCCGGTGTGGCCGCCGAACGCCAGGAACCGGTGGAGATGTGCAATCTGCAAACCGACACCTCCGGCGTGGCCAAACCCGGTGCCAAACAAACCCAGGTGCAAGGCACGCTGGCCGTGCCGGTGCTGGAGGGGGATCGTCTTTGCGGCACCCTGGGCATTGGCAAGCTGGTGCCCTATGATTTCACGCCGGAGGAGAAGGCCAAGCTGATGCAAACCGCCCGCAGCATCGCTGCAAGGCTGCTGCCCGCCTGATCAAGCGATTGCCTCAACCGTAGTCCTAAAAGGGAGAGGACTTGCCCAGCGTTTTTGGAACCGGAGCGAAGCGAGTCGAAGACCGCCGCAGGCAAATAGACAGACGAAGGCTGCGCCGAAGGGGTGAGCGACAGCGAATCCATGCGGCTGCGCAACCGAAAGGGTGGAAGCTGCCGCTTTCGAGCGCCTCGTGGTGAGTCTGGGCTGTCCGGCCTGCGGATACCATCAGCTCCCGTATTCGAGAACCCAATGCCACGCGTGAGCCATCTGCCACGTCGAAAGCGGTAGCTCCGTTCTGCCTCACTGCGCAACCGCAGTCCAAAGCATCTTTCGCATCGCGAATTCACCTGGCACGCTCAAACATGCCTGTATTTCCCATTCGGGACCACTACACACGACAAAACCCGGTCTGGCCTTGAACGGCTGGACCGGGCTTTTCGCTGATTTGAACCCGATTAGAGGCGGCTGTAGCGGCGACGGCGGCGGATGCAGAGGCCGAGCAGGCCGAACATCAGCAGCAGCGTGCGGGAAGCTTCTGGCACCACGACCAGGAGGCCTTGGCTCTGGAAGGCCGAGGTGTCGAAGGTCAGGCCAGAACTGGTGAAAGCGGACAGGCCGGAGAAGTCGAAGTTGGCTGCGGACAGGCCAGTCGCATTGGTATAGGTGGATCCGGTCAAATTCATTCCACTTGGGAGCGAGGTTGATGACCAGTCCACCAAGGCGAAGACCTGACCGACGGCAGGTGCAGTGTAGGCCGTGGTGGTGCCATCAAGCAACTTGAAGACCGCAGTGCCGCCGTCGGCATTGACGTTGAAGGTGGAACCAGTGACATTGAGAACGTCATGGGCTCCGGCGGTCGGCGTCGCATTGTGATAGCTGGAGATGTCAGACAGCAGGCCATTCACACCACCGCTACTGGTGAGGGTGCCGTTGGCCAAGGCATTGTTCAGTGTGGTCAAGTCGCCACCGTTCAGGCTGGTGGTCGGGGTGGAGAGATGGAACTGCACCTGCGAGCCTTGATTGATGACCAGGTCAGTCGTGAGGGTGCCGTTGGTGTGGGCCAATCCGGTGGTGATGCCTGGGGCAAGAACACCTACCTGGGTTCCAGCCAAATTACCGACAGTGACCGCTCCGGCAACGGTGCCGGTGCCGGAGAGGACTGGGGTGCTGCCCGTAATAGTGCTGCCGCCGCCTGCGACGGTCACAGCCCCCGTGCCGTTGATGGCACCGGTGACTTGCAGGTTACCTCCGGTCACGGTGGTTGTGCCGCTGTAGGTGTTGGTGGCGCTGAGAACAGTCGTGCCGCCAGTCACCGCAACCGCCACGGTGTTGCTTCCTGTGCCATCAGTGATGCCAGTGCCGCTGACAACAATGTTGCCCGGACCGGCGAAGGTGGCGGTCTGCGTCGCACCCGAGGTGCCACCGGTGATGCCGCCGGTGATGTTCAGGGCGTTGCTGCCGGTGTTTGTCACCTGGGAGACGGTCACGTTGTTGTTCAGGGTGATGGCACCGGAGAAGGTGGTGTTGCTGTCTGCACTGCCGCCGAGGGTCAGAGTGCCGCTGCTGCCAGCCGCCACAGTGATTGGGTTGGAGACCGTGACACCTGCGGCGGTAAGCAAGGTAGCGTTGGCGCTGCCTGAGGATTTACCCAGGGTTGCCGCAGCAGTGCCCAGCGCACCGCTGGTGGTGCCCACGTTGCTGACTCCGGCGATAACCGTGCCGCTGTTCACCGTGGTGCCGCCGCTGAAGGTATTGGCTCCGCTCAGCGTCAGAGTGCCCGTGCCGGACTGGATGACCGCACCCGTGGTGGTCTGGATGGCATCCGTGATGACGATGTTGCCAGTGCCTGCTGTGGTCAGGTTGAAGGTCGGGCCAGTGATGGTCGAACCGCTACCGTTGAAGCTCAGGCTATTGGCGCTGTAGTTGCTCCAAGACTGGCTGGCTCCCAGGATGATGTTGCTGGTGATGCTCACGGCAGCGGTATCGCCCGGTGCACTATTGCTCACGCCATTGTCCACGATGCCGACGCCTGCGGCAGCACCGCCGGTGCCGGAATTCACACCTGCAGCGGTGATGGTCAGCGTGTTGCCGCCGATGGTGACGGAACCCGTGCTGGTCACGGTGCCTGAGCCGGTGAAGTTCAGACTGTTGATGGTGAAATTCTGGCCCAGAGTGGTGCCGAAGTTGCCAGCCACGCTGGCGGCAAAGTACACATCGGTCGTGGAGCCAGGGAGCTGGCTGGTATTCACCGAACCAGTAGCAGCGGTGTAGAAGTTCGTGTTGTTCGAGTTGGCCGCGAAGGAGTTCCAGGCCGTGGCTGTGGCTGCGATACCACCCTGCCAGTAGGCTGCTGCCGGTGTGGCATTGAGGGTGACGATGAGCTGCTCAGCCGTGGCGGTGTTGTTCAGCGCGTAGCTGAAACCGCCATTGCCGGCCAGGCCAGCGAGGGTGTAACCACCCGTGAGAGTCTGGCCGGTGTAGGTCAACAGGTTGTAGGTGCCAGCCTGGAGGATGGTACCAGTCAGCGCCGAGAGGTTCACCGTAGCATTACCCGCGCCGATGGTCACCGAGGCATTGTTGCTGTAAGGAACGAGAGTTGGCGTGGTATAAGTTGTCACACCAGCACCGGAACTGAGAGTGATGGTCGTGCCGGCAATCGCGGTCACCGTGCTGCCCATGAAGCTAGAACCCACCACCAAGCCGGTTGGCACGCTGGCCACCTGCACGGTAGTATTGCCAGCCAGGCTGGAAACCACTGAGACGCTGCTGTAGGGCACGATGGTCGAATTGGTGATTGTGGTATTGGCGTTGCCCAAAAGTGTGATGGTCGTGCCGGAGATCCCGGAGATGTAGGAACCCAGGAAGGGGGTTCCCACGGTCAAACCAGCAGGCACGCTGGACACCGTCACCGTGCCGTTGGAGGTGCTACTGGACAACACCGTGACGTTGCCGCCATCCGTGGCCGTTGGCAGCACCTGGATTTTGTCCGTGCTGGTCTGGCCGATGTTGAAGTTGAGGATGGAGGAGTTGCCGGTGGTGCCGCCAATCGTCAGGAAGTTGCCAGGCGTGCTGTTGCCCTGGATCGTCAGAGTGCCGGTTGTGGTGAGGACATTGGAAGCCAGACCACCCAGACCACCGTTGGCGAGGCCGATGGAACCGCGAGTTGCTGCTGAGTTACCACCCACCACAGTCACCGTGCCGCCGGTGGTGTAGAGGATGTTGCTGCCGGTGCCGATGGTGCCGGTGCCGGTGAGGGTGGTGCCGCCGTTGACGGTGACTACCGTGGCTCCCAGTGTGCCGGTCACGTTCAGCGTGCCAAAGTTGACGTTGGTTGCACCCGTATAGTTGCTGGTGCCCGCCATGGTCAGCGTTCCGAGGTTACCCGAGGTGCCGACGGCCAGCGTTCCTACCGTGGTGCCATTCGTGAAGGTGCCGTTTTCCGTAACCGATCCGCCGGTGACAACGCTGTAGGTCGCAGCAGCACCCAGAGTCGTGGTGCGGTTGGAGCTGACAGGTGTGACACTGGTGAACTGCAACGTAGAAGCTCCGGTGAACACCACAGGTCCGGAGGAGCTGTTGCCGGTGCCCAATTCAGCGTCCTTGTCGATGCTGACAATGTTTGTACCACTAAGAATGACGCCGCCGCTGGCAGTGTTGGTGTTGGTGGTTGCACTGGTGATGCTCAAGGCACCAGAACCTTTAACGGTCAGGGGACCCGTCCCGCTGATTGGGGCGCTGAGGATGCTGCCAGTTTGTGCCTGAGTGTCGATCGTGCCACCGCCCGCATTGAGCGTGATGGCTTGCGCAAGGTTCATGCTGTTGGCAGCGAACTGGAGAATACCGCCGTTGAAGGTGATGCCGCCGCCCGTGGTGGCGTTCAACTGGGCGACATTGCTGATCTGGATCGTGCCATTGTTGATGAACGTGCCGCCGGTGTAGCTGTTGGTGTTGTTGCTGAGGATCAGCGTGCCGGTGTTGGCCTTGGTCAGCGAAGTGCCGGTGATCGGGCCAGCCCAGGTGGCGCTCGCCGTGGTTTCGATGATACCGCCGCCGGTCCCCAAGGTGATTCCCCGGAAGGCGGAGTATGCGACTGCAGCGGTCAATTGCAGCGTCGCGCCGTTATTGATGTTGACGCTGTTGACGACAGCGGGCGTGATCGGAACCGTGCCGAGGTTGGCGTCAGCAGCCACGCTCAGGATGCCGCCGTTGATTGTCACCTCATTGGCCTGTGCGGTGCCACCAAAGGTGTTTGTGCCGCTCAGGGTCACCTGACCAAGGCCAGTCTTGGTGAGGGTGTTGCCCGCACCGGTGATGATACCAGCGTAGGTCATGGTCGCGCCAAGCTGGGCGTCCAGGGTGCCGCCGCCGCTACCAAGGGTAATGCCGCGGTTGGCAGTGAGCGCCAAGGTTGTAGCAGAAATGTCGCTCAAGGCCGCGCCATTGCTCAGCGTAATGCTGTTAGCGACCACCGAAGTCGGTGCCGTGCCAAGGCCGGTATCCGCCGCGATCTGAATCGTGCCGCCGGTGATGACCACCTGGTTCGCGAGGCTCGTCGTGCCGAAGGTGTTGACGCCGTTGAGAAGCAGAGTGCCCGCGCTGGTCTTGGTCAAGCCGAAGGCACCGCTGATGATGCCGTTCTCGGTGAGTGTGGTGGTGCTGGAGCCGTTGACCACGTCAATCTTGCTGCTGGCGGTCAGGGCAACGTTGCGCAGGGTGTTGAAGGTGCTGGTGGCGCGCAAGATGCCGCCGCCGAGGGAGAGGGTGTTGGCGACGTTACCGAGGTTGGCGTCTGCGCCAACGCTCAGGATACCGGTGGCACCCACCGTCACTGCACCGGAGGTGGTGAAGGTGTTGGTGCCGCTGAGGACCAGCGCGCCGGTGCTGCCGCCAGTGACGGTCAGGGAAGTCAGGCTGCCGCTGAGCACACCGCTGATGGTGACGTTGTTGGCACCTGCGACGGCAATCGTCGGGGCCGCGTTGGCCAGGGCGATGTTGTTGCTGAAGGTGGCCGCGCTAGCACCCGAAACGGAAGTGATGGCCGATGCGTTGTTGATTGTCAGGGTGTTGTTGCCGCCGAGCAGGACCGCGTCTGTCGTGTCCGCAGTGTTAATCGTCAACTGACCGATGCTCATGTCAGCGCCGAGCACCATGCCAGCCTGGCTGGTGGGGCCGTTGGCGGAGATGAAGACATTGGTGCTGGCTCCAGGGACGAGGACGGCGTTGACGCCACCAGCCTGGGTGGTGTTCCAGTTGCTGGCGGTGCCGTTGGAAACGGCCCAGACGTTGCTGTTGCCAGTGCCAGTGAGTCCGCCGATGTAGTAGGCGTTGGCCAAGGCAGAGGTAGAGGCGGTGTTCAACTGCACCAAGGTGTCTGTAGGCGTAGCGAGACTGACGGTAAAATTGGTCTGATTGTAGATGTTACCAATCGCGTAAGTGCCACCGCCAGAGGTAAGGCCACCGCCTGGGGCGCTGATCACCGTGGAGGTCGTGCCAACAGTCGAGCCGTTGCCATAGACGTTGATGGTCACCGCTCCAGCGACGCTTGCCAGTGCCGCCGGGTTGAGGGCGATGCCGGTGCCGCCACCACCATTGTTATTGGTGCCGCTGCCGACTTCCACGCCGAGGATGACCCCGGAACCGAGAGTCAAGGCTGTGCCAGTGGTGGTCGCCAAGGTCATGGCTCCATTGCCGCCGGTGCCGTTAGGCAGCAGATTGAAGGTGCTGCCAGTGCCGCTCACGGTCAGTGATTTGCTGTTCTGGATGCCGTCCATCAGGGCTGCTGTCTGGTGGGTGACGGTGACCGTGCCGCCGTTGACGGTGGTGTCACCCACGTAGGTGTTGGCATTGGTGAGCGTCAGGGTATCGGAACCAGCCTTGGTCAGGCTGACGGATCCCTGAATGATGCCGCCGTAGGTGAAGTTGGTGCTGTTGTTACCGGCTGTCAGGGTGTTGTTCGTCGTGGCGCTGTTGGTGATGTAGCCACCGAGGTTGGCAGCGGCGGTGAGCACACTGGCGTTGCTGCTGAAGCCGTTGATGGAGTTCACCGTCTGGCTGAAGCCATTGAGGTCATAAGCACCGGCGGCACCCGTGGTGAGGTCCGTGCCGGTTGGCAGGGCGTTGGTCACGCCGTTCTTCAGCATGCCAGCCTGAACGGTGGTGGCACCACCATAGGTGTTCGCGCCTGCCAGCACCACGGTGTCAAAGCCGGTCTTGGTCAGGGTGGCTCCCGTGCCGCTGCCGCTGATCACACCATTGATCTGGAGGATGGATCCCACAACGGAGTTGCCGAAGGGGCTGAAGATGTTGGCCACCTGGCCGTTGTCGAGGCCGTTGACGCCCTGTGGCAGCGCCTGACCGACGGAGAAGCCAGCGGAACCGACGTTGAAGGTCACACCCGCACCGACGGTGCGGTAGGCCACAGAGGTGGTATCGTCCGTGCGCAGGAAGCCTTCAATGGAGCCGCCGCTGACGTTCACGACCAGGGAGCCAGCACCCGAGAGAGCTGCGGTGGTCTGATCGGCGTTGATCTGCAAGGTGCCAGCACCGAGGTTCAGCGTCGCAGCACCGGTGGTAAGTGTGCGGGCGTTGTCGATGGACCAGCGTTCGATGCCGCCCGCGCTGTAAGTCGCGGTCTGGGTGTAGTTGGCCACAGCAACGTCAAGGATGCCGTCGCGGGTGACGTTGACAGCGGCAGGAGAGCCGAGGCTGGTAAGGTTTTGCACCTGGATGGCACCCTGCTGAATGTTGATCGTGCCGCCGGAGTAGGTGCTGGCGCCGGTGATGTAGAGGTAGGCGTTGCCCCACTTGTCGAGATTGGCGTTATTGGCGTTAGCAATGCCGCTCACCTGCAGGCCATTGGTGCCGCCATTGGTCTGGCTGGCATTGTTCACCTGGACCTGGGTGTTGCCATTGAGGGTCAGCAGCCCGGTGTTGAGGAAGTTGCGGGTGTTATTGACCGCCACAATCAACTGAGCATCCACCAGGGTGGCGGCGGTGCCCTGTGCCGTGCTGTTGACGGTGATGCCGCCCGTGGTGGCAATGGAGGCCACGCGGTCAGTGGCACCGGTGTTCATGTTGATCGTCGCCTTGTCAGTCACGAAGATCGCGCCGCTGGAGTAGGCCATCGTCAGCGTGTTGCCGGTGTTGACGTTGAGGTTCAGCGTGGCGTTGTTGCCATTGAGGTTGATGACGTTGCTGGCAACCGACTGGCCAAGCGCACCGAGGGTGGTCGGAGTCAGGCCACCAGCGTTGACGGTCCATCCGCCGACGTAGTTGGGCTGGTCCTTGCCGATGGTCAGCGTGCCGGCACCAAACTTGGTGATGGTGCTGGCGCTGATATCGCCCGTGATGGCCGAGTTGCCGGTGTTAAAGATCACGGCTTCGATCAGGCCCAAGGTATTCGTGCCAGTGATAGCCGCCGGATTGGCGAAGGTCAGGTTGGCCGAGATGGTCGGAGTACCGGTGATGATCAAGCCACCGCCCATGTCTCCGGTGCTGCTGCCCTGGATGGTGATGGTGTTCGGGCTGGAGCCGGTGCCGCTCAGAATGTTCTGGCTGGTGCGCAGGGCATAAATGATCGGATTGTCGATCAAGGACTGCGCCCCAGTGGTCACATCCACAATGGCCAGACCATCGGTGAGGCCGGCAAGGAAGGTGCTGTTACCACCGCCGTTGCTGGTGGTGTAGCCTGCTGGCACCGCGCCATTGGCGAGACCTGACTGACCCAGAGTCGTGAACCCAGTCACATTGTTATAGTCCAGGAAGGTGCTGTCCGTGCTGCTGATGTACCAAGGAGCCACCATGTTGACCACTACACCGCCAACGGAGCCACGCACAGGCGCGCCGGAGGTGAGGATGAGGCGTTCAGAACTGGTGGTGCCGCTGCCGAGGCTGCCAGCCGTATTGGCGAAGGCCAAGGTAGCCATGCTGGACGCGGTGGTCGGCGTGCGCGTTGTGGAAGCCCCGAAGGAACTATAGACTGTGGTGATGTTGGCACCGGTGCGGGTAATGCCAAAGGTGGAGCCGTAGGCGTAGCTAAGCTGGCCGATGGTTTCACTCTGGTTGGTGGTCGAGTTATTGGCGACGTAGGTGAACTGGCCACCATTCAGAGCCACGCTGGTCGAGTCAGTGAAGCGATCCGTGATCACTGCGCCCGGTGCAGCGAGACTGAACACACCACCTGGATGCAGAACCAAGGTGTTCTGGTTGGCATTGTTGGCGAAGTTCTTGAAGGAGGCGCTGTCGGTCACAGTGCCGAACACATCAATCTGACCGGTGCCGTAGGCCTGGCCCGCGCTGGTGGGAGCGGCGCCCGTATTCAGCGTGCTGCCACGATTGACCACCGTGCCACCGGTGTAGCTGTTGACGTTGCTGAAGGTGACAGAACTGCCCGTAGCACCACTGGCCAGACCACCAATGAGAACAGTGTTGCTGCCGGTAAGAACCCCGGCAAGCGGCACGACGGAAGGTGTGAATGTCAGGGTGAAGCCGTTGCCACCCAGGCAGTAGAGGCCGCCGGACAGGGCCGAACCACTGCCGACACCTGTGGTGATGCCGGTTTCAGCCCCCAGGCTGGAACCTGCATAAACGGCGTTGGCGGTGTTGGACCCCAGGAAGAAGTTGCCGGTGCCAATGGTGGCCATGTTGAGGTTCACCGTGTTGCTGCCCCAGGTGATGCCATCGAGCGAGAGGACGCCGTTGCTGGAGGTGGAGGAGATGAAGGAGAGGTTGGTGATGCTGGCGTTGAGCAAGTCCACATCTGCAAGCTGGGCCACACTGCCATTGACGTTCACCATCTGGCCGGCATTCAGGTTCTGCGGACCGGAGAGGCGCAGTTGAGCTTCCGTTCCGGAAGCATTCAGGGTGATCGCGCCAGTGCCTGCGGTGGAGGTGGTGCTCTGGGTGATCGCTCCGTTGTTACCGGGAGAGCCGAAACGGACACTGCCCTGATCAATGATCAGGCCGCCGCTGAAGCCGTTGTTGACACCGTTGAAGAACATGTCGGAACCACCGATCTTGGTGACAAACAAGCCCGCACCACCGTCGCTGAGGCTGTTCGTGCCGTTGGCGCTGGTAGAAGTGACGCTGTTGAAGACCATCGAGGCGCTCAGGTTGAAGGTCGGCAGACCCGTCAGCGTGGTGGCGTTGGACTGGAAGATGAAGCTGTTGCCCTGGGTGACCGCCAGAGTCTGGGAACCAATGCTGAGGCTCGACACCGCAAGGTCCTTGAAGGTGCCGCCGCTGGCGCTGAACTGGGCCACGTTGATGGTCGCGCTGGCGTTCACTACAATCGGATTGTTGAACTGGGCGACTTCAAAGTTGGTGGTGGTGGAGGCACCACCATCCGCACGGAGGTTCAGAATGGTGCCATTGCCCAGAATGTTGATGGTGTTGAGGCCGGCAGAGTCGCCCAGCAGGGAGGTGCCGGTGCCGCTGGTGGCCAGCGATGTGCCGTAGGCCGTCAAGGCGTTACCACTGACAAACAATTCACCGCCAATGAGCTGGATGCCGCCATTGAAGGAATTGATGGCAGTTGGCACACCAAAGACCCAGGAGGTAGCCGTAGTCGAGGTAGGGGCCAGGGTAACGGTAATGTGGGTGGCATCAACGATGCTGGCGATGGTGTTGATGGTTCCGCCTGCAGCCGTGTTGGCTCCCAGGATGCCTTCACCGACGAACATGTTGGCAGTGCTCGTCACTGCGACGGAAGCACCTGCAGTGGTGGTAGCAGGAGTGGCGCTAGCCTGGACGTTGGCAGCAGCACCCAGGGTGAGCCAGCCGCCGGTGGTGTTGCCGCCGAGTTTCTGGAGCACTGCGGAACCGGCGATCGGACCCGCCAGCGTTAGGTTGCCCTGATTGGCCGTGCCGGAGGAGACCAGCAGAGCCACTGTGCCTGCGGAGCCGGACGTGCCATTGGCTCCCAGCTGGGTGGTGCCATTGACCTGAAGGTTGATTGTGTTTCCCCCTGAGGTGTAATTCAAAACCTGCGGCTGGCTGGCAAGCTGGCCCTGAGGTCCGGTGGCCCCTGGATTGAAGGTCAGGTTGTTGATGCCAATCGCCACAGTGCTACCCGTACCATTGTTGTTCACGGTAAGGGTCTCAATCGGCACGGACTGACCCAGCGTGACGTTGAGGGCGTAGGTGTTCTGCTGATTGTTGATGTTGAGCGTGTTCTGCGCATTCGTCAGCAGGGTCAGTGTGCTGCTGGCATTGTTCAGGTTGACCGTGGCATACTGCCCGGCCGTACCACCGATCACAGTCGGCACATCCAACTGGAGGTTACCCGCGTTGATGTTGATGGTGCCGAAGTTGTTCACCGTCTGGATGCTGGCAATGACCAAGGTGCCGCTGCCGCCCTTGACGATGGTGCCGTTGCTCTGGATCTGCGTGTCCGTTCCAGCCAGGAACGGAGTGGCTCCGAGGGTGCCGATGGTCAGGTTCTGACCGTTGAGGAAGATGTCTGCTTCCGAGGTTCCTGTGGCGCCAAAGATGAGGCCGTTGGTGCCGTTGCCAGGCTGGCCGGCGATGGTCATGGCACCACCAGCGACGAGGAGCGCGCCACCCGCCAGAGTAACCGTGCTGCCAGAGGAGCCGGTCAGGTTGGCGGCTACGCTGCTTTGCAGGGCCCACACATTGATGTTGTTGCCAGACTGCGTCAAAGTGCCGCTGATGGTGGCGCGTTCGACACCAGTGCCGAAGGCGGCACCGAGGGTGGCGGCAGCCGAGGAGAGATTGAAGCCGGCGTCAATGAAGCCCAGACCACCACTGACGTCCGTGCCATAGGTGAGGAACTGGCTGTCAGTAGCATTGACCGCCCAGCCGGGCAGCATGCCGTTGGTGACGGTGACTGAGGTGCCGGCGTTCATGAAGTTGGTCAGCACGCTGGAGGAGGTGCTGGCATAGCCGCCATTCACGGTGATGCGCTCATCGCTGCCCAGGACGCTGTTCTGTGCGTTGTTGGTGTTCTGAATCACCCAGTTGGTTCCGGCCAAACGATTGATGCTGGCGAGGTTGAGTTCGACCGAGCGACCACGGGTTGCAAGCTGCGACTGCAGGGTGCTCTGACCGAGGCTGCTGGTGACGGCACCAACGGACTGCTTCACATCGGCTTCGAGCGAACCATAGACGTAGAGGGTGGCGTTGTTGAGGTTGAGCGCAGCCGTGCTGTTGATGCGGCCATTGGCAGCGGTGGAGACACCGTTGCTGTTGTCAAAGCGGAGTTCGCTGCCTGGCTCAAGGACGAAACCAGGATTGCTGGTGGAGCTGGAGAGGGCGCTGTTGCCGTAAAGCGTGCCGCCCGGGCCACCGATGGTCAACTGGCCATAGATGTTGAAGGAGGAGGAACTGGAGAGGGCACCACGAGTCTCCAGGACACTGCCGCGGTTCACGATGGTCACACCGCTGTAGTTGTTGTCGCCGGAGAGGACGACAACCCCCGTGGCGTTGGTGATGTTGGCACCCGCACCATTGGTGAGGGCGGAACCGACGATGAGTCCGGCGGTGCCGGAGAGGATGTTGTTCTGCGCCGTCCCGGTCGAGCTGCCGATGAAGAGCACGGTGCCACCGGCACCGAGGCGGTAGAAGTTGCCTGCGCCCGCACCGAGGGTGGACTGGTCGTAGGTACCCACAAGGTTTTCCCCGTTGTTGGTGGAACCGAAGAACCAGGTGCCGTCACCGAAGTTGGCCTGATTGAGCGCGGTGGAGGTGTAGTCCACGTTGATGGCGAGGACGCCGGAGCCGGAGTTCAAGGCCGTGCTGCCACCTTCAGAGCCGGAGCGCAGATTGAAGCTGGCCGGGCTGGCGTTGGCAGCCAGACGGAACATGCCCATGGTGTTGAAGTTGCTGCGCAGTTCGACGGTCTGATTACCGTTGAGATTGCCGAGCGAGTTGAACTGGATGGCATTGCCAGAGTTGACCAGGATGTTGCCAGCGCCCAGCGTGGCGGTGTTGCTCAGCGTGGCGCGCACGCCCTGGAAGTTGCCGAAGAAGAGAGTGCCGGAGTTGATGACCGTACCACCAGCGTAATTGTTGGCGGAGTTGATGTAAAGACTGCTGCCGTTGTTGCCCTTCCACAGGGTGCCCGCGCCGGTGATGGCACCGTCCAAGGTGAGGGTGGCACCGTTGTTGTTACCGAGGGTGAGGTTGGCACCGTTGGTCATGACGGTGTTGCCGGTGATCTCAATGCTGTAAGCATGGGAGGTGCCTGCGGATGCGGTGGCCAAGGCGGGTGCACCCAGAGCACCGCCGAAGGTCAGGCTGCTGAACTGGATGGTCTTGTTGGAACCCAGGGCGATCTGGTTGACGTCAATGGTGCTGGTGGCCGCCAACTGGCTGTTGCTGCCGCCGATGTTAAGGGCGTTGCCATAATTGATCAACTGGCTCGATGTGGTGCCATCGCCGTCGGCGCGAATGTTGAGCTGGCCGCCGTTGAGGGTGATGCTGCCGCTGCCGAGCGGGTTGATGCCACCCTGATAGAGGCGGTCTTCCACAATGCCCTGGGCGATCACCGTGCTGGCAAAGGAGTTGGCATTGGCTCCGGCAGTGGTGCCGTTGTTGATCACATACAAGGTGGCGGCGCCAATCTTGGTGATGATGCTGTTGGCACCATTGGTGCCAGCACCGACGATCTGACCGGCCAGGATCAGGTTGCCCGTGGCGGCATTGAAGGTGGCATTGCCTGCCAGAGTGGTGGTTCCCGCGACATAGAGGCCGTAGCTGTTAGCACCGGTGATGCTGAGAACCTGACTGCTGCCACCGCTGCCGCCGGCGCCGCCATTCATCGTGAGGTTGTTGACCAGAAGCTGGGTGCCGGTGCCTGTGGCAATGTCATTAACATCGATCAGCGTCGAATTGTTCGCCAGCGTGGTGGTAACACCATTGACGTTTACCGAGCTGGTGGCTGGGAGGGTAAGGTTGTAGCCGGCATTCGGACCAAACTGGGCGACGCTGAAGTTGTTCAGCACGTCCGTGACGTTAGCAGCATCCCACTTCAGGGCGAGAACGCCGCCGTTGAGAGTGACGTTCTGGCCGGTGCCAAGACCCATCAGGTTGCTCACGATCAAAGTACCCGTGGAGTTGGCAAGGGTGGTGCTGTTGGTGCCGCCGCCGTAGGCAGGACCATTGCTGATGACCGTGCCGGGATTCAGAGTGGTGCCACCAGCATAGGTGCTGTTTCCACCCAGGGTTTGGCTGCCGACACCATTTTTGACCAGTGCCAGTCCACCTGTACCACCGCTGATGTTGCCGTAGTAGGCATCGGAAATACCGAGGCCAACATTGAGGGTCAAGGTCTGCGCACCACTGCCACTGTTGGTGACCGTACCGCTCGTGGTGAGAGCTGCGGTGGCCTGCAAGATGGGGTTGGTGCTGATGAGGCCGCCGATGGTCAGGCTGTTGCCAGCAAGGTTATTAACATCCAGCACGGCCGTGTCATTGAGGGTGATGGACACATACGGGGCCGGATTGGCGTTGAAGCCAGCTGAGCTGGCGGTGAAGCCAAACGGAATCTGCGTTGGCACACTGGTCTGACCACCAAAGGTCAGAGTGCCCTGCTGAACGGTCAGAGTGCGAGCGGCCAAGCCGGTGGGGACGAGCACATTGTTGGTGCCGTTGAGGAGGAGATTGCCAGGTCCGAACTTGGTGAAAGTGGAGGCACTGATGCTGCCGGAGATCGTGGCCGTGCTGGTGCTGGCACCGCCAGGATTGGCGACATAGACCAGAGCTTCCGATGGAGTGTAGACACCCGTGCCGAGGGCCACGGAGCCGAAGAGCAGGTTAGGAGCGATCGTGTTCGAGCCGTTGGCACCGTTGATGATGAGGCCGCCGCCATTGATGCGGAGGGTGTCGCCCGTGCCAATGCCACCAGCGGTCGTTTGGGTGATGCTGCCGGCAGTCTGCAAGGCATACAGGTCCACCAGTGTGCTGCTGGTCGCTGTCGGTCCTGCGCCGAGCGTCACCACCTGATTGACGTTGGAGATTGCAAGGTTGGTTGTGGCCAGTTCAGGTGTAGCAGTGACGAAGCCTTTGACGGCGTCATACGTCACGAAAGTGGCCGCAGTATTGGATGCCGAGGTCTGCGCGATGACGGTCGGAGCGACGATGCCCACACCTGCGACGTTGGTTGCGTTGGCGAAGACCTGCTCGTTGGTGCCGAGGCTGCCGGTGCCTGGGACGATGACCAGGGTACCGCTGCCGCCACGAGTCAGCGCTGTGGCCGTGAGGGAAGTGTTCGTGCTGCCGTTGGAGGTCAGGTTGAGGTAGGAACCGCCCTGATAGGTAAGCGCTGAGGTGCTCAAAGAGGTGGCCACGGCGGTGGCAGGAGCAATCTGCAAGGTGCCACCGTAGATGGTGATGGCTGCGCTGAGGTTGCTGCCCAGAATACCCGTGGCGTTGGACTGAACGGTGCCGCCGCCTTCGATGTTGAGCGAAGTGAACAGGTTGGCCGTGCCGGAGAGCACCAGGGTACCCGAGTCAAGCTTGCTCAGGCTGTTCGCGCCCGTCACGCTGTTGTTGAGGGTGAAGACGTTGCTGCCGGTGACATCAATGTACTGTCCGCCGCCACCCATGTTGAAGTCACGGCTGGAGGCAAAGGTGCCGGTGACTTGCAGCACCGTGCTGGCATTGACAGCAGACGCGGTCAAATTGACGGTGTTGATGGAGTTGCCCAGATCGCCATCGGCACTGATGCTCAGGATACCACCACCAATGGTGATAGGTCCGGTGAAGCTATTGTTGGCATTGGCCAGCACCAGAGTGCCGACACCCGTCTTGTTGAAGACCGCACCCGCGATGCTGCTGCTGACCAACTGAGCACCCAGGGTGACGACACCGGTGCCAGTAACGTTGAAGCCACGTGTGCGCTGGCCGGTACCATCACTGTTGAGATCAAAGGCCGTGACGTTGGAGAAGTTCATCGCCCCGAGACCGGCGAAGTTGTAACTGGAGTTTGCAGCCTGAGTGAGTGCACCAAGTGGGTTGACGATCACGCGGTCGCTGCCGTCTGTGAGCAGGGTTGCACCACCAGCGTTGTTGTTGCCGGTGCCGAAGGTCAGGGTGCCGGTGCCGAAAGGCGAGCTGAGGATGGTCGGAACGGCGGCGGTGCCGCTGAAGTTGCTGTTGGCAGCGATCACGACGCGGGCCGCACCGATGTTGGTACCACCGGAGTAGGTGTTGAGGCTGTAACCGTTGGAGCTGGATGAGAGGCGCACCGTACCGGTTTGGGTCACGGTACTCGCATTCTGACCGATGGTCACGGAACCCGTGCCGCTGATGGCACCCTGGACGTCAAGCACGCCGTTGGCGTAATTCTCGATGGTGAGGTTGTTACTGTTAATGATCGCCCCGGAGATAATGGAGGTTTCGGCCGTCTGCGCGTTGATGGTACTGGCAACCGTGGTGTTGATATCGCGGCCGATGTTGATCATGCCAGCGAGCTGCAGGGTACCGCCGCCGAGGATGATCGGGGTGTCGCTGTAACCCAGCGCGCCATTCGTGTTGACCGCGACGTTGGTGCCAACTCCGAGAGTGCCGGCATTGATGGTGGTGGTGCCGAGATAGGTGTTGATGCCGTTGAGGCCCATGTAGCTGGCACCGGCCTTGATCAAGTTGCTGCCGGCAGCACCGGAGAGAACGCCCTGGATGTAAAGCGAACCGGTAGTGATGGTGAAGGTGTGGGCGGCGCCGACGGTGGAGCTCTGTGACATCGCCACATTGCCCTGAATAGCCAGGTCGTTGTTGTTGCCGGTGTTCCAGTCACCTGCGAGCTGGATGGTGAGGCCGGAAGGCAGGTACTGATTGCCTGCGGCGCGCAAATCACCGCCGTTCATCACCACGGTGGAGCTGGTGCCGAAATAGTAGCTGTTTTCAAAGGCCAGGACGGTGCCGGCATTGATGTAGGAGGTGCCGGTGAAGCCGTAGTTGGCGGTCCAAGGGATGATGGTGCCCGTACCGTTGACCATCTGGAAGCTGTTGGACTGCAGGTTGCTGCTCAAGGCTCCATATTGCACAGTGGCATTGCCGGTGAGGAGGTTTTCAACGACGCCATAGGCGTTGAGGTTGTTACCGGTGGCGTTGGACACCAAGGCGGCGCTCAGGCTCAAGGTGCCGGTGCCACCACCGATGCGGTAGGTGTTGCCACTGCCGACGGCGAGAGGGCTGGCGTAGTAGGCCTGGGAGGTGGTGCCCAGGAACATCGTTCCGTTGCCGATGGTGGCCATGTTCAAACCGGAGCCGCCGGGGATATACTGACCAAAGGTGTCCAGCGCGAGCACGCCGCCCGAAGGCCCCGTGGTGCTGACCGTGAAGGCCGGGATGGCACCATTGTAGGCGACGCCGATACCGGCGAGACCGGCGGAATCACTGACGAGGGTGATGCCGGAAGCAGAGTTGTAATGAGAGTCGCTGTAAGCGGTGTTGGACGAAGCCAGGCGCAGAGTGCCGCCGGGGTTGACCGTGATGCCACTGCCGATACCGAAGGGCGTGCCACTCGTCGCGGTGGTGGTGAGAACGCTGGTAGCGCCCTGGGTGCTGCCATAAACGGTGGTGCCACCCGTGTAGCTGTTGCTGCTGTTATTCACGCTCAGCCAGCCGGTGCCGCTCTTGATGAGCTGCCCGCCCGAAACCACGCCCTGGAACTGGGTGATCTGCGCGGCGTTGCTGTTGCTATTGGTGGCGATGATGGTGCCTTCGGAGCCGAGGGTCGTGGCACCGGTGACATACAAGCCGTTGGTGGTGAAGACGATCTGCGGCGAAGCCCCGGTGGTGAGGGAGGCAAAGGTCAGGCTCGGAATGCGCTCAATGATGACGTTGTTGGACACACCCAGTGCGGAATCGCCATTGACGTAAACGTTGTTGGCGAAGTTGGTCGTGACCGGGAGGGCACCCGGCTGCAGGCTGCCGGAACCGGTGGTGCTGCCATTGCCGATGAAGGAGTTGAGAATCAAGGTGCCTTGGTTGAGCACGATGTTGCTGCTGCCCAGCACACCGCCGGGCACATTGCTGCCGCTAAACAGCACGCCGTCTCCGAGTGTGTTGTTGAGGTTCAGGGTGCCACCGTTGATGGTGACCACACCGCTGAAGATCGAGCTCGGGTTGACCGTGTTGATGGTCAATGCACCTGCGCCAAACTTGGTGAGTCCACCCGATGTGGCGAGGTTCATGTTCAGCGTGCCAGTGATACCGCTGGCAGCGTAGATCACCGCTTCAGCCGTGTTGCTGGAACCGAAGTTGATGGTGCCTGCCAGTGGCGAGGTCGTGGTGGCGGCCGCTGGTCCGATGACGGAGTTGCCGTTGAACAGGATACCGCCGCTGGCCACCGTCAGGGTGTTAAAGGTGGCGGTGTTGGCGATGTTGCTGTTCGTGCGCAGCGAGTAGATGTTGGGATTGTCTGCCAAGGTCATGGCTGCAGACACGTCCACAGTGGCAGTACCGCCGGTCAAACCGGTGGTGAAGTTGCCCGCTGTGGACATGGGGGTATTATAGGCATACTGGCCAACGCTGGTCGTTGCATTCATTGTGGCACCGACGGTGCCTGCCAGGATGCTCTGGAAGCCGCTGTTGCTGCGGTACACGACGTAGCTGTTGTCGGTGGCGTTGACGACCCAGACAGGGGCCATGGCACCAGCGACGCCAGACGGAGTGCCTGTGTCGTTGTTGGTCAGGATGCCAGCACCGGTGCCGGCTGCCGCATTGGTGCCGCCTGAGGCAACGACCAAACGGTCATAGCTGGAGATCGTCTGGGCATTGGGCAGACCCAGGGAGAAAACTGCGGAGGTGGTGATGGCCAGGGTGCCATTGCCGACCTGACCGGCCAGGTTGTTGCCGGAGATGCCGCCAGCGGTGGCATTGGTCAGAGTCACGCCATTGTCCGTGGTGCGGACGAGGTTGGCGAGGTTCAACTGGGCCGAGCCGGAACCTGTGTTGCGGTTGATGTTGATCGTGCCGCCCTTGTCCACCGTGATCGTGCCCATGGCCTGCACGGAGTTGAGGTTGGCATTGCCATTGTAGCGCAACGTGCCGCCGTTGAGGTCGAGACCCACGGAGCCGCTCCAGCGGCCCTGGCCACCTGCGCCGGTGTAGTGGCCGTTGGTGTTGTCATCAATCAGGACAATGCCGGTGGAACGCATGATGACGTTGTAGTCGTTGGTCGTCGGCGTCGTCTGGTTGACAAGCGTGCCAGTGGCCCCTTGAATCTGGAACGTGCCGGCGACATCCACGTAGTTACCCACGGTGCCCAAAGGCGTATTGGCTACGGTGGCGCTGCCGCCGTTGAAGATGCCCAAGTTGGTACCACGCGTGACCCACACTCCGGTGCTGGTGCCGTTACCGAAGTTGTTGGAGTTGAAGATCTGCACCGTGCCGTTGGCACCGGACTGGCCGCCGCCTTGGATCTGGTTGACCAAGGAACCAATGATCACATTGACTGAGGAACCGGTCAGGACGTTGTCAGAGCCGGTGAACTGAAGCGTGCCGCCACCACCGAGGCGGTAGGTGTTGCCTGCCCCCACGCCCAGATTGGCGTTCAAATACTGGGCGGTGACTGCGTTCGCACCGAGGATGTCATAACCATTGCCGAGCGTGGCCATGTTGATGTACTGATTGTAGACCGTGGTGCCGAGCTCCAGCGCGGCACCGTAAACACCCGAATTGATGCTGCTGCCATAAACGGTGGCAGGATCAAAGGCGTCCGTATCCACGGCCAGCAGGCCGATGCTGTTGATCGTGCTCAAGGAGGTGAGCGTGCCAGCGCCACTGAGGCTGTTGGTGGCACTGAGTCGAAGCAGAGCACCGGGCATGACAGTGACTGGTCCGGTGCCCAGTGGCTGACCACTGGTGGAGGTGACCTGCAAGGTGCCTGCCTGAACGTAGGTGCCGCCGGAGTAGGTGCTGGTGTTGTTGCCAGAGATGATCAATGCACCGGCACCCGTTTTATTGAGGGAGGTGCCTGCACCACCGTCCGCAATCACGCCAGCGAGTTCGATCACGCTCGGCGCACCACTCGTGGGGTTGAGCGTGGCAAACTTGCCACTGAGATTGGTCTGACCACCCACCTTCAGGCGGTAGCTGTCCGCGCCAGTCATGGTCAGAGTTTGCTGGCCAATGTTCAGAGTGCCGATCTGGATGGCATTGCCAATGTTCAGAGCCCCAATGATACCGTAGTAGTTGTTCGTATAAGCCGATGTGATACGGTCGGTGTTGATGGTGGCACCGCCCAGAGCATTGATGGTCAGACCGGTGGTGGACTGACTGCCGAAAATGATGGTGGAGTCCGATCCGCCACCGTTGGAACGCAGATCAAGAGTGCCGCCGTAGAGGTTGACCGCGCCGGCGGTGCTGGTGCCGTAGCCGCCAAGGCCAAACGGATTGAGCACCTGCAGCGTTCCCTGGCTGACCGTGGTGCCACCGCTGAAGGTGTTGTTGCCGGAGTTGGTGTTGGCCTGGTTGGTGGTGCCGATGACCAGCGTGCCGGTGTCGGTTTTTTCCAGCGCTACGATCTTGCCCGTGCCGCCATCCATGATCTGGCCGTTGAAGATGCCGGTCAGGGTGGAGAAGGAAAGGAGCGTGTTCGTCGGAGAGGTCGCATTGTTGGTTGCGGTGTTGCCGATCAACGTGATCGACGTGTTGGAGTTGATCGACTGGATGACCGCACCGGCGGCGATGCCCGTACCACTGACCGGTTCACCGACATACAAGTCGGCGGTCGTCGGCAGATTGGTGACCACAAGGCTGGCGGTTGAAGCGAGCGTTCCCATACGGGCAGCAGGGCCGGTGGAGAAGTTAGGCGTGGCGGCTGAGGTGCCGTTGATGATGAGGGTGGCGGTGCCAGTCGTATTGTTGGTGATGATACCACCACCGGTGTTGCCCAGGTTGTTGAGGGAGCCGAACGTGGTGTTGTGGCCGTTCAGATCAAGGGTGCCGGTGTCATTGAGAACGAGACCCACCTGCGGGGTGATGGCGGCACTGCTGCCGACACTGAGGGTGCCCTGCTGCACAGCGATGGAGCCAAACACGCCATTGGAGCCAGACGTGCTGTTGGGGGTGCCGGAAAGAGTCAGCGTGCCAGGACCGAACTTGGTGAAGCCGTTGGCGGTGATGGTGCCGCTGAGAGTGGCGGACTGATTGACATACACCAGACCTTCACCCGTGGCACTGCCATTGGCGACAGTGGAGAGGCCGCTGCTGACGGTGGTGTCACCAAAGATCAGGTTGCTGCTGACGTTCTGGCCGGAGCCGTTGAGCAGGAGGCCGCCCATGTTGACATTGCTGGTGCTCTGCACGCGGATGGTGCCGCCGCTGATGTTGCTGTCGGTGCGGACTGCATAGACATTGGTGGAAGCAGCAGCGGTTGAGGAGAGGGTTTGATTTCCGCCACCCACCACTGTGCTCGACACATCAATCACGCTGGCCGCCGTGGAACCGGTGAAAGTGTTCACGGCGCTGGTGTAGGGGATGAAGCCCTGCGCCTGGGTGCCGTAGCTGACGAAGTTGGCATTGCCGGAGCTGTCCGTCATGACAATGTTCGGAGCGACGATGCCGTTGTTGTTGATGCTGGAGAGCTGGAAGGCGGTGCTGTAGCCGTTGATGACCGAAGCGAAGAGGTCTTCCCCTTTGATGCCTGTGACACCGAGGTCGCCATTGACCGCGTTGATGACCAGGGTGCCCTGGGGTTGGCGGTAGAGGTTGCCCAGGGTGAGCTGGGTGGCGTTGTTGGTGGCATCCTGCAGGCTGATGTAGGCACCGCCGTTGTAGGTGATGCTGTTGGCTGCCACGTTGATGTTGATGTTCGAAGGCGAGGTGCCGCCGCCGATCGGTGCCGGTGGCTGGAACAGGCTGAGCACACCGCCATTGATGTTGATGTTGGCACCGGTAGCCCATGGGAAGGCACCTGCCGTGGAAGGCGAAGCGGCATAGGTACCACCACCTGCGATGTTCAGGGTGGTGAAGGTGTTGATACCGCTGGTGAACAGGGTACCGAGGCCGGTCTTGGTCAACTGACTGCCGCCAGTGGTGGTGCCGCTGATGACACCGCTGACGCCGAAGGTCTGGCCGGAGGCGACATCGACGGTGCCAAAGCTGGTGGTATTCACCACCAAGTTGCGGCTGGTGGCGAAGCTGTTCGTCACCAATAGAGTCGAAGCATAGTTGATGAAGGGTGCGGCGGCACCAATGCCAGTCACTGTGGCGGTCGAGGTCTGGTTGTTGAAGGTGATGCTGCCGTTGATGCTGGTATCACCCAGGTTGGCATTGTTGCTGACGCTCAAAACGCCCATACTAATGATGGTGGCGTTGTAGCTGTTGGCACCGCCGAGCACCATGGTTCCAGGGCCGGCTTTGATCAGGTTGCCGCTGCCATTGATGTTGCTGGTGGCACTCTGGACGAGATTGGTGGCTGCACCGACGTCAAAGGAGGCCACAGTGGTGCTCAAGAGCGTGTAGTTGTGGTTGGTGGTGAGTGTGCCGCTGCCCGGGACGGTCCAAACTGCCAGCGCACCACCGTTCATGGTGATGGCGGAGGCGGCCGGAATGTTGGTGTCGCTGGAGACGAGGATTTCACCAGCGTTGATGTTGGTCCAGCCTGTGTAAGAATTGCTGGTGCCGGTGATGGCCAGAACGCCGTTGCCGATCTTGGTGATGCCATTGCCAATGCCAACGGTGGTGGATGCACCGCCGTTGTCGGAAATAACACCAGAAAGCGTGGCGATGCCCAGCGTGGTGTTAGCATCAGGCTGGACGTTGATGACACGGGCGGTGCCATTGCCAATACCGGTCAGACTGCCGAGGGTGCCATTGCCTTCCAGGATCATGTTGCCACTGTAGGTGACATCACTGGAGGAGCGGACCTGAATGAGCATATCGTAGGCGTTGGCCGCGAGACCACCTGAAAAGTTGATGGTGTTGTTGATATTGCGGGAAGGAATCAAGTTGGCCAGATTGGTGCCGATGGCTTCCGTCTGGATGTCGCCGCCGTTGAAGACGAGCGTGCTGGTGCCAAACGCGTTGTTGTTCGCCACCTGCACAAACTGGCCGCCATTGAAGTAGGTGCTGCCACTGTAAGACTGCGGCGTGTTGATGGAAACCAAGCCACCGTTGTTGACGAGGTTGATGCTGGTGCCGTTGAGCGTGTTGCTCAAGACGCCGAACTGCACGTTGTTGCCACCGGTGAGAACCGGAGTGTTCAGGTTGAACGTGACACCGTTGTTGTTGACGTTGACGTTGCCAGTGCCGAGGTAATACGTGCTGTTTGGACCGACGCCGAGGGTAGTGCCAGTGTAGCTGCCACCCTGGGTGCTGCCGAGATAGACAATCTTGCCGCCAGCCATGGTGGTGGAAATTGCGCTCAAGTCCAGTGCGGTGCTGAAGCTCGACACATCAATGCCGAGGGTGCCAGCAATGGGGCCGCCGGTGTTGTGGAAACTGACCGAGGAAGCCAGATTGCCTGGGCCGCTGCTGACATTGCCGACATAGGCAAGACCGAGGACGCCGATGCCGCCGCCGTCGCTGTTGACAGTGATGCCTGCTGTGCCAATGGCGTTTTGCGCGGAGGCGAGGCGGAGCTCACCACCGGGATTGACAGTGATTGCACCGGTGCCGAAGATGTTGCCAGCAGTCGAGGTGTTGCTGCCGTCCCAGGAGGCGAGAATCCCACTATTGATGGTGATGGCACCGCTGTAGTTTGGCGAACCGGTTGGAGCACCCGTGCTGCTGCTGATACCACCGGCGAAAATGAAGGTGCCGGGGCCCACCTTGGTGAGGGCGCTGTTGCTGGTCTGCAGGCCGCCCTGAACGACGATGTTGTTTTGCACCTGGTTGAAAGTGGCAGGCCCATTCAAGGTCACGTTGCCAAAGAAGTTCGTCTGCTGGCTGGCCCCGCTGTTGAAGGCGACCACAATCGGGGTGCCCGTAGTAAGGGAGCCGACGGTGATGCTGTCGAGCGCCTGGGCGCCAACGTTGTTCTGGCTAAAGGAGGCATCGCCGTTGACCACCGTGTCCACCGGGAAAAAGGTGTTGGCAGCGTTGACTTGGAAGACACCGCGGTTCAGGGTGATGGTTGCATAGTTGCTGATCGGATTGACCGCGTTCACCGCCACCGTGCCGCCGAGGGCGAACTGATTGGTGAGGAACAGGTTGCTGGCCGAATTCATGGTGATGGTACCCGTCAGCAAAGACCCAGCGCCCTGGACCGTACCATTGGTAACGCCCTGTCCGCCGCTGGCACCGGTCAGATTGAAGCCGCCAGGACCGAAGAGGGTCAGGCCGCCTGAGGTGATAAAGCCACCTGCGATGTTGAGCTGGTTGGTCTGATTGCTGTAGATGAAGCCTTCCTGGTTGCCCGAGGTGCCGAATTTCAACGTTGGCGAAATCGTGCCGGTGCTGTTCGCCACGATGCCACCGCCGGAGTTCGCATTACCGAGAGTGATGATATTATTGGTACCGGAAGCGGTGATGTTGAAGTTCCCCGTGATCTGAATGGCATAGACGTTCTGTGTTCCCATCGAAATGCTTCCCTGAACCGAGAGGGTGTCAGTGGCGGAGGTGGTGGGAGTGCCGGTGGAGGAGATGACCGTGTAGGGCACCTGGCCGACACCCGCACCCAGGTCGGTGTAGCCGTTGGTCCCATTCACGTAGCTGACGAAGGTGTTGTCCGTCTGATTGACGATCCAAGCCGGTGCCATGTTGTTGGTGGCGGCATTGGTCGTGGCAGCGCTGGAATTCAAGGCACCTGCCGTGAAGCGGTCAAAGTTGACCGGTGCATTGAGAGTGTTGGCAGCAGCTGTGGTGATGAGGAGGGACTGGCCAACGGAATGAGAGGCGATTGAAACAGCGCTCAAGGTGGCGGTGCCCGTGCCAGCACGGGCGATGTTGATGATACCACCCTGGTTTGGAGTGATCTGGCCAACGCCCTGCGTGACGTCCAGGTTCGTGAAGCCGAGCAGGCTGACCGTGCCGCCGTTGAGGCTGATGCCCGTGCTGTTGCCCCAGCGGCCATTGCCACCGGAACCGGTAAAGATCCCCTGGCTGTTGTCGAATTTCAGGGTGCCACCTGGGCGGAGAACGATGGTATCGGCATTGGCCGAAGCGCTGGCATCGTAGAAGGAACCGGTCGGACCCTGGGCAGTCAGGGTGCCGAAGACTTCAATGGTATTGCCAGTGCCCATCGGGCGGGCAAGGGATCCGGTGGCGGCGCCACCGGTCTGCAGGATCAGTGAACTGAGCTTGTTGACGGTGATGGCACCGTTCAAGCCTGGATTGGAATTTTGGATGACCACGGTACCGACGCCGTTGCTGATGGTGGTGCCAGCCACGCCATAGTTGGCGAGGGGGGAACCAATCTGAACCGCATTGTTACCAGTAAGGACACCATCCGCACCCGCGAAGGTCAGGGTGTTGGCAGCCGAATTGTTGCCGCCAAGACGATAAACGTTGTCAATGCCTGCTCCGAGGGTGGCCCCCAGGTAGTTCACGTTGGTCAGGGTGTAATCCGCACCAAGGATCATCTTGCCATTGCCGATGTTCGCCATGTTGAGGCTGGTGTTGAAGTTCGGCGTTTCCAGCATGAGGGCACCGCCATAAACGCTGTTCATGGTCGCCTGCCCACCAGGTCCGTTGGTGGAGGTCAGGATGCTGGATGGGTCAAAGCTGTTGTCGAGGCCGATGGCTCCCAGGGATGCGATCGTGCTGACAACGCTCAGGGAGGCGATGCCGCTGGTACCACCGTAGCCACTGCCGATACTGCCGACACCGGACAGGCGCAGGTAAGTGCCTGGATTGACAATGACTGCACCGAAGCCCAGCGGAGTGCCGGTGGTGGCGGTAACCTGCATACCACCGAAGATGAGGTTGGTGCCACCCGTGTAAGTGTTGGCCGTGCCGGAGATGATCAGCGGGCTGTAATTGTTTCCGCCCGCCTTATTCAAGGCGAAGTTGTGGCCGCCATCGGTGATGACACCCGCGAGTTCCAGCATGCCGGATGGCTGTGCCGTGTTGGTGAGGAACTGAGAGGTCGGGCCAGCGAGGGTGGTGGTGCCAGCGACACGCAGACGGTAATCATTAGCACCGCCATAGGTGAGCTGCTGGTTGCCGATGGTGAGGTTGTTGACGATGATGTTATCGCCGCTGCCGTTGGTGGCATTCTGGACGCTGACGGCGGTGTTGCCGATGATGTTGAGGTTCAGGCCACCGTTGGTCAGCGCCGGATTTCCCATGACCACATTGCTATCAACGGCGGTGGTGTTGATGCTGAAGTTGAGTGTGCCACCATTGAGTGTGACCGTGCCGGGCGTGGTGTTGTTGTAACCACCCAGGGCGAAAGGATTATTCACGGTGAGGATACCGGAATTGATCTGGGTACCACCCGTGTAGGAGTTGTCACCGGCCAGGCTGTTGTTGGCGGTCAGAGCACCGAGGGTCAAAGTACCGCCACCGCTGCGCACCAGGATAGTTTTCTGGGTGCCGGCCTGTCCGCCCGTCGTGATGGAGTCGACGATGTTGCCGGAGAAAGTGGTCGAGGCCGCGCCGACAAGCACAAGGGCACCATTTTTGGTGATGCTGCTGTTCCCGATGATGCCTTGGGAACCCAAAAGGTTGCCAATGAAGGCGGAGTCAGCATTGGCAATCGCGGAGGAACCCGGAGGGGGCAGCGCGGATTTGCTGAGATCAAGGGTGCCGAGGTCGTTGAGCACCAAAGTGCCGGCGGTCGGGCCGCTGGCGGCATTGATCAGGCTCAGAGTGCCAGATTGAACGGTGAAGTTGCCGGCGATCAGGTTGTTGCCACTGAGGGTGAGGAGGCCAGGACCGAACTGTGTGAAGTTGTTGGCGATGATGTTGCCGCTGATGGTGGCACCACTCTTCACGAAAACAATGCCTTCACCTGTTGCGCCGGGGGTGACCAGGATGCCGGGAGAAAGCGGGTAGGGCGCGGCCTGATAGTTGCTGACGCCCGTGCCAGTGGCGGTGTTGCCAAAGAACAGGTTGGAGGTGATCGTCTGATTGGAAGCACCCGAGCCATTGAGGAGCAGGCCGCCTTCAAAGACGTTGGCAGCGGTGCCGGTGAAGGACAGGCTCTGGATGTTCAGGGTGCCATTGCTGATGTTGGAGGCGGTTTGCACCGCGTAGGCATAGCTGTTGTTGTTGGCACCCAGATCCTGGGCGGAGGTCAACTGATAGACAGACGCTGCATTGGCGCCGGTGTTGCCACTCCCCACGCTGAGGTTTCCGGTCAGGCCGGTGGAGTAAGGAATGAAACCCTGGGCCGGTGTGCCATACTGGACGAAGCTGGCCACACCGCTGCTGTTGGTGGTGATGATGCTCGGTGCAACGATGCCGTTGTTGTTGAGGATGCTTTGCTGCGTGTAGGTGTTCAAACCGAGAACGACGGGAGCAACCAAGTTTTCCGTTGTGCCCAGGTTGCCGTTGACCGCATTGATGACCAGAGTGCCCTGATTCGTGCGTGCAATGGAGGTGGTGGTCAACTGCGTGACGTAAGGATTGGTCGTGGCACCAAAGTGTGTGGAGCCAGAATCCTGCAATTGCAGGACACCGCCGGCAGTGTAGTTGAAAGTGCCTGCGAAGAAGGGAGTCTGAACATTGAGGTTTTGCAGGAGAAGATTGCCGCCAGCAAGATTGACCGTAGCACTGTAGGCAAAGGGCTGGGCGGAAGCTCCGGAAGTGACGGTACCACCGCCGGCAAAGGTTGCCACGGACTCGGTGTTGACGCCGTTCATAATCAGGGTGCCCTGACCTGTCTTGGTAAAGCCACCACCGCTGATGACGTTGCTGGTCGTCACGGTCTGCCCCGTGGCAATATCAAGCCCACCGGAAGTTCCAGTGATGGGGTGCGTCAGGGTCATGGAGGCCGTCAACTGCAGGTTACCGCCGTTGATGGTGATAGCTCCGTTGGCTCCCAGATCGCCCAGGCTTAGGTTGCTGCTGGCAGTGACCAAACCGGCACCTGTGGTAAGCGTGTTGAAAGCATTGACTCCGTTGAGGTTCAAGACGCCGAGGCCAGCTTTGGTAAGTGAACCGGAACCGGTGATCACACTGCCTGTGCCTTGGGTCAGCGCCTGGCCGGCCGCGACATCAATGCTGGCATTTCCAGTCAAGGCGTAGGTGCGGCCCGTGGTGTAGTTGCCATTGGCGGGATTCCAGATACCCAGAGTACCACCAGCGAGCACCGTGGTGTTATTGGCACCCAGGTTGCTATCTGTGCTGAACACCAGTTCACCGGCGGTGACGTTGGTGTAGCCGGTGTAGGTATTGACTCCGGAAAGAACGATGATGCCGCCGCCAGCCTTGTTGAACTGGTTGTTGCTGCCGAAGCCATCGCTGATGATGCCGGAAAGGTTGACCAAGGCCGTGGCAGTGTTGGCGGTGAAGGTGCGGAAGACACCGCTGCCGATGGTGCTGTCGGTCAGAGCGATGTTGCCCTGGAGGTTGAAGTCCGTGTTGGCCGCAGGCGCGGCAAAAATGGCGTCACCGGTGAGGGCGATGTTGTTGGTGAGGGTGCGTGGGGCAATGTTCAATGGCAGACCCGCTGCATCGGGCTGCAGGGTGCCGCCGTTGAAGACGATTATGCTGGAACCCAGGGCGTTGTTGTCACCAATGGTGAGGAGGCCGCCGGTGTTGATCACCGTGTTGCCATTGAGGCTGCTCTGCGGGGAGTTGATGACCACTGTGCCGCCGCCGTTTGGCAGGGCGACGCTTTGTGCGGCGTAGAAGTTGTTGATCTGACCGATTTCCACGGCACTGCCCGAGGTCAGGATGCCGGAGGCATTGAGGAACAGGGTGCCGCCACCACCACCGAGGCGGTAGGTGGTGTTGTTACCTTCGAGGTCGGCAGGAGCCGTCGCAATGGCGGTACCGGCAGCAAGGGAACCGGTGAAGCTGCCGGCGAGAACGCCGCCGGTGGCACCGGTGGCGGTGGAACCAATGAAGTTCACGCCAGGGTTGGTGATGGCAGAGCTGAAACCAATGGTGTCAATGGCGATGACGCTGCCCACATTGCCAAGAAGATTGTTGGTGGTGACCAGACCGCTCACACTGGTGGCACCGTTGTAGCCGAGACCCAGCACGCTGACGCCGCTGAAGTCACTGTTCATCGTGATACCGCCGGAGGGATTGTTGTCCGCAGCAGCAAAACGAACCGCGCCGCCGGGATTAATCGTCAGGAGGCCGGTGCCAAAGGGTGCCGCACCGGTGGTGCCATTGAGGGACTGGAGAAGGCCACCATAAACGGTGAAGGCACCCGAAGCGCCAGTGCCCGAACCGGCAAGCTGAACCGTGCCTGCGCCGAATTTGTTGAAGTTGCCGCTGCCGGAAATCGCGCCTTCTACCAAGACGTTGTTGGTGCTGGCAGTCACAGCATCTACGAACGAGGCCGAACCAGTGAGAGTGAGGCCGCCGGTGAAAATGGCACCGCCGGTAGTAAAGTTGAGAATAGTTGGATCGGTGACGCCGCCCGAACGAGTTGCAAAGGTCAGACTGCCAAAGCGGGACTGTGTTGCGGCGGTGTCATTCAAGGTGGAGTCACCCGTGACGGTAATAGCGTTAAGGTAGCTTCCAGAAGCACCACCGGTGGTGTCGAGCGTGCCGCCGTTCAGGGATACTGCAGGTGCAGTCGCCGTAGCAACCGTGGCGTTGGTGCCCAAAGCGGAAGGCAAGGCAGCGAGGATGCTGCCTTGGTCGATGGCAATCGGGCCACCGGTGATGAGCCCAGAGTTGGCACCACTCAAGGTCAAAACGCCCAGACCCGTTTTCGTCAGGCCGAAGGCGGAGGTGATGGTGCCGGAAATCGTGTTGGCAACGTTGTTGGTATAAATGATCGGCTCAGCACTGAAGGTGAAGTTCGCGGTGTGCGTGGAAGCGGAGTTAAGAATCAAACCACCGCTGACGATGGTGAAAGAACCGGTCAGCACACCCGCAGTGCGCAAGGCGAAAACGGAGCCAGCACCGGCACCGCCAGCCGCGAGGTCAACTTTGGAAGTGGCACCAGAACCCGTCAAAGTGGTAAGATCGTAGGTGATGTCCTGGAAGCCAGTAGCTGTGATGTAGGTCGCGAAAGTCGGAGCGGCACCGTTGTCGCTCATGATGTAATACGGGGCGACCATCGTGTTGGTTGTCGTGCCAGCGAGCTGAGTTGGGCCAGCGCCGCCGCCGTTCACGATGAACTTCGTGATGCCTGAGCCGTAGGTTGAGCCTGCGTTGCCACCGAATTGGATCGTACCGTTGGCCACGCGGGTCAGCGCCGAGTTGGAGGTGAACCCAATGCTAGATGTGCTGGTGCCTTTGTTCAGGGTGATCTGGTTGGCACCACCAAAGGTGATCGCACCGAGGCCCTGAGTATTGGCGAGGGCCGCAGTGGTGGCGTTGTAAGTAAACGCTGCACTGTTCAGGTTCAGCGCTGCTGTGGCGGCAAGGCGAGTCGCGTCTGCGGCAACGGTAACGGCGCTGCTGTCAATGGTGGTGGTACTACCCGCAAATAGATTGTAGGTCAGGTTGGTCAACTGATTGGCAACGCCGACGTTGGCGGTGTTCAACGTGGAGATAATGCCATAGTTGTTGACCGCGCCGGTGGTGCCGAGAGGACCAGCGGTGGTACCCGTGATGCTGAGGGTGCTGCCCTTGTTGACCGTCGTGCTGCCAGAGTAGTTGTTGGCCACCGACAAGGCCACGGTGCCAGTGCCACCCACATAGGTGCCGGCGAGAGGATTCGCCAGAGGGGAGCCGATGACGACGTTGGCAGCGCCCGTCAGAGCGTTAACACCACTAAGGGTCAGGACGGTGGCGGCGGCGTTGTTGGCACCGAGGCGGTAAGTGAGGCCAGCACCGGTACCAGCGGGCGTGAGAGAGGTGCCGGAATAGGTGGCTGTCTGCGCGGTGCCCAAAAAGACATTGGCGTTGCCGCTGCCGGTGTTGTTGGCACCGAACTTCGACATGTCGATGGCGGAGGCAAAAGTAGCCGCATTGATCTGCACCGCACCGCCATAGACGCCAAAGGTGGCGTTTGACAAGGACGTGCCGGGGGCGAAGTCGGTGCTGAGCAGCACCGTACCCACCTGGGCGGTCGTCGTGGTGCTGGCAACGTTGACGATGGCCGAACCAACGTTGGTGGAGGCATTCAGACCCAGGAAAGTGCCCGGATTGACGATGACGGCGCCGGTGGAAGGCAGGACGCTTGCAGCTCCGACATTGACCACACCGCCCAAGATGTTAGTGCCACCGGTATAGCCTGTGGCGGCGACTTCGCCACTGAGAGTCACGGTTCCCGTGTTAGCCTTGTTCAGAGCACCCGTACCCGTGACGTTGCCTGCAACGTTCACAATGGCACCGCCGGTGGTGATCAGGTTGTTCAGCGTGGAAATCGGGGAGCTCACGACCATGCTGGCCGGAGCCAGGGTGCTGGCTGCGGTACCCGTCACTGACAGTGTGTTGGAACCCAAGGTCAGGGCCCCAGTCGTGGTGGAGAAGGCACCGTTGACGTTGATGGTAGCTGGGCCGCCGATGGTAATCGGGTTGTTGATGATGGTGGTGTTGGCCGTAGTGGTCATCGTCAACTGACCGGCATTCAAGGTGATCGAACTGGCGCTGGTTCCGTACGGATCAACGGTGGCGCTGGACGAACCGGCCAAGGTGCCGAGGTTGACGACAAAGCCGCCTGTATTGGTGGACGTGGCAGATGGAGTGAGGCTGAGGGTACCCGTACCGATTTTGGTCAGGCTGCCGGAACTGGAGTAGGTCAGGGTCGCGCTGCTGGCGATGCCGCTGCCAGTGGCACCTGCCGAGAGGGTGTATTGGGTCGCGCTGAGGATGCTGGCAATCGTGCTGCCAGGCGCAACGCCCGTGCCACTGACTTTCAATCCCGCAACAAGCCCGGCGGTCGATGCAACCGTGACGGTCGTGGCTGCTGCTGCAGTCGAGCCGGTGGTAGCGCCCGTGAAAGTGGCACCCAAGCCACCGCTTAATACCAAAGTCTGGTTGGACGCGACGTCCACCGTGCTGTTGGCTGTGATGAAGTCAGAGTTGACGAAGGTAAACGAGCTGCCACGAAGAGTACCACCGCTGAAGGCCAGGCCACTGCTGCTGCCGAGGTCTGCCAGGGCTGGCACGACCAGAATGCCACCGCCAAGGGTGGTCGAACCCGTGTAGGTGTTCTGAGCCGTGGTGGGGTTGTAGATATTGACGCCATTGAAGAGCACCACCGTGCCGGTGTTGGCATTGGTGTTCAGGCCGCCGGCACCACTGATCTGGCCGGTGACGACCAAGGTGTTGCCGGTGGTCGTGCCAACGCCGCTGGTGCCGCTGTTAAGAACGTAATTGCGTGTGTTGGTGATGAGGTTGCCGGTGGTGCCGGGGGCGTAAAGCAAGCTGCCGCCACCCATGGTAACAACACCCGACGGGATGAGGCTGTCTGACGCGACTTGCAGGATGCCGCCGTTGAGGAAGGTGCCGCCGCTGTAGGTGTTGCCGGTGCCGGTCAGAGTCAGGACGCCGGTGTTAAACACGGGCTCGGTCACTGTCAAGGAACCGGAACCGGTGACGTTGCCCGAGATGGTCAGGTTCTGAGCGATGCCGAGATTAAAGGTGCCGCCAGCCGCACCGAGGGTGAAATTGCGCGCGGTGGAGAAGCCCGTGTTCACCTGGAGGGTGCCGCCATTGAGGGTGACACCACCGTTGGACAAGGTAGTCGTCGAGGAGAGGGGGGTACCGCCGTAGGTCAGTGTATTGGCCGCGGCAACCGTGGCCGGGGCACTCAGAATGAGGTGATTTGCATCCACGATGCTCTGGATGACGGTTCCAATCGAAATGCCGGTGCCGGTGACGATCATCCCGGGTGTGAGACCTGCGGTAGCGACGGCCACCGTGTTTGCGTTGATACCGAGATTGGTGTCCGCACCCACGGAGACCGTGGCACCGTTGATGGTGATGGGTCCGCTCAGTCCGATGTTGGTACCGGAGAGAACGAGAAGCTGCGGACCAAAGACGGTCAGACCAGCGCTGCCGGTGATGGCCGCACTGATCACGGACGCGTTTGTTCCGCCGACATAGATCAAACCTTCACCCTGGAAGGCGAGAGCGCCGCCACCAACGGAGTCCATGATGGTGGCACCGTTCATGATCAAACCACCGGGGGCAGAGGTGTTGGTGCCGATGCTGAGAGTGAGGCTGGCCAGATCAATGGCCGTGGCGTTGTCCATCTTGAGGGCGTAAACACTGGCGTTGACAGCGTTGATTCCCATATTGTCCAAGGTCTGGTTTTCCTCGACCACGGGCGAAGTTAAACCGGTGATGGCTGGATCATTGATGCTTTTGGTGGTGTTGGCCGTGGTCGTATAGCCCGCGAAAGGAATCACGTTGCCGGTGGTGACACCGGAAAGGGCGACAAAATCACCGGCCGTGCTGCCAGCGGTAGGCTGAACGACCAAGTAGCCAGAAGCTATGCCATTGTTGATGCTGGTAATCGTTGGGGCGATGTTTTCGAGGTTATTCAGGCTGCTCGCACCGCTCTGGAAGATCAAGGTTCCCTGACCAGAGCGGGTGAGGTTGGTGATATTGACGGTGGTGGAATGGCCACCAGCATTGAGTTCCAGGGTGCCGCCGGTGTAGGTCAGTGTGGGGATGGTGCTGGTGGTGGTGACTCCGGCCTGGGCCACCTGGGCGGTGCCGCCATTGACCGTGACATTGTTGCCGCCCAACACTCCGGTGGTGGCAGAGGCCGTACTGATGAGGGTACCGCCGTTGACCACAGTGCTGCCGTAGCTGCTGCTGGCACCCGTGAGGGTCAGCGTGCCGGAATCCACTTTGGTGAGCGTGTTGCCAGTGCCGGTGATGTTGCCGCTGATGGTGTAGTTATTCGCACCGGTGACGTCGATGGTGCCGCCGCCTGCATTGAGAGTCACGTTCTGGGTGCTCGTCTGGCTCGCCCCGGTCATGATCAGGGTGCCGTTATTGAAGGTCAGCGCCGCGCCGGTGCTAAGTGAAGCCGCTGTAGCCGTGCTGACAGCACCGCCGTTGATGTTCAATCCGCTGTTCGTATTCGTGCCGGAGAGGAAGAGCGTACCGGTGTCGGTCTTGGTCAAAGCGTTGGCCCCCGTGATGGCACCTGCGATGGTGGCAACGTTGGTGCCCGTAACGTCAATGGTGCCTGCGCCGGTCATCGTCACGCCGCGCGTGGAAGGGCTGCTGAAACCGCCGGCATTGATCTGCAATGTTCCACCATTGAAGATGAGGGTGTTGGTGGCAGCACCGGTGCCGAGGTTGACGCTCTGGCTGGCGGCAATCGTGCCCGCGTTGATCTGCACCGTGCCGGTGTTGCCGTTGTTACCCGTCAAGGTAAGAGTGCCCGTGCCACCTTTGACGAAGTTCAAGACGCCCGTGGTCTGAGCGAATGCGCCACCATAGAGCGTGTTGGAGTTTTGATTGTCGGTCAACGTTACCGAGTTCACATCTGTCGCAAAACGGCCAAATCCACTCATGCCACCAATCGTGTTGTTGGCATCAATGTAGAAGCCCAAGTTAAGATTCACGGTGTTGGTGAACAGGGTGTTGGCAGCGTTGCCTACGGCACCCACGGCAGCAAAGCGGATGGCGGCAGAGCTATTCACGCTTGCATAGCCGCCGCTGAAAGTGTTGCCGGTATTGGTGAGGTAGGTCCAGCCACCGCCCTGCTTGTAGAAAATGCCACTGCCGCTGATGACCCCGCTGTAGGTTGTGTTGTTGCCGCTTGCCGCGCCTTCCAGGCCACCCAGGCCGGTGATGGTGATGGCGCGCGCGGTAGTGAAGGCGGCAGTACCGCTCAGTTCCCCACCACCAGTGACGGTAATGGAGTTGGCAGTATTGCCCAGCGGGGTGTTGGTGCCCGTAGTGGCCCCGTCGGTGCTGAAGCTCAAAATGCCGCCAACAATCGTAATGGAGCCCGAGAACGTGCTGCCAGTACCCGTGAGAGCAAGGGTGCTGGTACCTACTTTGACCAAGTTGATCGAACCGTTTTCGATACCAGCGGCTGTCGTGGAAGCACTCTGGCCGATGGTCAGCGTCGCGGCTGCGCCGGAGTTTTGGATGATCGTGCCACCGATCGTGGTCAGGCCGCCGATGATCTGACTTTCCCCCTGAAGATCCAACACACTGGAGGCACCAGTGTTGATCGTGAGCGTGTTGTTGAAGGGCAGTTCATTGGCGAGGTTGAGGTTCACCGTGCCATTCGTGATTGTCAGTGCTGCGCCCGGATTGAAAAAGTCATTGGAGTTGGCGAAGGTGGTGATGCCGGAGGCCGCTCCGTTGTTGATGGTGAGGGTCGCACCGCTGGCCACGGCGAGCTTGCCGTTGAGGATGTCGGTGGTAGCTGTGGTGCCCTGCAAGGTGCCGGACACGAGGAAATCGATGGCGCGTGAGGTGGTGATACCCGCCGTCATGTTCAAAATACCAGCGGCAGTGGTGCTGAAAATGATGGCACCGGGGGTGCCGGTCGTGCTGCCCAAGGCGGAGTCAGCGCCGATGGCGACCGTGCTGGCGCTGTTGATGAAGGTCGGCCCCGTGTAGGTATTGCCACTGTTCAAGGTGAGCGTGGAAGCACCGAGCTTGGTCAGTGCGCCTGCACCGCTGATAACGCCACCGGTCTGCGTCCAAGCAGCTCCCAGATTGAGCGTGCCGCCGGTGGCCAGAATCATGTTACGAGTTTCTGTGGCGATGGCACCCGTGGTGGTGAGCGTACCACCACTGAAGGTCACGGTGTTGAGAGCCGTACCAAGCGCGGAGTCCGCTGCGATGCTGACAACACCGCCGCCAATGTTGAGGGTCGAACCGCCAGCGACGACGCCGAACGTGTTAACGCCACCAAGCACCAAGGTACCCGCGTCGATCTTGGTCAGGGAGGCTGTACCGGCGATGATGCCGGCAATGGTGTCCGTGTTACCAGTAGCCGTATCGATGACACCGCCGCCAGCGCCGAGGGTAATGCCACGGTTCGCTGCAATGGTGATGGTGTTGGCGGAAATGAGGAGAGTGGCACCGTTGTTGATGTTGATGCTGTTGGCCACGAAGGAAGTCGGTGCGGTTCCGAGGTTGGCATCTGCAGCGATGGAAAGCACACCGCCGGCGATCGTCACCTGGTTCGCCGTGGTGGCACCACCGAAGGTGTTGGTACCGGAGAGAATGAGCGTGCCGTTGGACTGGAAAGAGGTGCCGATGGCGTTGGTGAGGGTGCCGCCGTTGACGGTGAGGGTGCCGCCAGCACCGCTGATCACACCACTCAAAGTGGTGGCATTCAGCATGGAGGCGCTGGCTGGCGGGAACTGCACCACGTTGCTCGGCATGGTGACCAAGTTCGGCGTACCCGCACCACTGACGTTGTAGGTGCTGGGATTGAAAGCGCCGGCGAACCGCACCGGACCGGCTGGACCTGCGACGTTGATCGTACCGCCGGAAGCGCTGAGGGTGATGGCTTTGCCATCGGCCAGTCCGAGTGCTGCGGTGGTCAGCAGGGAGCCGCCGTTGAAGGTGAGGGTGTTGCTGGCGCTGCCCAGGGCGGTGTCGAGCAGAATGCTGAGCGTGCCGCTGTTGAGGTTCACTGTGGCACCTGTGCCACCGAAGGTGTTTGCACCACCGAGGAACACCGTGCCAGGGCCTGCAATGTTCAGGTTGCTGGTGCTGTTGGTGCCAGCGGTCGCGGCCGTCTGGTCATTGGCGATAATGCCGTTGTAGGTGAGGATGGCACCTGCGGATGCTGAGAGAGTGCCGCTGTTGCCGGTGCCAGCCGTTGTAGGCCCAAGAGCCAAACCGCGGTTGGCGCTGATGGTGGTGGACTGGAAGGCATTGAGTGCACCGCCATTGAGCACGATGCTGTTGGCAGTCACTGCAGAAGGAACGGTGCCAAGGCTGGTGTCACGGCCCACAGAGAGCGTACCGCCCGTCACCAGAATGCTGGGGGTCAGACCCGCACCTGCATAGGCCGTGGCGCTGCCACCGAAGGTATTGAGGCCCGTGAGGGTCAGGGTACCGCCACCCGTAATCACGAGACGGCTGTTATTCGCGCCCGTGCCCGAGGTGATCCCCGTGATGGCACCATTGAAAGTGGTATTGCTGATTTCATTGACCGTCAGGGCATTGGCGGACAGACTCAGGGTGATGGCGTTGCCGATGCCGGAGAGGAAGGAGCCCGAGAGGTTGCCAATGGTCAGCGGCCCGGTGCCAGCGCCAGCATTGTTGTAAGTATTGAAGGTCGTCGCGGCGTTGTTGGAGTTGAGGACGAGGTTGGTGCCGTTGATTGTGGAGGCGGTAGCACCCATGGACAAAGTACCCGCATTGACTGTCGTGGTGCCGGTGTAGGTGCTGGCGGCGTTGAGCTGCAGCGTGCCGGTTTGGAAGGTGCCGTTGGCGTTGTTATTGACGATCAGGTTGGCTCCGCCGACTGCGCCAGCGAGCTGAAGGGTCTGGCCGCTGGCAACGTTGATGGCACCACCAGCCATGGTGATCGCACGGGCGCTGCTGGTAAAGCTGGTATTGTCGAGGAGCGCGCCACCATTGATGGTGACGGCTGTGGCAGCGGTGCCCAAGTTCAAGTCCGCACCCACGCTCAGCGTGCCGGAATTGATGACCGTGCCTGCACCGTAGGTGTTCGTCAGTGCGGTGGTGATGGTAACGGTGCTCAGCGGCGAGGTGCCGTTGACGCCAATGACCAAGGAATTGCCGGCACCACTCAGGGCGGAGGTAGAAATCGTCAGGTTGCTGCCCGCGGTACCACCACCGAGGCGGTAGGTCGTGCCGTTTGGAGTGAGCGCACCACTGTAGGTGAAGGCACCAGTGGCACCGAGGCTGGTGTTGGCGAGATTGGCCGCAGCAAAGGTCAGAGCGTTGCTGCTTGCGGCACCGAGGGCAATGACACCGTTGGAGGCACTGGCAGCACTGGCCACGTTGTTGACGAAGGCCTGATCAAGCGCCGCATTGGCGGCGGCAACACCACCGGCATTCACCAGCACCGCACCACTGCTTGTGCCACCCATGGCGGCATCCGTTGCAAAGGCAACGACACCACTGTTGATGGTGGTGCCGCCGGTGAAGGTGTTGGTGCCGCTCAAAGTCAGGGTGCCCGTGGTGGTGACGCCAGTGGCACCGTAAACCAAGCCGCCGGTACCTGTACTGCCAATGATGCCAGCGAAGGTCTGGCTGGAGGCGGTATTCGCACCGGTGATGCCGAGATCTGTGAAGGTGGCACCGTTGCCGAGATTGATGGTCTGGGATGCAGCACCGCTGAAGTTAGTGACCGTCTGGTTGCCGCCGATATTCAAAGTGCCGGAGGTCAGGGCGAGGGCACCGGTGCCGAGCTGACCGGCAGTGGTAGTGGAGACCGTACCCAGCGCAATCGTCGTGAGGCCAGTGTAAGTGTTGGCAGCCGTGTTGCTCAGAACCACCGAACCTGAGTTGCCCGTTGAGCCGAAGGTGAGCGCACCCGAACCACTGATCGCACCGGTCAACGTCAGCGTCGTAGTGGCTGCGGAACTGATGGTGCCAGCCGTGTAATCCTGCATATTACGTGCGGTCGAGGTCGTCGCGCCTGTATTGAGCAAGGCACCGCCGCCAAAATTCACGTTCGTGCCAGCGCCGAGCAAGTTCGTATCCGCACTGATGCTCAACACACCACCATTAATATAGGTCTGGCCCGTGCCGAGGTTGTTGGTGGTGCCGGTGAGGATCAGTGTACCGGTGTTCTGCTTGAACATGCTGCCGTTCCCGCTCAGCACGCCGCTGAGGGTGTTGGTGGCGCCGGTGATGTCCAGGGTGCCGCTGCCGGTGAAGGTGATGTTACGCGCCGAGTTGAAGGCGGCAGATTCAATCAAAACACCACCACCCAGAGCACCGAAGGTGATGTTGTTGCCGATGGCACCCAGGGGGGTGTTGGTGCCCGTGACGGTGCCGTCGGTGGCCACGCTGAGAGCGCCGCTGTTGATGAGGATGCCACCTGCGAAGGTGTTGGCGGCGTTGCTGAGCACCGTGGTGTTGAAGCCGGACAAGGTCAGCGCATTGGTGGTGGCGGTGCCCGTGATGACGCCGCTCAGGGTCACTGTGCCAAGACCCAAGCCGCCAAAAGTCAAACCATTGCCGCCAAGGTTGATGGCGCTGCTGATGGTGAAGGCACCGAGACCGCTCTGGAGAATGGTGGGAGTCGCCGCGCCGGAGAAGTCGAGAGTGACAGGATTCGAAGCCGTGGAGGCGATGGTGTCCGTTCCCGCCAGGGTGAGATTGTTCAACGTGATTTGATTCAACTTAAAGATAGAGCCGGTGAGGCCGATCAAGTCATCCGTCGCAGTGTAAACCGGGCCGCCGCCGCCAAAGACGAGAGTGTCAAGGTAGCTGTTGGCTCCCGTCGGCGCGGTGCCGCCCCAGTCGCTGGCCGTGCTGAAGTTGCCGTTAATGTTACTCCAGTTGAAGGTGGTAGCATTCACTTGTTGCATCGGGAGCCAGACGAACATCAGGCAAGTCATAAACCAGCCGATAAGCGTGCGATGGTGGCGGAGTGTCTTCATAAGATTAGAAAAAAGGGGAAAAAAACCGGGAACCTGGCGTCAAAATTGCAGATGTGCGTAGCTACGCGTCTCCACGGGAAGAGACAGTGCTGCTGCTTGATTGTGTTCTGGGCAGGTTGGGGTTGGGGGCATGTAAAGAATATCGATCAATAAAACCACAGGAACCCCATCTCAGACAACCTATTTTTACAGTTTCACAAAAAAAAGTTAAGTCACTGATTCCCAATAATTTATCTATCCGCGAAAGTGCCTAAATCGACACACCCAAAATACCTAGTTTATTTCGCTTAAATTGAATAAATCACCCCACTCGCGCTGCGTCTTTTGTCATTCTTTCACCCGATTTCAGCCCGCACTCAGTTTTTTTACCGCGTATCCCCGACAGGAATCGAACCTGTATTTAGAGTTTAGGAAACCCTCGTTCTATCCATTGAACTACGGGGACAACTGATCTTCAGTGTTTTATGCTGATCACCTTGCTGGATAAGGCCAAAGTAAGAATGAAAGTAAGAATACCTCCACTCATTCCCATTATTATGCCAGCACGCCCTTTGTCCAGTGGAACGGCAGCTCCCGCCACCGAATGAGCCGCCAACGCCCCTCCCTTCGTCCCCGCTCGGATACCAAACTAGGCCTGACCTTTACCCCTGCAAGCTCGCGGGTCAGCCCGTCAAAAGCAGGCGAAAAACTGAATAAATCATCAAAATTCCATGCCTGCGCATTTACACACACAAAAAATTGCGTCGCTGACGTTGCACCTATTAGAGATGCTCATGGCTGGGGAGCCGGGCGTCTGGCATGAAAGAATTTCACCGCGTGGTTCCAGACCACGCCGCGAGGCCGCGCATGGAGCTGCATTCCGTGGCCTCCGCGTGGTTCGTAGGCCCGTTCATATCAGCAAACACGAATCAACAAGTCTTGCGGCGGTGTGGCGATGCCATCCTGTCGCTGGCGCGGAGCTTCATCCCCTGCACCGGATTCGCCGCAATCACCGCCTGGCGCCGTGCCGCTTCAAACACCCCATGCAGCACCTTGAGGGCGTAGGCTGCGGCCCCCGGAGTCTTGCCTGCCTTCAACTCCGCTGCGTGATAGGCAGCCACCTCCTGCGCGGATATGCTGGCCAGGCGTGCGCTGGCGCGTGACTCGCCCAGATGGGCCAGGAAGTTCTCGAAGATCGGGCGGTAGCGCTTGAGCGTGCTCTCCTTTGTACCGCGTGCCTCCAGGCTGGAAAGGTAATCGGTGAAATACCGGCGGGTGCTGCGCGCATCCAGCCCCTCGCCCTGCGTGCGCTCCAGGAGATCATTGAGCAGCTTCACCGCTGCGGTGCGGGTGAGTTCCGCGCCCCGGGCCTGCCTGGCCGCAGCCTCAAACGCCTCCGCCATCTGCAACGCCAGCTCACGGTCTTCCAGCTTGGTGGAGCGCTTGACCTGCTTGCCCGTTTCATTGGTGAAGCAGGCCGTCCAATAAGGGGAGTTCGGGTGTTTCCAGACAGAGGCCATGAGAGGGTGTGCGAAACGGTAGGAATCAAAGCTCGCAGGTCCAACCCTGTTTTCGCGTGTTCCAGTTTGTCTCGCTGCAACTGCCACATGCTGGTTGCAACCCGCTGCAACATCCTCTTTCGTTCCGCGTTTTCGCTCGTCTCATCTCACCCAACTCGTCATTCATGAATCCCAGCTCGCTCTCACGCCGCCGCTTCCTCTCCACCTCCGCCGGACTCGCCGCCAGCGCGTTTACCGGCCCGAATCTCCTCCTGCGTGGGCAGGACACCGCTGGCAAGCGGCTGAACCTCGTTCAAATCGGCGCGAACGGCAAAGGCCTCGCCGACACCGGCATGGTCACGCTCAATCACAACATCGTCGCCATGGTGGATGTGGATTCCAAGCGCCTGGAGGAAGCCGCCAAGAAGCGCGAGAAGCACCACCTCGACTCCAGCCAACCCGCCCCTCCTGCGCCGAAGCTCTACCAGGACTTCCGCAAGATGTTCGATGAGATCTCCAAGGACATCGACGGCGTCATCGTCTCCACCCCGGACCACACGCATTACCTCGCCGCCATGCACGCCATCAAGCACGGCAAGCACGTCTGCGTGCAGAAGCCGCTGTGCAATTACATCTCCGAAGTGCGCGACCTGCACCGCGCTGCCAAAGAGGCGAAGATCGTCACGCAGATGGGCAATCAGGGCCGCACCATGGACGGCCAGCGCATGGCCAAAGAATGGATCGAGCAGGGTGCCATCGGTACCCTCAAAGAGATCCGCCTCTGGACCAATCGCCCCATCTGGCCGCAGGGGCCTATCAAGAAAAAGCTCGTCGAATGCCCACCCAATCTGAACTGGGACCTCTGGCTCTCCTGCGAGCCGAGCGAGCCCTACTTTGAGTTTGAGCTCGACCCCGAGATGGCCAAGAAAAAGCAGCGCAGCCCCGGCCCTGCTCCGTTTAATTGGCGCGGCTGGTGGCAGTTTGGCTCCGGCGCGCTCGGAGACATGGGCTGCCACATCATGGACTCCAGCTTCAGCATTCTCGGCCAGCTCATCCCCGAGAAGATCGAAGCCGAAAGCGGCCCCATCAGCGACCTCAACGCCCCCATGTGGAGCAAGCTCGTCTATCACATGCCCGCTGGCAAACACCCAGCCCTCACCGTCTCCTGGCACGATGGCGAAAAAGACGGCGTTCCCAACAAGCCCGAGCGCCATCCCGACATCCCTGAGGAGACCTTCAAGAAAGCCACCAGCGGCATGATGTTCATCGGCACCGACGGCGTCGTCTTCGAGGGCGATGCCTACTGCAAGAGCCCCATCATCTATCCTTTGGATAAGTATACTCAGGTGCGGCTCGACATGAAGTCCGGCAAGATCAAGCAGACTGAAACCCGCAGCGCCATGCCCGATAATCCGCAGGGCGAGTGGGCGCACCACATCGTCAATGGCGGCCTCCCCTCCTCCAACTTCGACTACTCTGCCCCCCTCACCGAATTCGTCCTCCTCGGCAACCTCGCCATCCGCGCCCAGCAGACGGTGCAGTGGGACAAGAAGGCGATGAAAGTCACCAACGTCGAAGCCCCGAACAAGTTCATCACCCGGCCCTCCTATCGGGATGGGTGGAAGGCTTGAGTGCGGTGGTGCGCTGAGTCAGCCAAGAGTGGTTTTATCATGAATCGGCAGCGGGGTGACCTGCTGCCGTTTTTTTGTGTATGAACTCCATTATGAAGCCCTTTTCGGGGAGACGGTGAGGGGTGCCTTTTGGGCTGTTTCGGACGCGTTTTTTGGAGTTTACTTGTGTCGGATTCAGCAAAAAAGGGGCGATTTTGGGGAGTGTTTGAGGCCGTTTTTGGAGATTTGGGGGTGCCTGATGCGGTCAAAGGGGCGAATAGGGCGTTTTTTGGGTATTAAACTGTGTTGGCCTGCCATGTTAGGGGTAGAACAGGCAGAGATACGATGAGAAGCTTATACTATGAGCAGTTAAAAAAGGGGTCTGGATAAAAGGGTGCTTATTTTTAACCACAGAGGCACGATGAACACAGAGATTTGCAATCAAGATCCGTTACAGACCTCTGTGTCCATTGTGCCTCTGTGGTTGATTCATTGCTGAGATACGACACAGACTTATTTTCAATTGATCGTGGTATTAGGCACCTCGCCGTGATTTCCAACTCAACGGCAGCGCCGCCCCCCCCGCTTTTTGATCTTCACAGCGCCAACGGCGGGACCTATCGAAGCCCAGGGCAACGCCCTGGGTACGGCACCGCTCATCTGGAAAGCATACCCAGCACCCTCTCTGGAAGCCGCGTCCACCAGCAGCGTCTGCAACAAACTCCGCAGCGGCTCAACTGCGTCGCTTCTGAGGCCTTCGATAATGCAGTGCTGCCAGATATGCGCCCAAGGCTAGGCATTGCGGGAGTGCACTGGCATGGAATGCAACCATGCCAACACTTGTTGCTCCATAGATCAAAAGAAGTTGCTGCCTCGGTTCATTTGAAGAGCCCAAAAATACTGCAAAACATCTCAGTGCAATTTTCCACGAAGAATCACGGCCACCAGTTAACTCAAGAGCGCTAACTGCCTCACGGCTCTGTGATTTGTTGTTCATGGAAAGCACAGGGTTTCCTCTAACTTTCTTGATACACGGGACCGTACATCCCGGTGTCTATGAGGGCGGTATATATCGTTTTCAGTGTTTGTCCCGTGTCTTGGTTGACGAATAATGATGATCGGCTGCCCTGCGGAGAACCCAGAATATAGGGACGCATCGTCTCCCAGCTTTCTGCAACTTGTGCCCACCTCCATGAAGGAAGCTCTTGTTCAAGCATCAGAGGAACCGCAAGTTTCTTTGGAATTGTGCCGTCCGCCTCCATCTCTTCATCCCACTCGCATGTCACGAGCACAGGGGTTGCCTTTTCGTGATATAACTTAAAACCCAGAACTTCAGCTTCAATTCGGGCGCACGATGTAGCTTCCAATTCCTTCACGCTCTTGAGAATCGTCTCATCTCCACCATAAGGGCAAGTGATGAAGGCGTTTTTCAGGAAAATCGTGTGGTCCAATCCTGCGTAGCCAGTCTTTTCGTTCGGCCGAATTTGTGGGTGAATGCCTCGTGAATTGCCTTTCCTTGGAGATGATGTCACGAGAGGGTGCCATGAGGGGTATGCAGAAACTACAGGGCCCCACTGGTCTATCAGGCCATGAAGCATCATCTCGCTCTTCTTTCGTTGTTCAGCCGAAAGATTGCGGGTGATGAATTCCTGAACCGCGAGTTCACGCCCAACGTCTGCCGCCTCATGCGCACGAAATGCCGCTTTCATGTAATGTAGTTTGCTTTCATGTAGCGTATGACTAATTTAGTTTGCGGCCTTTTCAAATGAAAAAATTACGCCAATTCGAGATTGATGTTGGAGGCCATGTAATCGGCAAAGCAAAGCCTGAGGAAACTAGGGGGCGTGCACGTAGCGGTGGTCGGCATAAGATCCGAGCCTTGCATTTAGTATGCAGTGTTGCATACTAATACCATGAAGATGCCATCCCCCACAGAATTCGACCTGCTCTCCGCGCTCGGAATGCGTGAAGTGAGCGGTCGCGATCTCGCCAAACGCTACGAAAAGGAAACCGGCAAAGCCATTTCCTACGGCACGCTTTATACTGCAATGCGCAGATTGAAAGATGGCGGCTGGGTGACTGCCCGCGATGACGAAGATGCCGACCGCCGCGTACGCTATTTCAAGTTGAGCGGCACTGGTGCCAGTGCACTTCCGAAGTTGATTAAATTGCAAAGCGATTTCGCGCTTGGGGAGGTGGTGGTATGACTATTTCAAAACGGGTGACATCCAAACGATTGACATCCAAGTATGTGGCATCACTAGCTGAACAAAGTGGGATGAGATTGAGTTTTCGCCTGAGAAAAGGCGGCACACCTGTTTACTTTTCTGAAAGAGTAAATAAAAAAAGGCGAAGAGTTTTTTTCCAATTCGACCTGATTAGAGCAATTTTAGCAATGGTCGTAGTATTTCAAAAAATACAACACACGCTGCTTCTATCCTTGCCAAAATCCCCAATCGATTTGCTGCGCGCATTTCGATGGCTCCTGCCCAAAGAACAACGCAAAGAAATTGATCTGATCATATCCGATTTGAAAATGGATAAGGCTGACATGATGCGCCAGAAGCGTTCAAAGAAGTTCATTTTCTTTGTCCTCTCTTGGCACGTGGCACGCACCCTCTCCGCTTATGTTTGGGATGGCGTAGCGGGGATTGTCAAAAAGGTTACTCCCTTTGTGAAGTACCTACCGAAATAGCGGCCTTCTCCGTGCCTAAGAACCACCTTCTACATGGTTTGTGAGCAATTCATCGTTCCACCGGAGCAGTGCCTTACGGCAGCCAGGCGTTTCCGGATCATCGAATAAATCGTTCGCACAAAAATGCAGCTAAATCATGGCGCGTTCCGGGAGCGATGGAGATTATGTCCTCGGGAGTGACGAGCGGAAGGCACGGCTGGCGCTCTCGAAGACGGCGGATAACGCTGGTGTCAGATGCAAGCAGTTCCTCGACGGCGATGCGTGCGGCTGCATAACTCTGGATAGTAGAAGGCCAATTTACACCGAACGTCTCGACGATATATCGGTGACAGAAATGAGTCGCCAGCCCCTCCTCCAAGTTATTGGCGTTCTGGCCGCCACTCGGAGCGAGAAGGTGGACGCACTCATGGGATAACTGGTAGCAAGCACGCACTGTGTCCGTGGCGCACTCTGGAGTAAGCTGGATAAGAACATGGCGGCAGTTCCCTGGAAACCAAATCTGAGGAATGTCGCCACCAAACTCGAATCCAAGTATGGTGTAAGACGAGTCGCGAGGTCCAAAACGCTCCTGAACAATACGCAACATAGAACCTAACCGCGAAGATAGTGTCCAAGTATAGCCACCCCCAGAATCGAGAGGGCGCGCAAAAAACAACTCAGTTTCGATTGGTGTGCTTTGGACCATAGAATGCGAGGAAAGCGTTACGACCCCAAGCTCAGCGAAGGCAGCGGAGCAGGCAGTTTGAAAGTCGGAGCCTTTCGCTGCAGCACTTGTTTATAGTGCCGCGCATCACAAACTTTCATTTTGTACGAGGGTGCTTTTGAAGATTTGTGATGCGCGGCAGTATAGACGTTGGGGGTGTTGGGGCGAAGTTCATGAACTTGGAATGGTTCCCTTGAATCGGAATATTCTCTTCGTGACCTTATGGCCCTTGCCTCCGATGCCAGCCGATAGCGTACAACCGTCGGTGTTGAGACCTGCGTGACCGGAGCCGCTGATGTCGTAGAACTCCTCCATCTCGACGTTGAGTGCTGATTCGATACGTCGGGCCAGAGCGAGTTCCTGGGCCACCTTCGCTTGGCGTTCCGCCATCTGCATAACTAGTGAGGTGCTCTAAAATCCTGGACCAGGGAATAAGGGACAAGCACCATGAAGACCGTGAAGCGACAACGATACAGCAATGAATTCAAAGACCGCGCCCTGACACTGGTAGGCCTTGGCAGGC
>Ga0164296_1000212_pt1 | contig 74364 bp, 55 predicted proteins | sample GEODES057metaG_FD_113533 | JGI IMG/M metagenome (GOLD analysis project Ga0164296, IMG submission 113533) | Dystrophic lake water microbial communities from Trout Bog Lake, Wisconsin, USA - GEODES057 metaG | ecosystem: Environmental > Aquatic > Freshwater > Lake | place: USA: Trout Bog Lake...
AGGCTACTGACAATGAGGATAACAAGTATGATGCTGCCAAGCCATCGAGCCCTGCTAACCTGAACTTCTACTCTATGTCAGCAGAAGGTAAGAAGCTGGGACTGGATTCACGTCCATACGAGGCTGGCAAGGTGATACCGCTGGGTATCAGCAGTACGGTAGCTCAGGACTTCATCATCAAGACCGATGGCTATGCAGCACCGGCAGGCGCTAAGGTTTACCTGCACGACATACTGCTCAACACATACACTTTGTTACAGCAGGGTACTGAGTATAGGTTCTCTATCACTACTGATAAGTCGACCCAGGGCGATAAGAGGTTTGAGCTGAGTGTTGATCCTACAGCCGCAGTTGCAGCGAACAAGGCGCTGGAAGTGACGATGCAGCCAAACCCTGCTACAGACGAAGTGAAAATCAGCTTCACATCAGGCAAGAAGGATAATGTAAACATCCGTATGATGGATCTGTCAGGAGTAAGTGTTTACAATACCGACCTCGGCGTACAGCAGAACGGCAGCGTAAACGTACCTCTGAACAACCTAGCATCCGGCATCTACATGGTAGAGCTTACACAGGGCGACCAGAAAGTGGTTCAACGTTTAGTAAAAGAATAATATTTAATTATGAAAAATAAGTAATGCCGCCTCCAAAGGGCGGCATTACTTATTTGTATCGCTTTGTGTTATCATTCCCCGCATTATCACATTATCTTTGCACCCTTATGAGTAAGGAAATTGTTGTTAGTGGTATTCGTTCCACAGGACATTTGCACTTGGGCAACTACTTTGGTGCGATACAGAACTATGTGAAGATGCAGGAAGCATACGACTGCTATTTTTTCGTGGCCGACTATCATTCATTGACCACACACCCCGATCCTAAGGATCTTAAAGCCAATGTATTCAGGGTGCTGGCGGAGAATATCGCCAGCGGCCTGAATCCTGATAAAGTAGCCTTGTATGCTCAAAGCGATATACCGGAGATACCTGAGCTGTATCTCATGCTCAACATGATAGCCTATAAGGGGGAACTGGAAAAAGTGCCAACATTTAAAGATAAAGTGCGCCTCCAGCCAGAGAATGTAAATGCTGGCCTGCTTACCTATCCTGTGCTTATGGCGGCAGATATCCTTATTCACCGTGCAGTAAAAGTACCTGTCGGTAAAGATCAGGAACAGCACCTGGAAATGGCGCGCAATTTCGCTAACCGGTTCAATAGTCGATACGGTGAGTTCTTCCCGGAGCCACAGGTATTCCGTTTTAGCGATGATACGGTCAAGATCATGAGTCTCGACGGTAATGGCAAGATGAGCAAAAGTGAGAACGTGAACGCGACCATTTACCTGAGTGATGACGACGACACAATCCGCAAAAAGATCATGAAGGCAAAAACAGATGCCGGACCAGCTGAGCCTAACGTGGAAATGCCGGATTATATAAAGAACCTGTTCGTGCTGATGCAAACGGTATCCTCTGCCGATGTTTCAGCAACTTTCAGAGACAACTATAACAATTGCAACATCCGCTACGGCGACTTCAAAAAGCAACTGGCAGAGGACATGGTGGCATTTGTCCGCCCTATCAGGGAGCACGCTATAGAGCTGCAAAAAGATGAGGATAAATTACGTCAGATATTGAAGGCAGGCGCTGAAAAGGCACGAGCCAGCGCATCAAAAACCATTGATGGGGCCCGCAAATGCATAGGTATCAATTATTATTAATATGGTTGATTTTTAATGATTTATAGTTTAAATATAGATTATTGCCTATTTTGTTTGCCCGTTGATTCTATGAAGTTATTTTTACCATCACGGCCTGTCAGTCACTATTGATCTTTTTACTTTTTATCTTTGAATAAATAATATCATGCCTTCTAAGTCTACACCAAAGCATATAGCTGTTGCTGGTAATATTGGTTCGGGTAAGACAACCCTTACCACTATGCTGGCCAAGCATTACAAATGGCAGCCTCACTTTGAGGATGTAGAACATAATCCATACTTGGTAGATTTTTATGAAGATATGCCTCGCTGGTCGTTCAACCTGCAGATATACTTCCTTAATAATCGTATCAAGCACCTCATCGATATCCGGGGAGGTAAGGACACGGTGATCCAGGATCGTACTATTTATGAAGATGCGTACATCTTTGCTCCCAATCTTTTTGATATGGGCCTGATGACGAAGAGGGACTATGAGAATTATTCCTCTTTCTTCCAGAATCTCAAGACATTGATCAAGCCACCTGATCTGTTGATTTACCTCAAAGCCTCTATTCCTACGCTGGTAGATCAGATACAAAAGCGTGGACGCGAGTATGAAGAGAATATCAGGCTCGATTATCTCAAGCGCCTGAATGAAAACTACAACAAGTGGATTGCAGGTTATAACGATGGCCCGCTGCTGGTCATCGACGTCAATAATTGCAACTTTGCCGAAAAAGAAGAAGACCTTGCCGACGTTGTCCGCAGGATCGATGCGCAATTGTTCGGACTGTTCTAAGTTTGAATAGTCTAAATGTAATAATAATATAGATGCGTTAAAATTCAGGCAATTTGTAACTTTATTTGCATCTGTGCGATACATAACGGATCACTCTTTTCGCGGAGAAGAGACCTCTTTGCCTGAATCGCATTAAAAAGGTCACTGCATGAGAATTAATACGCTCCTACTTACCGTCATACTGATTGCTTCTGCATTTTTCACTTACGGTGGAACTATTAAGGGTAAGGTGTCTGATGCACAAGGGGGATTACCTTTTGCTACAGTTTATGTAGAGGGCACAACACAGGGTACTAATGCCAACGCCGACGGTTTTTTTGAGTTGGCTTTGAGTCCCGGTACATACAGAATATTATGCCGGTATGTAGGGTATAAACAAGAGGTGTTCAGCGTCGTTATTAAGGGGGAGGAAGTAATAGAACACTCCTTCAAGCTGCAGCCACAGAGTACAGAGATGAACGAGTTTGTCTTTCATGTTTCGTCCGAGGATCCCGCCTATCCTATAATAAGGCAAGCCATAAAAAAACGCAAGTTCCACCTGGAACAGATCAAGTCCTTTCAAACCTCGATTTATTTCAAGGGCATAGCACACTCACGTGTATTGCCTAAAAAAGTCATGGGGCAGAAGATCAAGCCCGAGGATCTGGGGGTAGATAGCAGCGGTAAGGGCATCATGTACCTTACAGAAGAAGATGCAGATTATTTTGTGCAGGGCGACAAAGAACGCACCATTATTCATTCGGTGCATACCAGCGGCGACCCCAAGGGTGTAGGCTTTTCGCGCTTCCCTCCGGTGATCACTTTTTACGAAAATAATGTCAGCATCTTTGGTAAAACATCAAGAGGATATATATCGCCGATTAGCGATAATGCGCTCAACTATTATAAATACAAACTCGAAGGCGATTTTACGGAACAGGGCCATAAAATATACAAGATCAAGGTAATGCAGAAGCGCCCTTATGAACCTTGCTTCAATGGGACATTGTATATTGTTGATGAAGATTTTGCTATACACAGCATGAATATGCTGCTGACAAAGACCGGTGGGCTGGATTTTATGGACACCGTAAAGGTAGATCAGGTTTATATCCCGGCCGATAAAGATAAGTGGATCATCAAGAGTCAGGTCATCTATTTTACTATTGGTATTTTTGGCTTCGATATGACGGGCAGTGGCGTGTCGGTGTACAATAATCAAAGAGTGAATGCCCCTATATCCGATACTATGTTCTCGGGTAATGTGGTCAGTTCATACGATAAGATAGCCAACAAAAAAGATTTGTCCTACTGGACACAAAACCGTCCAATACCCCTAAAAGCAGATGAGGTTAAAGATTACGTAATAAAGGATAGTATCCGTAAGGTAGATGAAGATCCTGTCCGTATTGACTCTCTGAGGCGTAAAGGCAATAAATTCAAACCCCTGGCTTTCCTGCTGACCGGTTATACCTGCAACTTTAAGGAATACAAAAATACAGTCAGCACTAATTCGCTGCTGCTGGGGCTGTCAACACCTAATATAGTCAATTACAACATTGCCGAAGGATTGAATATCGCCCCTAAATTCCATTTCCGGCATACTATCGATACGGGTAAATATCTGTATACCGATCTGGCATTAAGGTATGGTTTTAGTAATACACACTTTAATGCTATCGCAAGAGCATACTATGTCAAGGACGACCGTGAATGGATCGGCAGGCGCTGGATAGTTGGGGGTGAGGCTGGTAAGTACGTGTTTCAATACGATCGCGATAATCCTGTTTCTGAATGGTTCAATACCTATTCCGCACTCTTGTATCGCGAGAACGACCTGAAGATATACGAACGCTGGGACGCAACAGCTTTTGTAAAGCGCAATTATGGAAATGGATTGTCGTGGACACTCAAGGCTTCTTACCAGGTTCGTGATCCGTTGATGAACACGACCAACTACAGTATATTTCCAGGCAATAAAGATGGTTTTAGCAGCAACCTACCTCCTGCCCTGGTGGCTGCCGCTTCAGGTTGGAACAAGCATGATGCAGCATTGCTGAACGGTTCGGTTGCTTATCAGCCTGGGTTCACTTATACCCAGTATCCCGATTATAAAATAGGAAGTAGAAGCGGTTGGCCCATTTTTACACTCACATACGACAAGGGTATTTCAGGTATCCTGAATAGCATTGTCAATTACGACAAGTGGCGCTTCACTATCCGCGATGATATTCGTCTGCGACTGGCAGGCAGCCTCTCTTACAATATCGGTATTGGTGGCTTCCTCAATACCGATTACGTATCTATTCCCGACCTGATGCATTTGTATGGCAACAGGGGTATAGGTTATGCATCACCATATCTGCAGAGCTTCCAGTTCGCGCAGTACTACGACTTCAGCAATAAGAAATCACTGTATGAAGAAGTGCACCTGGAATACCACCTGAACGGTCTGCTCAGCAATAAAATACCTTTCCTCAAGCAGGCGCAATGGTACTTGCTTTTTGGCGGTAATGCATTCTATGCTACCGACAAAACCTACTATACGGAAGCCTTCGTGGGTATAGATAATATTGGTTATAAACTCTTGCGTTTCCTTCGTATCGACTTTGTTCAATCATGGGATAGCTATATGGGCCATAACTCAGGCATTCGCTTCGGTCTTAATAGCAGGGCATTCACGGTCTCCTCCGGCAACGGTCCGGTGAAAGGGGAGTGGTAATTCAGATACTCAGCGCTACATAATATTCTTCACTATCTCTTGTAGTTCAGGCACTACCTGCTGTTCAAACCATGGATTCTTCTTTTGCCATATTTTATTCCTGGGTGAGGGATGCACAAGGGGCAGGAAGTCTGGCAGAAACTGCTTAAAATCGCTCACATTGGCAGTAATGGTGGGGTACGAGCGCTCACCCAGGTAGTATTGTTGTGCATACTGGCCTATGAGTATAGTCAGTTCTATATGCTCCATTGCTGCCAGTATTCTTTTATGCCATAGTGGCGCACACTCAGGTCGTGGAGGCAGGTCGCCTGATTTCCCCTTGCCCGGGTAGCAAAAGCCCATGGGCATCAACGCAAATATTTTGCTATCATAAAATACGTCCTTTTCTACACCAAGCCAGCGCCTGAGTTCATTGCCGCTTTGGTCATCCCACGGTATTCCGCTGGTATTAACCTTTTGGCCTGGTGCCTGGCCTATGATCAGTACTTTTGCAGATGGGCTGGCCTGCACCACAGGCCTTGGCTCAAACGGCAGGAATGGCGCGCAAACCATACATGCCCGTACTTCCTTCAAAAGGTTGTTCATACAGGTAAATGTAAGCTAATTCTTATTGTTCCTAAACTGGTGTCGAATAAAATTCCATCACTTTTACATTAATATTTCAGAACATTTTGCATCACATTCTATCACATTTTTCCCACATTCCATCACATTAATTACCTTTACCCTATCCATGAGCTCATTCGAACAGTTACGTATCGTTTTTTTCGGAACACCCGATTTCGCAGTAGGTTCTCTCAAAGCATTGGTAGATGCGGGTGCTAATATAGTAGCTGTAGTTACTGCCCCCGATAAGCCCGCGGGTAGGGGAATGCAGCCCCACGCCTCCGCTGTTAAGCAGTATGCAGTAACTAATCATTTGCCTGTTTTGCAGCCGGAAAAAATGAAAGCAACATCGTTTCTTACAGAGCTTAAAGACCTGAAGGCAGACCTGCAGATAGTAGTGGCCTTCCGTATGATGCCGGAGGTGGTGTGGAACATGCCACCAATGGGTACTATCAATGTGCACGCATCTTTATTACCGCAGTATCGTGGTGCTGCACCTATCAATAGGGCCATTATGAATGGTGAAACAGAAACGGGCGTAACTACTTTCAAACTGAAACATGAAATAGATACAGGAGATATTTTATTGCAGCAAAAAGTGGCTATCCTTGATACGGATGATGCAGGCACCCTGCACGACAAACTGATGATGGCGGGTGCCGGTCTGCTGGTAGAGACGGTGAAAGGGCTCGCAACAAATAAGATACAGGAACAGCCGCAGCACACAATTGCAGCCGATCATCTGCATCATGCGCCCAAGATATTCAAGGAAGACACTATTATAGATTGGACACAGCCCGCCGTCACTATTCATAATTTTATTCGTGGCCTCTCTCCCTATCCTGCCGCTCATACTACATTAGCGGGTAAGTCAATAAAAATATTTGGATCAGAGGCAGTGGCAGATCTGCTCAAACACGAGCCTGGTACTTACGAAACAGACCATGCTACCTATTTGCGTTTCGCTGCAATAGACAACTACGTTGGTATCAAAGAGCTACAGCAGGAAGGCAAAAAGAGAATGAAGGTTGTCGATTTTTTAAGGGGATTCAGAGGATAGCATTGTGTCGTATATTCTCTTAACTCATTGTTATTAGTAATGTAATAACATGCTAAGAGTGATAATTTTACAGGGAAGTAAAAATATAATAGGTACATTTATTTTGATTTGAAGTTGACCGCGAAGACGTAGATTCATTCAAAACAATATACCATGAAAAATATCCTTTTTGCCTTCCTGCTGCTTTTATGTTCTTTTTATACTCACGCACAGTGCGCCCACGGAACAATCACAGGTCTCAACCATGTACGTATAGGGGCGTCTGTATTACTTAGTGATACCGCAGTTGGTGGCATATGGAGTAGCAATGATACTTCTGTTGCTGCAATAGATGGTTCAGGTTATGTTATTGGTCGTTCTGGCGGTACAGCAATCATTACCTATGCCTTATCCTCTAGCTGCTATACAATTGATACAATTACGATAGTGCCCGGTTTTTCAGGACATACCAAAGTTTGCATAGGAGACACAACAAGAAAAACTGATTCTGCCGCAACCTCCGGTTATTGGAGTAGTAGTGATACTTCAATAGCACGAATAAGCGCTACGACCGGTTTAATAACAGGAGTGAGCTCCGGCGTTGTATCAATTTCGTATACCTTTTCGGTAAGTGGTACATCATATTTGGCAACAGATACTTTTCGCGTGTCTACGGTGCCGACTATAGGAACCGTAATTGGAGGTTTGACCATTTGTGCCGGTACAGCTACAACGCTTATTGATACATTTTCTTCTGTAGTATGGAGATCAGATGACACTGTGCTGGCGCATATAACCCGCACCCATCTGGACTCTGTTTTTATCAGTAGTCCGCTAACCGATTCTGGTACAACGATAATTCATTATACTTCATCTTTTTGCAGTTTTGTAACAAGCACGGTCTTACTTGTAGTTCATTCATTACCAAATGCAGGCACCATAACGGGTACTTCCTCTGCATGCTTTGGTAGTAGTTTTTCCTTATATGATGTTGGTGCATCTGAGACAACTGGCGTTTGGTCGGTGGATTACCCTTATTTCAGTTCAATTTCTTCTACAGGGGTTTTCTCGGATAATTATAACGGGGCTTTTGACACCTATGATATTGTTTACTATACTGTTACAAATTCTTTTGGCTGTCAGAGTACGTCAAATTTTTGGATCTCTTTGCTGCCTTCATATCCCTATACAGATACGTTTTCAGGCCCTGCTAGCATTCACATTGGCTCCAGTGCGCTTTATTCATACGCAAGTCTTTATTTACCTTTTGGCTCATCTACATTGTGGGATATGCACCCGGTTACTGTAGGATCAGTAGCTACTGATGGAACAGTAACAGGGTTAAGCATCGGGACTGCTATATTGTCCTACACTATTACATCATCTTGTTACATATCAGTGTTTACGAAACCAATAAATGTGACACCACCTGCTATCGGAGCAATCTCAACAGGCTTTTCTGCATTTATCAACAATTATTGCGATTCTCCGCAATTTGGTGTTAGTGTTCCATCACATTCTGTTGACTACCAGTTGAAAACCAGCTTTGGTGACAATACTGCGAACACAATTATTATTCCTGCAAGCCCTATTTCTGCGCTAACAACATTTACTCACCAATATTCGGTTTCCGGGACATATTCTATTAAGCAAATTCTTTATAGCGGAACCGTTGCTATAGATTCTGTAACATACCATTACGACCATTATTTATGTAAGGATATGGCATTGTCCTTTTTTATTGATGCCAATGACAATTGTATGTTTGACTCCCTTTCCGAACATCGCAATCTTTTGCCTGTTACTATCGAAGTCGACTCTAATGGGATAGCAAAAGATACCATTTCCGCAACTAGTGGTTTATATTATGCTACTTGGGGTAGTACTGGAGATGTATACTCATTTAAGGTGTTGACCACAGATTCAATGCTGTCTATAGCCTGCCCGGCATCAGGAATAGTATATGACACGTTGAATGCCAGTGGCAGTGGCACTGCTGTCAGAACTATTGCACTTTATTGTAATTCTGCGCCAGGGTTTGATCTCGCTCAAAGTACGGTCATTGTAGCAGGCAGACATAAAGCTTATGGTGAAATATACGCTGATAATTTGCGATGCACACCTCAAAATGCTATAGTGAAATTACATCTAAGCCCCAAATATGTGCTGAACCCTTATCCCTATTGGACAACACCAACGCCAACTTCTGTGACTACCTCCGAAGTGATATGGGACTTTACCGGGTTGTCTGCAAGTGCTATCCCATCTCACATTATCTATAATCTGGTCATTGCTGATACAACGTGGCTTACACCCGGAGATACTGTACATACAGGTATTGAGGTTACCCCAACAAGCGGCGATGCCGATATCACTAACAACATCATTATCCGTATCGATACTGTGAAATCATCATTCGATCCTAATCACATCGACGTTATTCCCGATGGAAATATACTTAATGGTACGAAACTCAAATTTGGAATAACATTTGAAAATGATGGTAACGATACTGCACAGAATATCTACGTTATGGACACGCTTTCCGATGCGCTTGACCCCTCTACATTGCGGATCGTTCAGGCAAGCGCGGTCATGAACATCGCTATTATTCATGCTGCGGGGCACGCCATTGTTAAATTTGATTTTCCCGGCATCAAACTGCTGGATAGTACTCATCATAGCCAATGTACAGGTAATGTTATTTATAATATTAATGCCCGTAATACATTATCTGACAGTTCAGTCGTTGTTTCGCATGCAGGCATCTTTTTCGACGACAATCCTGTTGTGATTACCGATACGGCATACAACCGCATAGTAATACCTTATATTTCTATAGCAACAGCGTCTGGCGATAGTATTTGTTCTGGCGACACGGTAGTATTAAATGCCGCCAGTGCCTTCGTAAATACACCTCATTACAGTTGGTCTGTCAATTCCTTGCCTGTTGGTTCAGATAGCAGTGCCCTTGTTATTTTAGGTGCTCATGCAGGTGATACTGTCCGATGCTTATTATCAACAGTAATGGACGATACAATTCGGGTTATTTCCAATAATGTAATTTTCATTAGCAGGGGAATTTCATCAGCAGGTACTATTGGTGGGTTATCAATCGTATGCCCATCTGCAACAATCACCTTATCTGATACAGTTGCGGGCGGTGTGTGGTCGTCGGTTAATGGACATGCGTCTGTTTCAGGTGGAGTTGTAACAGGGGTTTCAGGTGGAATCGATACAATTCTCTATACAATAACCAGCAACTGTGGAACATCAATAGCTAAACATCCTGTTGTAGTCCATTTCTTCCCCACGGTTGATTCTATAAGCGGATCGACATATGTTTGTATCGGTTCCTCAATTACTATGTCCGATTCTGTAATGGGAGGCGGGTGGACTTTGAGTAATGGGTGCGCCTCTCATGTAGACTCCGTTATTACCGGTGTTGTAGCGGGGCAGGATACCCTTACATATACCATCTCTAATGATTGTGGTACGGCAATCGCGACACGAGCCCTTACGGTGTACCCGACCGTTATTACTTCTGTAACTTTTGAAGCTTTGTCAGGTGCTACTGTATGTGGTGGTGATTCAGTTACTTTTATTGCCACCCCTGTAAATGGTGGTGCTGCACCTGTATATCAATGGTTGAAATTTGGATCTATTATTGGTGCCGGTAATCCGTTTATTTATCTACCTGCCAATGGTGATGTAATAACCTGTGATCTTATTAGCAGCAGCATTTGTCCATCTCCCGATACGGTACCGTCATCATCAACAACAATGACGGTAATACCTACAGTTACTCCATCAAATGTGATTTCTATCACGGTTAGTGACTCTATTAGCTACCCCGGTCAGACAGTTAATATTTATTCATCAACAACTTATTGCGGGGGATCTGCTACCTACCAGTGGTACAAAAACGGTTCTGCTATCACTGGTGCTACTAGCAATAATTATTCCGCTATTGTATTTAGCAATGATACATTTTATTGTGTAAATCATTGCAGCACACCTTGCGCTACCAGCGAAACTGATTCAAGTAATAAAATAATTATCTACGCCGATTATTTGGCTATTGATGCAGTGGCTCAGCCTAACAGTATGATCCATTTGTACCCTAATCCCAATAACGGAAATTTTGAATTTGATGCACAGTGCGTTGGTTTGTTCTATGACCAGGTTCACTATGATATCATGAATATCGAGGGTCAAGTGATTTATAGTCGGGAAACTAGGGCAAAGAATGGTTATGTTAAAGAACTTGTGGAATTGGCCAATAATGAACTGCTTATCTCCGGACAATATGTAATTAAAATCGCCACAGAAAGTGCGGTTACTTACATGCGCTTCTCAATAATAAAATAGGTGGTCAATTAGTTTATTTGTTTTGACCGCAAAAATACTTCACTGCAAGCCCATAACCTTCCATCCCCAGGCCACTGATAGAGCCCACGCACTTACTGGCTATATAAGATGTCTTGCGGTATTCCTCGCGCGCCAGCACATTGCTGATATGCACCTCCACAACAGGTATGCCTATTGCGCTTATGGCATCGGCTAGTGCTATGCTCGTGTGTGTGTATGCACCTGCGTTCAGTATAATACCATCCATTTTGCCCATGCAGCTATGCAGGTAGTTGATGAGTTCTCCTTCTACATTGCTCTGATAGTAATGCAGCCCGACACCCGGATATGTTGCAAATAGTGTATCGAGATAACTTTCAAAAGTCTGATCTCCGTATACATGTGGTTCTCGCACACCCAGCAGGTTCAGGTTAGGACCGTTGACGATAGCAAAATGTAACATACATGCAAGGTAATAAAACAACTTCACAATGCCGTTTTACGTAATTTGCGTGTTACCAAAACACTGCCGCCATACCACCCTCTCCCTTGGAGAGGGTCGGGGTGAGGCTCCGTTCTATGTGGGAAGCATACATCAAAGGATTTAAGGCGTACTTACAGTTAGAACGCTCCATGTCTGCCAATACGGTAGACGCGTATCTGCATGATGTTACTATGCTGCGCGATCACATTAATATCACTTATCCCGGCCTTGGGGTGGAGGGAATAGAACTGCCTCATCTGCAATCATTGCTTGTTGCGATAGGTAATTGGGAGTTGTCGGTCACCACTCAAGCTCGTGTCATCAGCGGCATCAAATCATTTTTTCGTTACCTGTTACTGGAGGAAGCCATAAGGAAAGACCCCACACAATTGCTCGATGCCCCTAAGCGTAGCCGCGCATTACCGCACACTTTGAGTATTCAGGATGTAGATACTTTATTTAGCGCCATAGATCACAGCACACCCGAGGGGCAGCGCAACCGCGCTATGCTCGAAACATTATATAGTTGTGGCCTGCGTGTCAGCGAACTAATAAGCTTGCGCATATCCGATCTGTACCTCGATATTGGTTTCGTCAAGGTCATAGGCAAGGGCAATAAAGAGCGGCTCGTGCCTATCGGCGGTACAGCTATAAATCAGATCAATTTGTATCGCGAACATATACGCACCCATTTGCCGGTAATTAAAAAAGGCCACGAGGATATACTCTTCCTCAACCGCAGAGGAGCTGGTCTGTCACGCATCATGGTGTTCATGATTATTAAAGAATTGGCTACCAAGGCGGGTTTACAAGGCAATATTCATCCGCATACCTTACGCCATTCATTTGCCACTCATCTGGTAGAGTCGGGTGCTGATCTCCGTGCAGTTCAGCAGATGCTGGGTCATAGCAGCATCACCACAACGGAGATCTACGTGCACCTCGACCGCAGTTACCTCCGCGAAACGTTGGAAAAATACCACCCAAGGTATAAGTAAAAAAAATCCCCGCCGCAAGGGCAGGGATAATAAACTCTATTCGTTATTGATGATAACACTTGGCATCACATCGTCGCATTAATGAAACTATCCTTTAAAATGTTTCAGCAATACGATCTCTCTTTCGTTCAGGTATCTCCATTTACCACGCGGCAGATTTTTCTTTGTCAGGCCCGCATACATCACCCGGTCCAGTTTTTCTACCTCATAACCCAGGCTTTCAAATATGCGGCGCACAATGCGGTTCTTGCCAGTGTGTATCTCCAGTCCTATTTCCTTCTTAGTGTCCAGATATGCCATAGCATCAACAGTTACTTTTCCGTCTTCCAGTTCAAGGCCATCCATTATTTTTTCAAAATCAGCCTTAGTTAGCGGTTTATCCAGCGTCACTTGATATACCTTCTTGATGTTGTAGGACGGGTGTGCCAGCTTCTGCGTCAGTTCACCATCATTGGTGATCAGTAGCAAGCCTGTTGTATTTCTGTCCAGGCGGCCAACCGGGAAAAGGCGATCAGCATCTTGTCCCATAAGCAGTTCCATTACGGTCTTTCTGCCTTGCGGGTCATCATTGGTAGTGATATAATCTTTCGGTTTGTTCAGCAGTATGTACACATTCTCTCTTTGCAATACCAGTTTCTTATCACTGAATATTACCTCGTCTGTCGTTCTTACCTTATGCCCAGGGTCTAGAATTATTTCACCGTTGACCATCACCTTGCCTTCCTTCACCAGTGCTGCAGCGTCTCTGCGGCTGCATACACCACTATGTGCAACGTATTTGTTTAGTGGCATCAGCTCAGCATCCTCTGGGCTTCGGCTCACGCTTGTTTTCGCCGGCTTATGAAAACTCTGCAAGCCCGACTCTATCTCCTTCTCCCTGATCTTCACTCTTTCAGGCCTGTTATCTACTTCTTTAGGGGCCCTTGGCTTACGCGCAAACGGGCTAGGGCTATCATCGCTTTTATCGGCTGCTATATCAAATGATCGGTCGGCTTCCTTCTTTTGAAAAGGTCGTTTACCTGCCCGTGAGCTTTGCTTTGTGTCGTCATCGCCACGTTTTCCACCTGGCTTCTTTTTGCCGGGTTTTTTAGTGTCGATCTTTGTAAATGGCTTTTTCCAGTCTTCTATTGTGCGTTCTTCAGGTTTTGGTTCTTTCGCTTTAGGAAAAGGACGTTTCCATTCTCCCTTCGCTTCATCACGTGCTCCGCTCTTCGCTCTGTCGCTCTTGCCATACGGCTTATCGCCTTCACTTTTAGCGTAAGGTTTCTTCCAGTCACTTTGTGGCTTATCACTTCCACCTTCTGCTCTTTTTTTGTACGGCCTGTCGCCTTCGCTTTTAGCGTAAGGTTTTTTCCAATCGCCTTGTGGTTTGTCGCCTCCTCCTTCCGCTCTTTTTTTATACGGCCTGTCGCCTTCGCTTTTAGCGTAAGGTTTTTTCCAATCACCCTGCGGTTTGTCGCTTTCGCCTTCTACTCTCTTTTTATAGGGTCGGTCTCCGCTTCCTGCTCTATCGCTCTTGCCATAAGGCTTGTTACTTCCTCCTTCCGTTCTCTTTTGGTAAGGTCGGTCTCCGCTCTCTGCTCTATCGCTCTTATATGGCCTGTCGCTTCCACCTTCTGTTCTTTTTTTATAAGGTCGCTCGGCGCTGTGCGGGCTGTCACTCTTCTTATTGGGGCCACCTGTCGAGTTCTTTTGAGAACGCACTACGCTTTTCTTGACCGGCTCATCCAACTCATTCTTCAGTTCTTTCCTTTTTCTGGCAGGGCGATCTGCACTACCGACGGATCTTTTACCGGCGTCTGCACTCTTTCTTTTATATGGGCTATCCCCGCCGGTATCGGCATTGCGTTTATTTTCCCTGAAGTTGTTCTTTCCCTTATCCATAGTTGTGCAGCCGGTATTTCTTTTTTGTGTTATTCCTCTTTTTAGAGGGCGGCAAAGGTACGTGCTTTACACACGCTTAACGTTAATGGTCACTTTGTTACTGATCACTTAGCCTTTTTCTTCTTCTTATCGCGCTCGGCTATAAGCAAAGGCAAGGCTGCACTAAAGTCGGCTGATAAAATACCGTACAGTTCTATGATCCGCTCTTTGTTAGATTTGCTGCGCGCAGTCATATCTATTTCCACAAGGTTATTATATAAGTCTGCAACTTTTATGATACCTGCACTGGACTTCAGAAAATGTGCTTGCTTATGGATCGCCTCCCAATCATCTGTTTCGTCAATTAGCTTTTTCAGCACTTCAAGACCTGGCGTCATTGTGTCGAGGTATATATTGATTATGTCGCGCATGTAGGTCGGATCATTCCCGGATAGTCCTTGCACATAACTAAGATCAATAGTAGGTGTACTCATCAGATGTATTGTTTTATTTTAAACTATTTTCTAATATTTCATATAATTCTGCCACTTCAAATGGCTTGGACACGCAACCGTTCATACCGGCCTCTATACACTTTTCTGCCTCACCAAACATGGTATTAGCAGTAAGCCCTATTATAGGCAAGGTGCGTTTCATTACCGTTCTTATGTAGATGCAAGCGTCTATGCCGTCCATTTCGGGCATTTGCAAGTCCATTAGTATGGCGGCGCAATCGTTGTTTTTCAAGAATTCGATTGCCTCTTTTCCATTATTGGCAGTCTTTACTATCGCCCCGCTTTTTTGAAGAGCAAAGGCTACTATCTTCTGGTTTAGTTTATTATCATCAGCGATAAGTATATTCTTCCCGGTCAGCAATTCGTATTTTTTTAGTAAATTATTTACAAATTTCGCTATTTTCCATAATATAAAAAAATGTCAATTGCATAAGGTTAAGTTTTATAATTTAATAAAATATTTATATGCAAGTAGTTGTTTTTTAACAATATTATCGTAATATTGAGAAGGGCCATTTTGAAGGACATTACCAATGGGTAAAGTATTCATTAATAATCCTTCAAAGATGCCTCTAAGTGCCTGTTTTTAACGTATTTTTACGGCTGTTCAAGAGTATTCTTTTACAGTCTCACCCTTTAAAGCACAGAGTATGAGATACAAAATACGCATCCTTCCCAGATGGTTGGTATTTGCACTGGATCTTTTTCTGGTGTGCTTCTGCCTGTTACTTTCAAGGTCACTTAAGATGAATTTCTCGTGGCCACACATCTCTTTAGGTCTCCGATCGATGATGCTGGTGGTACTTGCGCTCAATGCTGCACTGTTTTATATATTTAAAAGTTACGCAGGCATTGTGAGATATAGTAATCTCGAAGACATTTCGAGGTTGGTTATGGTTAATGCTATATCCTCTTTTCTTTATCTGGTAGTTAATATTTTTGTGTACCACTCGCAGAACTTCTTTACCGTGCAGATAGTAACCATCAACTTTTTTATCACCAGTTTCGTCATCATTTCCTACCGTTTAGCGGTGAGATATGTTTTTCATTTCTACAAACTCTATTCAGAGGGCGATAAGGTGATGAAGAAAAAAGTAGTGGTTATGGATGCCTCTGCCAATGGACTTCATATTAAAAATGTGATGAACAACCTGCCCAATGGGGATATGCAGGTAGTGGCATTTCTGGACGACTCTTTCAGCTCAGAGGGTAAGTTGCTGGAAGGTATACCTATCTATAACATCACTGATAATAGCATAGCGCGCCTGAAGAAGGATGGCGTAGAGTTACTCATTGTTGTCAACAAGAATATTCCTAAAGAAAAATTTAATACGATAGTAGACAGCTGCCTTACGCACGGCATTCGTATACAGCAGGTGCCTACCATGCGCGATTGGCTGCACGGCAAGCTGGATACCCAGCAGCTGCAGGACATCAATATCGAAGACCTGCTGGAGCGTGAGGTGATCAAAATACACAATGAGGCTATCTACACCGAGCTTAAGGGAAAGCGGATTTTGGTAACGGGCGCCGCTGGCTCTATCGGTAGCGAACTGGTGCGACAATTACTCAATTATCGTCCGTCATTGGTTATCCTGTGCGACAAGGCAGAAACACCTATGCATGAGTTCATGCTGGAGGTACAGGAGAAATATAAAAATGCAAATATTAAGGGCTATCTCGGTGATATCACAGACAGGCTTCGGATGGAACACCTGTTCGAGATATACAATCCGCAGGTCGTATTCCATGCTGCGGCTTATAAGCATGTGCCATTGATGGAAGATAATCCGTCAATAGCAGTTATCAACAATGTATTGGGTACAAAAAATCTGGCAGAATTATCAGTCGCCAACAATGTAGAGAAGTTTGTAATGGTCTCTACAGATAAAGCAGTGAACCCTACTAATATCATGGGCGCATCAAAGCGCATTGCTGAGATATTCGCACAAAGTTTCTTTAACTACCTGACCAAGGATGTTGCCCATAAAGACGATGGCCAAGTCTATACCAAATTTGTTACCACTCGTTTCGGTAATGTACTGGGGTCTAATGGTTCAGTAATTCCTCGTTTCAAAAAGCAACTGGAGCGAGGCGGTCCTATTACTGTAACCCATCCCGATATTACCCGTTACTTCATGACTATTCCTGAGGCTTGCATCCTGGTATTGGAGGCTGGTGTTATGGGGCAAGGTGGTGAAATATTCGTTTTCGATATGGGTGCGCCTGTTAAGATAGCGGATCTGGCCAAAAAGGTGATCAGGCTGGCGGGCAAGGAGCCTGATATTGATATTCAGGTGGTGTACACAGGCCTCCGGCCCGGTGAAAAACTCTATGAGGAACTGCTGAACAATGCCGAGAACTCGCGCCCTACCTACCACAACAAGATATTGATAGCTGATGTGCGCCAATATAACTTTGAAGAGGTAAAGCAGAAGATAGATAAGCTCATCAGTTGTGCGCAACACCACCATACGCTGGAAACAGTGCACCTGATGAAGGATCTGGTACCTGAGTTTGTGAGTAATAATGTGGTATACGAGAAAGTGAATATCCCCGTTAAAAAATGAAATTGACCATATTGTAGTATTAAAAAGTCAAAAGGTTTACTTTTGACTTTTTTAATTTTTGACCATATTCATATCGTGAGCAGGTATAATCAACGCGGCGTATCCGCACAGAAAGAAGACGTACATAAAGCAGTGGCCAAACTGGACAAAGGCTTGTTTCCTAATGCTTTTTGTAAAATATATCCCGACTATTGGGGTAATGACATCGATTTCTGCAACCTGATGCATGCCGATGGTGCCGGTACCAAGTCTATACTGGCTTACATGTACTGGCGCGAAACAGGCGATATGAGTGTATGGAAGGGTATCGCCATCGACTCTATCGTGATGAATATCGACGACATGCTGTGCGTGGGTGCTACTGGTCCGTTTACTTATTCTTCTACCATTGGCCGCAATAAGCACCTGATACCGGGCGAGGTCATATCTGAGCTCATCAACGGCACACAGTCTTATTTTGACAGGCTTAAAGAATATGGCTTAGACGTGCACTTCATGGGTGGCGAGACCGCCGATGTTGGTGATGTGGTGCGCACGGTAATAGTAGATGGCACTATGTCTGCACGTATGCGCCGTGACAAGCTGGTAACTACCGAGAAAATGCAGCCCGGCGATGTGGTGGTATCTCTGGCCAGCTATGGCCAGGCTACTTACGAGGACGAGTACAACAGTGGTATGGGCAGTAATGGCCTTACCAGTGCCCGTCACGAGGTGCTGCATAAGCCATATGCCACTAAATATCCCGAGAGCGTAGACCCTAATCTGCCTGCCGATGTCGTGTATAATGGCAAGTATGCACTCACCGATCCTACCGAAACAGGACTTGATGTGGGTAAAATGATATTGTCGCCGACGCGCACGTATGCACCTGTGGTGCTGCGCATCTTGCAAGAGCATTTTGATAAGATACATGGCATCATCCATTGCAGTGGTGGTGGCCAGGGCAAATGCCTGCACTACCTGCCAGCACCACTACGCGTGGTAAAGAACAACCTGCTACCTGTGCCGCCGCTGTTCCGCATGATACAGGAGTCTGCAGGTACGGAGTGGAGGGAAATGTACCAGGTGTTCAACATGGGCCAGCGCCTGGAGCTATTTACCGATAGGGCTACTGCCGATAGCATTGTGGCTATTTCAAAGAGCTTTAATATAGATGCGCAGATATCCGGTTATGTAGAGCAGGCCGACAAGAAAGAGGTAGTGATAGAGAGCCCTTATGGTACCTTCAGCTACCAATAACCTGGTTCTGATACATGATTTTTCACGGTTTTTACAAATTTGGCATAGTTTGTGTATCAGACTATTAAACCACACTTGTGTTTATGAGTATAAAAAAAATAATACTTTCCGCCCTATCTATCCTTTCGTTATCCGGTGCATTTGCACAAGACAAGATATTTCAGGTCAATGGCAATGTTATTGAGGCCAGAGTAAAATCTGTTGGTGTTAATAACATTACCTATAAGGCATGGAACAACCAGCAAGGTCCTGACTATACCATATCTAAAAGCGAAGTAGATAAGATAAAGTATGAGAACGGTACTGAGGAAAAATTCTCGGCCGATGGCCTCATCAGCGGCCTGCCGGTGCCTCCGGGTTTCCGCAACCAGAATGGGGAGCCGCGTCCCCGCATGATGCTACGTAATAGGATACTTGCAGTTTCCCCGTTCGAGTTTACAGAGAATGGCGTGGGCCTTAAGGTAAGCTACGAAGAGGGTATTGATAAGGATGGCATCATCGCTTATGAATTGCCTGCTGCCCTTACCTTCAATCTTAATCATACCAACCTTGCGGGCAATAAAGAAGATCCTATGTTCTACCTGATGCCGGGGCTTAAGTTCTATCCGACCAGCAGTTATGGTAAGATCAAGTATGCACTGGGTCCGTCCCTGGTGTTGGGTGTAGGTCAGAAGACCTCTTATTACCTGGATAATAACTATGCCCCGTACTACACTACGCAGAGCCATGTTCACCTGGGTATGATGCTCAATAACTCCATCAACTTCAACCCTTCTTCACGTTTCTATATGGCCATCGAGTTTGGTTTCGGTTTCAACTATATGGATAAGGTGGCCGGCATCAACCAGGGCTTTACCGGTATCATCAATGGTGGCTTTAAAATGGGGCTACGCTACTAATGCGACAATGTGATGGAATGCGTCAATGTGATGCTAATGCTTGCGTTAAGTTCATTGGCTGTGCTTAAAATATAATGTTTAAATAATTGATTTATATTTACCCTGCAACTGAGTTGCGGGGTATTTTTTTGTTGACTTGAAATGATAGAGCGTGCAATATAAATATTTGATTTTATGCTTTTTTATTTTCAGTTGTTTACAGCCATTGGCTGGCCATGCCCAAACCCGCGACTCTGTCGGCGCTATGCACATAGGCTGGCACGATGGCCGCATACCGGAGTATGAGAACGCCTACACGCTACGCCGGCACGAGGTACGGCTCCATACCTTTGGCCGCAGCGCTTATGGCCTTACCAATAGGCTGGAGATGAGCAGCTACCTGCTCCTTATCCTGTCGCCCAACGTGTCTTTCAAATACCGCTTTGCCGATACCCGCCATTTTGCTGCCGCTTATGAGTTCGGCACTGCCGATGGGCTGCTGCCAGTATTTGTGGCCGATGGCCTTGTGTTGCCCGGTGGGGCAGTGGGTGGGGCCACAGCCGGTTTTCTTACCTATACCGATTTTTTCGGCAAATTCTACTTCAGCTACAAGCCCTCCCGCAAATTCACGCTCTCTGCCCGCGTGGGCATCTCCCACATCAGTGCCCAATATCATGGGGTAGTGGCATTTGCCGCCATAGGTGGTGGCGGTGGTGGTGCCGCTCTGGCGCCCATAAGCGCAGATGTGGTAAAGACCAACTGGCTGATGGCAGGCCTAGAGGCCGACTATGTGATCAACGATCGTAATGCCATAGTGCTCAAGGCCAGTATTGGTAAACTGTATACGCAGAAGTTTGTCAGCCTGGAGGTAGACAAAAGCGCAGCAAGTGCCTTGCTGTATCCCTCCCTGTCGTGGAACCATTCGTGGGTGCATTTTCACCTGGCTGCGGGCATTTACAACTTCTACGATGTGCCTTATTTCCGGATGGTCAAAAATGCCAAAGAACCTTTCGGCCCGTATGCTAATTGCTCGTGGCTGGTGCATAACAGGGTGCGTGGCTAATGCTCAATGACCCAATAACTCAATGGCTCAATGGTAAGTTGTCTGAACCATGATTTCTCTGGATTGCAAAGATGTTCATGATACCCATGTTTCCTGATAACATGATCTTATAACTTACAGGTTATTGGAGGTGCGAAGCTATCTGACCCATCATTGGTTTACTTATTGCCCGATTGCCCTATAACATAGGAATCGGGCAATGATTTTTATCAATTAGTTGGTTTTCAGTGGTTTGTATTTTTCTGATTGCCTGCCCTAACCCGGCAGGTAGACCTGATTATACCTGACGGGTGGGAAAATCGGGCAATGAAAAACATCTGAACTATGATTCATGTGATCAATTGAATACTATGATTCTATGAGTCGTATCCATGTAAAATGGCTAATGAAAAATGCAGCGATTTTGATTTTAGTGCAAAGCTGCAGACCGAAGAATCAAATAATTGACAATCAACAATTTATGACTGCTATTGCCTGCAGCTAGCTGCAAAACGCTTCCGATTTCTGCACAAATGTGCAGCGATCGTGCAGCCCTAATGAGATCATCCTGAAATGTTTGACCCATAGGCCGGGAGACGCAATCATTGCGTCTCTACTAATATACTGATGTCATAGAAGGTTGGGTATTACCGCCTGTCAAAGAACTTTGTAAACCTATTTCCCACCTTCGTTTTGGCTGTCTGAGGCGACAGGCAAACTACGGCGGGCAAGCAGGCCTTTACAAGGGCACAAAGGTGTGGTGGGTTTTGATACTGACCAAAAAGAGATATCCACCAAAACGGGGTATTTCGAGGTGGTAGTTACGGAGGCACAATGAGTTGCGGTGGTTACTTAATGTGGATAAATTTCTTTGTATGTTGTGTGGGTGAAAATACTCACCGATCTGGAGATCGGTTCCCACACCGACGAAGTCAGAGACGTTCGCCGAACTGTTTTGTATTTTTCAGAACACTACCCAGCTGGGGACATTCGCCGAACTGTTTTTAAGTTTTTTAGAACACTACGCCTAGATAGGGAAATTTACTTCTTTAAAAAAGTAATACTGCTAAAAGCAGGAAAAAAACGAGTATGAGGTTTTGAAAAATTCAATTCTATTTTTTCATCCATATATATATAGATAAAACCTTCTTCATAATTTTTATTATTAGTGTTCCATATGCTATTTGTAGTTAATGATAATAAAGAAAAGTCGCCAGAATCTTCTGCTTTCCAATTTCCACATATTTCTTTTTGATTATATTTTAAGCTGAATTTCTTATTACTATTTAGGACAAGTACAGGTGAATCGACTGTAATATTGGAATTGTTATCTAAATCATATGCACTCACACTGTAAGATCCTATTATTTTACTTTCATATTCATTGGTGCATGAAAATAAAAAAGCAAATAAATATACATATATTAATTTTATGTTTAAATTAATAATCTTTGATATTAACCTTTGGAGAGAAGATATTTGCTCTAAGAAGTGCTTCATATGTTGAAATTGCAAAACTAAAGTATTGACTTATATTTGAATATTTTTTCTGTGTGACTTTTTGATTTGGATTTCGTACAGTAGAATTAAGTGCTTTAAATAAACCATGTGAGATATCTTTCATTATATCTCCTGAATGTAAGCTTGTGATGTTGAATATACCAATCTTTAAACTTCCATCTTCTAAAGTTTTCGCCGTTGTTGGTCTTCCTTCCGACCAACAACCAGCAGCCATGGTGCAGCATAGCAGCAAATGATATAAGGCAATATAATGAAGAATTGCATTATTTCGCCGTTGTTGGTCTTCCTTCCGACCAACAACCAGCAGCCTGGGTACAATGCAGTAGCAAATGATATAAGGCAAGATAATGAAGAATTGCATTATTATTTAACCCACAAGTTAGTTGTTGTTCGGAAGGAAGACCAATAACGGCGAAAACCCATTAGCAATATAAAGCGTTACAGGTTAACTATCGTAAATAAGTCTTGCACATTTCGCCAATAGAATTGTCAAAATGGTCCTGTTTTAAGAGCTTTATTTTTATATCATGATATTTCAATAGCTCATAAGTGTTTTCATTTTCCCACCCATACAGGCATGTTAAATTTTTATTGATCAACGCAACAGAAAAGTTACCGGTCTTCTTTTTGCATACAGAAATTGGCATCTTCAAATGTTTGCTGTATTTACCTAAATAAATGGTTTGATCTCCAAAAATTATGCACATAGTATAGCTTCCCAAATCACAATTATTCTCATGATATACTGATACATCAAATTGCTGTGTGCAAACAGAGTCATTACATTTTGAAGGCTGAAAATTATATTCAGCTAACTTGCAATTACATTTAACTGAATCGTTCACAGAACTCAATGTAACAGGTGTGTTATTACATGAAAACACCGACAAACAAAATAGTAAGAACAACAATAGATTAATCTTCAGGTACCTCATATCGTTCATATATTTTTCTTACAGTGTCAGAGCCATGCTCTAATACGATAGGCTCTTTGTTTTTTTGAAAAAGAGTTAGACCGTCAGATCCCGTTGGGGTTTCCGCTCTTTGGGGATAATGGATTAGATCCAAATTTCGAAACCAAGTATCGCCATTTACATCCCTGTCTGTCAGGTGGCCGTACCATTTAATATGTCTCTCATATATAGTCCCAAGGATATACTTATATTCTACTCTTGATTGAAAGGCATACACTTTTATGTTAAGTCTGTTTGCTATTTTTTGTGCTAAACTCTCCTTTGGCAAACATTCTCTTCCCGCCCACACATCTCGTCCAGCACCAGTTCTACAAGCATATGATAGCAAAAAAGCATCTGAAAAAAATGCTTCTGGTGATAGTCTATTAACATGCTCTTCTTTAAACTCATATGCCGTAACAACTGATAGATTTCCATATCCAAACGAAACTACATTGGGGAGTCCGTGGCTAAATAGTGTTATTCTTTTAATTCTTTTATTTTTTCTATCTTCCGATAAAGATTCGCTTTTCAATCCCCCGCTATTAATGTATCTAACAACTTCATTAGCCGAATTAATAGCGACATACTTTACATTATGTTTGTCAGCCCAATCCCTCATAATACCTAATTGCTTTCCGGTATATCCAAATTGGAAAACAAGCCAAGTAAGGCTTTGATTTTGTCTTACTTTTCTACTGTATGTTTCCAGTAATTTCATAGCAGGTAAGATAAAATTTAATCGATATCGTTTTGGGGGGTATTCCGACCCTGAAATTACAATTTTCTCACTATTATTACTTTCTTTAGGATTATTTTTATTATCCCCCGATCCAAAATGGTTTACGTTCTGTAAAACGGGTGTTGCGTATGTCGTAATTTTTTTCGAATCTAATATCTCATTGAATGGCGTATTAGCAGACGCTCCAAGATCCCCATACACTCTTCTATCTCTTTCGTCCTGAAACTTCTTACCATAAATTGCACCAGCATCAGGCAGATTCTGATTATTCGCGCTACCAAAATTTATCAACCCCAAATGCCCTTTATCCAATATACTGCCTGCGTTAGTAACGGGATTGAAATTGTAGAAATTGCCAGAACCATAATTATTGGTGCCTTGGTAATAACCCGGTGCTACGTTATTGCCTGTCACAGGCCCATTGTCCGTAACACCATCACCGTTACCGGATTCGGTGGGCGCCTTTTGTGGATCGAGCGAATCACCTCCGTTTTGCCCTACATCACCTCGTGGGCTATTAGGGTCTATATTGTCAATTGAGTATTCTGCCATAGATATATTGTTGAAGGGAAAAAGGGTAATAAAAACCTGTCCTCCGGAATGAACGGAGGACAGGGTAATGATATGCGATATTATTCCGGTGTTTCGTCGGCGCAGCCGCAGCCACCACCGCAGCCGCAGCCGCCGGTGTACTGAGGTGTAGGGCAACAACTGCCGAATACCTTTTTGTAAGCTGTAGCCTGGTCTGTAGGAGGGGTAATGGTGTCAATCAACTTCATCTGCTGTGTTACCACCTGTATCTTCTGAGCAGCAACAGCAGACGCTTCTGCAGTTTCCTGTATGCTATTTTCGACACTCTGCATAGCAGCCAGATTATTGATGTAGCTGGCCATAGTATCTGCATCCTGCGCTTTCTGGTTGAAGCAATCAAGTGCTTCGCCTGCGCCAAGCAATGCATCGGCAATTACAGATGACGTCTGCAGCGTTTGCTTCTTAACAGAGAGTATTACACCATTTACTGTTACATCTATTACATCATCGCTATAGCTGTCGGTGCAGGCGGGGTTTATCCGGTAGAGCACCTCTGACCTTGCTTTACAGGTAAGGTACTGAAAATTGCAGGTTCCTACAGGTATAGCCAGCTCGCTGACTAACGACAGAAAATTGTCATCATAATTCAAGACACTGCAGTAAGGCTGCAACAGCGTACACATTACATCATTCACATTGTCTGGATTTATAATGTCCATGAGCATGTTGCTGAGGTTGCTTATGTCTACGATACGTGTGCTCTCGCTATAGCCATTGGTGTACTGAAACTTGAGGTTGGACAGGTAAGTGATGGTAGTGTACTCCTGCAACAACTGACGGAACACAATATTGAGCGTTCGGCTCTTATTGTAGTTCATGAATTCACGCACAGTGCTGTCTTCCTCACCGCTGCTGGCGGTATCGGTAGTAGATGTGTTCACATCAATCTGGCGGGCAGCATTACTTTGCTGCACATGCTTGTTCAGCGCATTATTCAGCGTATTGATGTTTGAGGTGCGCACACCGGTGTGGTTGTAGTCGTAGTTGTTGGTGAATCCTCCAGATGAGTCCTGCACCTCGGCCTGGCTCTGGCCATAACCACCGCCTATACTACCTATACCAAAGTTGAGGCTACCGCTGATACCTGATGAAGAGTTAGAGTTCTTGGTGTCAGTATTGGTAGCAAAGTTGCTGCCGCTGCCGCCGGTGGTATCAGAGTTAGATACCATGTTACCCTGTTCCAACTGCATGAGTGTATCCAGCTCAATAGCGCTGCTTTGAGAAAAGCTATCTAACATGTTATCGCTGCGGCTGGCGCTGGATGATTTATCCTCGTAAGTGCGCACAGATACCGTAGTGCGCTCACCGGGCGCGAGTGTAAAGGTTTTTACCACGCGGCCAGCGCCATAGTTGCCCAGGTAAGAGGCTGTGGTGTACTCTTCTATCACTGTAATGCGCGGGACTGGCAATGGCGGACGTGCGACATACTTGGTGATAGGTGCCATATTGGCCAGACGGTATGTAAGTACAGGCCTGAAGTTTTGCTTGGCAAAGTCTGCGAGCTGCGATATGGGCCGGGACTGTGCCTGCTGCAGCAGCATAGGACCCGCAGCAGCGGCCTTCTGAGCTGCGGTGACGTTAAGGTGCGGGCTGCTGGAATATGGGTGTGCCCCATAGGCCACGCCGTGGTTACCCGCCTGCTGTTGCTGTGCCGCTACCTCGTTGGCTAACATTTGTCCCGGCAGCATATGTGCTACATAGAATGGTGGCGGCTGCGATGCGGGCTCGCCATTGCTGAACAGCTGTGCTGCCTGCTCGGTGCTCATAGACTCCATCATATCGAAGTAATTGTTCACCGGTACTTGCTTGGTAAAATCCTTGAACACATCGGGCGACAGGTACTTGAGCAAATACCCATACGTGGTGAATGCCGTACCCTCGGGAATGTTGAAATCGATAGTAGGAGGGTTGCCTGTGTCGGGGTATTTGATAAAGGGTTCCCTGTCTGCGCATGAAGACTGGTCAAATGCATTTTCCATTGCTGATATGTCAGCAAGCGTTTGCGTGATAGGCAGTGGTGCTGGTGCCATTTTTACATTTTTTTAGAGGTTAAAAATTTGTTTCTACAAGATTAGGCACACTCTTTTTTACAGAAAAGAGTAGAAATACTCTGATTTTTTATAGCTGATCCCGACATGACTTGTTTGAAATTTCGAGAATATTTTTAAATTCGTTTTTAAATATACCCCAATGAGTAAAACTAAAATCCCGGCTGCACTAACGGCGCCAAACGCAGCAATAAGAGTCTGCGACAAACACCATCCCGAACAACAAAAACACTTGAAACTACTGGCAATAGGTGCTCTCACGAATACGGAGCGGCAGTTCATTAAATACTGCTGCAGTGATCTGGCATATAAGCAGATAGCTGACCTCATGTGCCTGAGCAAACGCACTGTAGAAAATATGAGCGCGCGTATATTCAGGCATTTTGATCTGCACTCAAGGGCCGGATTAGTATCATTTGCCTTGCAGCATGGTTTGTATTAGTTACCTGGAAAATGAGTTGTGGCGGGTTTTCTTCTGTAAGGAATGAACATCGACGGCCACCAGGCGAGACAGAAGATTACTACATGACCATAGAATCTGCCGAGTATTTTTTTTGCGTGAAGGATGGTAGCGGATAGCCCGGAGCGATAGCGAGGACTAGCAGCGGACAGCCTGACCCGCCTTCGGCGAGGGCACGCCCCGTTTGTTATTAAATAGCCCATATGTGAGATCCCCGTCCGAACTGGTCCATCCGGGAGGGCTTCCTTCGTCAGGATGACAAAAATGATGACATCGGTCATTGCACGGCATTCCCGATTGTTTTACTTTTATATACTTTAAATGATGCATTGATATGGTGGATACGCCCCGTTACCGGGAATTGCAACAAAAACTGGCAGAGCAGACGGATGAAAAAAGCCGCATAGATATACTTATAGAGATAGCTGTAGAGGTGCGCAACAGCGATGTGGACGAAGCCTACAAGCTGGCAGATGAGATAATAGCGCGCAGCAAGGTGGTGGCCTATGTGCGTGGCGTGGGCCGCGGACTGAATGTGAAGGGTAGCTGCCACTGGCTGAAGGGGGAGTATGAGGCAGGGCTGGAAGTGCTGAGAGAGTCGCTGAGCATAGCTACGCGCACCAAGGACCGCAGGCTGGAGGCGAGGGTGCTGTATCACTTCGGCAACATATACCGCGATCAGGGAGACCTGGCCAATGTGCTGACGCACTTTGAGCGGGCGCTGACCATATATGAGGAGCTGGGCGATGAGTTTAGCCAGTCGGTGATACTGACGAGCATCAGCAACCTGCTGTATGACCTAAACGACTACGACAGTGCGCTGGAATATGCGCTGAAGTGCCTGCCTATATTTGAGCGGGCGCACAACATCAACAGCCTGATCAACATCTACAATACGCTGGGCAACATCTACTTTAAGAAGGACCAGTATGCCGAGGCGATGCACTACTTTGAGGAGAACCTGAATCACTCGGAGTTTGAGACGATAGCCTTTGTGACGGCGGAGAGCGGACTGGGTAAGGTATACTACAAGATGCAGCACTTTGACAATGCGCGCAAATACCTGACCAATGCGCTGCGCCAAAGCCAGCAGCTGGGCAATGTAGAGGTGCAGATCATCTGCCAGTTCTACCTGGGACGGGTGTATATGGATGATGAGAGCTACCGCAAGGCGCTGGAATACCTGAATGCGGCCTTTGACCTGGCGGAGGAATACAGCCGACGCCACGACCTGATGAGCGTGCATGAGGTGCTGAGCGCGCTGTATGACAAGATGGGGGATATACCTAAGGCCTTCCACCACCTGAAGACGTTTGAGCAGCTGAAGGAGGAGATATTTAAGCAGAAGATCATTAATGAGCTGCGCAACCTGCAGGTAAGGCAGCAGATAGAACTGGCGCAAAAGGAAAAGGAAGTGGCAGAGCGCACTGCGTTTCTGAAGCACCAGTTTATGGCCAACATGAGCCACGAGATACGCACACCTATGAATGCCATAGTGGGCATGACGCGCCTGCTGCAGAGCAAGGAGCCTAAGCCGGACCAGCTGCGCTACCTGAATGCCATACAGCTGAGTGCAGACAACCTGCTGGTGATCATCAACGATATACTGGACCTGTCTAAAATAGAGGCGGGCAAAATAGAGATAGAACATACCGACTTTACCATACGCGAGGTGCTGCAGAGTGTGCGCGATATGCTGATGCTGAAGGCGGAGGAAAAGAATATAGAACTGAGGATAACTACCGACGACGCGATACCTAAGCGCCTGATAGGCGACCCGACGAGGCTGAACCAGGTGCTGATCAACCTGGCGGGCAATGCGGTAAAGTTTACCGAGAAAGGCTATGTGGAGATAAAGACCACGCTGCGTGAAAAGGCCAGCAAATTGTGGCTGCAGTTTGATGTAATAGACACAGGAATCGGTATATCGGCCGATTATGTAGACACGATATTTGACAGCTTTACACAGGCGGGTACTGATGTGACCCGTAAGTTTGGCGGCACAGGGCTGGGGCTCACCATATCTAAACAATTGGTAGGGCTGATGGGTGGCGACATATCGGTGAAGAGTGAGCTGCAGAAGGGCACAGTGTTTACCGCGGTGATACCATTTGCCGAGGCTACCGTACAAGACTATAACAAGCCGGAGCATGTGCTGGATGCGTCTGCCATGCAGCGGCTGAACAAAATGCGGGTGCTGCTGGTAGAGGACAATGACTTTAACCGCATGGTGGCAGAGGATACACTGAAAGAGGTGATACCGGACATAACACTGGACATAGCGGTGAACGGCCGTGAGGCAGTAGACAGGCTGCACAGCGAGATGTATGACATAGTGCTGATGGATATACAAATGCCGGTGATGGATGGGGTAGAGGCGACGAGGATAATACGCACGCTGCCGCCGCCGGCAGGAGGGGTAAAGATAATAGCCATGACGGCCAATGTGCTGCAGGAGGATGTGCAGCTCTACTTTGACGCAGGTATGGATGCCTATGTGTCTAAACCCTTTCAGCCGGATGAGCTGATGCTGAAGATGGATGCTGTACTGGGTAATAGTAAGCCGCGAGAGGCAGTAAGGAAGGAAGCCGAAGAGCCGAAAGAAAAGCCGCTGCCACTGCTACCTGATACGGTAACGGACCGGAAATTCCTGGAACAGTTTACCGGTGGCAACCCGGAGAAGATGCATAAATACATCAATATGTTTCTGGAGAACGGGCCGAAGCTGCTGGAGAGCATGGAAAAGGCATTGGCAGCTAAAGATTATCCTGCCATAAAGATAGCAGCGCACTCTATGAAGCCGCAACTGTCGTACATGGGTGTAAAAGAGGAGGTGAGCTGTATTTTTATGATAGAACAGTCGGCAGGGGCATCGGCACACTTTGATACCTTGCCTGCGAGGATACAACACCTGCACAGGGTTTGCGATAAAGCGTTTGCCGAATTGAAAAATTGATAAAATTCTGATAATACTGACTATCTTAGCATTAGATAGTACAACACATTGCTAACATTAATTGTATAATATGTCCGATCAAAGCACACAATACATCTTCCTGGTAGACGATGAACCGATCCAGAATGAAATGTTGAAAGATTACCTGAGCGAGCGTTTTAAATACCAGTTCAAGACCTACGATAGCGGCGAAGCTGCTATGAAGGATATACATCTGAACCCAGAGATCATGGTGTTGGATTATCACCTGAACGCTCACCTGCCAAATGCGCAGAATGGGGTAGAGGTGCTTAGGCAGGTAAAGGCAATGGAACAGTCGCCGGCTGTGATCATGCTGAGCGGACAGGATAAGCTGGAAGTGGCTGTGGACAGCATGAAGCTGGGTGCATATGACTATGTAGTAAAGGGTGAAACTGCATTTGCAAGGATGGAGAACATCATCAACAACATCAACGAGCTGAAGAATGTAAAGGCAGCTAACAAAACCTACAAGAACATCATGAACATGATGATAGTGGCTATCGTTGCCATTATAGCAGTGTCTATATTCCTGGTGATCAAGTTGAAGAACTGGGGATAGTTGCAATGTGGGTGCCTATGGCAATGCGACAATGTGATGCCTATGGCAATGTGATGTAAAGGATAGGAAGCAGGAAGATTGAAGATTCAGAAAAGATAACAAAGCGTACTTAATAAACTGATTGCCATGAAAAAGTTGTTCATACCGTTTTTGTCGCTGTCAATGCTGGTGGTAGCAGCAAATGCTGACGCACAGACAACGACCACTAAGACCACCAAGACAGAGAAGAAGGTGACGACGGTAGCCAAACCGGCAACCGAAAATGCAGCACACGCTGCAGCAAAGCAGGTGGCTGCGAAGAAAAAAGCAGTAAAGAAGAAAGCGGTGAGGACAAGACCGGCATCTCAGAAAGAAGAGACGATAACGCTGGACAATAGTGATGACCAGACAGTGGTAGAGGTGACCAATGGTGGCGTATATGTGAATGGCGATCTGATATCGACCATTGACGATGCCAAAAGGGAGAACCACAAGGTGGTGATCAGGAACAAGGAAACGGTGGTGAAGGGTAACGATGATAAAAAGGCCTACGACAAGTATGATGTGGAGATAGATGAAGCCCCGTCTCACAGGGCTATGCTGGGCGTATTCACATCAGACAATGGTGAGGAAGAAGGCGCTCGTGTGCGCTCGGTGATCAGCGGCAGCCCTGCTGATGTAGCCGGGCTGGAGCAGGGCGACCTGATAGTGAAGGTAGGAGGTATGAACATCCGCAATTCAGAAGATCTGGTATTTGCGGTGAACGACCACAACTGGGGCGAAATGGTAGGTATCACTTATGTGCGCAATGGCCATCAGGAGTACACCAAGGCTGACCTTGGCGAGATAACCCTGCACCGTGTACCGGAGACTGATGACTATGGTAAGATACCGGATGCCAAGGGCGAGATGACGCTGCCTGACCCATTCATGTATTCTTACGAAAAGAAGTATTACGACCGCCTGTATAACAATGACTTTTACTACGAGTATGCTCTGAAGATGGGTATTGTAGCCCGTAATGCCGACAATGGCAGGGGTGTAGTGGTAACATCGGTAAAACCTAACTCACCTGCTGAAACAGCCGGCCTGATGAAGGGTGACGTCATTATGTGGCTGGACCACCAGCGCACCCGCTCGGTAGATGATATACACATGATACTGAGTTACAGCTGGCCTAATGAGCGGATGAAGGTAGTAGTAAGGCGTGATGGCGAGATGATGGTAACCCATCTGTTCCTCACCAAGCAGACATTTAAGAAGAGCCTGTAAGTATAATTGAATCATATGGATGGCGCAGGGCTCACAAGCCTTGCGCTATTTGTTTGCAGGGGGCAGCGCATGCTTGCCTTGCAGCCACTCGCCCATGAATTTGGGATCCAGCTGGTAGTAGGCATACTTGCTTTTATACTCTGCCACGCCGTTGCTTACCCATAGTATAGATGGTACACCATCGTTACCGGCCATCTGTGCGAACTCGTTGGTGTGGTAATAAAGCAGGTAAGGTATTTCGGTAACGTGGGTCTCGTCAAAGAACGCTTTCTTGTACATTTCAGGTCCGTCGAGCACTATGTAGATAGGGTAGTCGGGGTGTTGGTGCTTGATGATCTGGAGCAGGTAGGCAGCCTTCTTGCAGTGGTGGCAGGTAAGGCTCATAAAGGCTATAATATGCTTTCCCTTGCTCAGGTCCTCATTAGGGGCAGGGGAGAACTTATAGAGCGGCCGGAGGTCTATAGGTTTATTGTACACGACGGGCGCTGTGCCTGTGTACATGACGTTAAGCAAGAACGGTGTGGTAAGTGCTGCCATACCTGCAAATAGGAGCAAATACTCCTGGTATTTATAGGGCTTCGCGGGGTATATATACATCAGCAATACCGTGACGGCTATCATCACTACATTCTTGATGATGGCATTGAGCGGTGTCATAGCCAGTTTGTCGCCAAAGCAGCCACAGTTGCCTGTGTTGCCCTGTTTGATGATAACAAAGATGAGGTAGATGATGAAGAAAGAAAGTATGGCAATTACAGCCTTGTAAGTGAACTTCTTCAGGAAGATGTGCAGCAGCAGGAATAGGCCCAGCGCGAACTCCATACCAATCATAAGGCGGGCCAGAACGCCTGCAACGAAAAAGCTATTGATGCCCAGGTCTATGAATGTCCACTGGAAATTGTCAAAAGCATTGTCGCTGTATATCTTGCTGTAGGCTGAGAAAAAGAACACGCCTGCCAGCAGCACCAGCAGTGTAAAACCTATTGCTGACTTCACAGTTATTCGTTTCTTAGAGGGGGCTGGTAATTCAATATCCATAAAATAAAATAATGCTCAAAAGTAGAGCATTATCGTTTGTATTGAATGATAAAAGTTTCTTAATGGCCAGCAAGGCAAGTGACTAATAGAGGTAGCAGCTATCTACAGTAGTGATGTAGTTATTGACATAGTTGCCTGACTCGGCTTTACATTTGCTTTGTGCGTTCGACTTGGTATCGGTGATGTCGAACTCTTTAAAGGTATTGGTAGGCAATCCCGGAGCGCCGGAATAGTTAAGATTGCAGTGACAGATATAGGTGCGTGTGCAGGAGCTAACCGATGTGATAACGGCAACAGCGAAAATCAATAAGAGTATAGAAGAGCGTCCTTTCATGTAATCAAGATGTATTTGCAGTCGCAAGTTAGTAATTCAAAAGTAAATATTCAAATTCAGGCTATTACGGCTTGTTTAGGCTGGTTTCCTGTTTTCTATTACCACCAGATAATAGCCCCATTTCTTATTTTTATACGCCTTTTTCTGAGCCAGACCTGTTTTGTAGTGTATTTTGGAGAAGAAGCTGGCGTTGTGGAACAAGTTATACCATTTGGTGCCAAACATGCCTATAATGGATGCCAGGTACATTCTATCGACCGACTTGCGCACCTCTTTGGTCACATCTTCCATCTTGCTCACATGGAAAGCGTATTTCCTTGATATATCGTGCAACTCGGCTATTGACAGGATATCAGACATAGCCCAGCCATTGATCATGGTTTGCATATCTTTTTCGTCGTCAATATTGTATGCTTCGGGTTTAAAGATGTCGGCTATTACTATTCTGCCTCCCGGCTTCAGTACGCGGCTCATTTCCTTGAAATAGAGGCCCTTATCCTGTGCGGTCTGCATACTCTCTATGCACCAGGCCACATCGAAAGTGCTATCGGGGAAGTTGGTAGCGGTATAGTCCTGCTGAGAGAAAGATACCATTTCAGACGCACCTTTGCCGGCGGCAAGCTTAGTGGCGGTTTTTACCTGTTTTTCGCTTAGTGTGATGCCCTGGACTTTACAGCCTACATTCTTAGACAGGTATATGCTTGATCCACCTATGCCACAACCAGCATCCAGGACTTTATCTGTAGCTTTTATCTCGCCCAGGGTCAACAGGCGATGGTTGGCGTTGAGCACTGCTTCTGTAAGGTTCTTCGTTTTATCGTCCCAGATACCGTAGTGCAAGCCCATGCCTTCTTCCAACTTCCAGTGCATGCGGTAATGTACCTCGGTCTGGTCGTAGTAATTCACGATATCTGTGTTAGTAAATTTCTTCATTAAGAACCCCCTTTAAAGTGACAAAAGTAACATAGTTGCCAGTAATATACAGATATGATAAGTAATTGATAATTTACACAGTAAATAACATAAAATCAACAAAATAGAGGGCAATGATTTTTACTCTTGAGTAGTGACCAATTTAGTTTGCGGAACGATGATATGATAAAGTCTACCCACCCGGGAGTTCTTTTCCGTTTCTACTGCGTTGCAAAAGTCCTTAAATGGGTCATTATTCGCGGATTTTGCGCCTTGTATAAAAGAAAAATAACTTTCCGCGTTAATAGACTTTATTATATCAACGTTCCTTACATTTGCACAATTTGTTTTTTTAGATGACTGAAACACGTAATGCTATTCCCGCCTGGCTATTGCTGAAGGACGGTACAATGTTCAAGGGTAAATCATTTGGCGCTAAGGGTACTGCCGGAGGAGAAATATGTTTTAATACCGGTATGACCGGATATCAAGAGGTATTTACCGACCCCTCGTATACCGGCCAGGTATTGATCATGAATAATGCCTATGTAGGTAACTATGGCGTAAAGGATGTGGACGTAGAGAGCGATTCTGTAAAGATCAGCGCACTTATCTGCAAAAATATCTCTGACCGTTTTTCCCGCATGAATGCTGATGACAGCCTGGAGAACTACCTCGTGAAGAATAATATAGTGGCTATACACGACGTAGATACCCGTGCACTTGTGCAGCATATACGCAGCAAGGGGGCTATGAACTGTATTATTTCTACTGACCTGTCGGACGAGGCATCGCTGCGAGCAGCACTGGATAAAATACCTGATATGGATGGCCTGGAACTGTCGTCGCAGATATCTACTAAGGAAGCCTATACATCGGGAGATCCATCTGCAGCTATTCGTATAGCGGTGATGGACTACGGGGTGAAGAAACACATACTTAAATGCATGGTGGACAGGGGAGCATACGTAAAGGTATTTCCAGCTAAGACCCCTGCAAGCGAGTTGGTCAAGTTTGCACCACATGGCTATTTCATTTCCAATGGTCCCGGTGACCCGGGGTCAATGGACTATGCTGTGGCGATAGTAAAAGATATACTAGCTACTAAAAAACCATTCTTTGGCATATGTCTCGGCCACCAGCTGCTGGCCCGCGCTAATGGTATCACCACCTTTAAAATGCACCACGGACATCGCGGGCTTAACCACCCGGTGAAGAACCTGCAGACAGGGAAATGTGAGATCACCACCCAGAATCACGGTTTCGGAGTGGACCCCCAATCGGTAGAGGAGTGCGCTAATGTAGAGGTAACACATGTGAACCTGAACGATAGCTCTATAGAAGGTATACGCATGCTGGACCAAAGCGCATTCTCGGTGCAGTATCACCCTGAGTCGACCCCGGGCCCGCATGATTCAAGGTACCTGTTCGATGATTTTATTGCCAATATCAAAGCGTCATTGTCGTAATTGACAGTTCATTGATCGGATAACTGAATAAGCGTTGCTTTCCATTTTCTACAACATACTTTTTAGACAACAATGAGAAAAGAAAAAATCCTGATCATAGGTGCCGGTGGACAAATAGGTGTAGAACTTACGCTGGCGCTGCGAACGGTGTACGGTAGTGACAACGTGATAGCATCAGATATACGTGAGGCGCACCCGCTGCTGAAAGACAGCGGACCATATGCGATACTGAATGCTATGGATGCCGCAGCCACGCTGGCCCTTGTGAAAAAAGAAGGCATTACCCAGATATACCTGTTGGCTGCATTGTTGTCAGCGACGGGAGAGAAAGACCCTAAGCGTGCATGGGACATCAATATGCAAAGCCTGTTGCAAACGCTGGAACTAGGTGTGCAGGAAAAACTAACGAAGATATACTGGCCAAGTTCCATTGCTGTATTTGGCCCTACTACACCAACAACTGATACCCCGCAAAAAACGATAGTAGAACCCCGCACCGTCTATGGCATCAGCAAATATGCCGGTGAGTTATGGTGTCAATATTATCACCAACGCTGGGGACTAGATGTGCGCAGCATCCGCTATCCGGGCCTCATCAGCTGGAAGAGCGAGCCGGGTGGCGGAACTACCGACTATGCAGTGGAGATATACCACGAGGCGCTGAAGCATAAGGCATACACATCCTTCCTTTCGGAAAATACCTACCTGCCTATGATGTACATGGATGATGCCATACGCGGTACCATAGAGCTGATGGAATCACCGGCGGAGAAGATGAAAAGCCGCATGGCGTACAACCTGTCTGCAATGAGTTTTTCGCCTAAGGAAATAGCTGCTGCCATACAACAGCATATCCCCGATTTTACAATAGACTACAAACCTGACTTCCGCCAGCAGATAGCAGACGGATGGCCTAAGAGTATAGATGACAGTGCTGCCCGGGCAGACTGGGGCTGGAAGAATAATTTTGACCTTAACAGCATGACAGCCGATATGCTGAAGCATTTGAAGGAGAAGATATAAAGAAGCGTCATCTCCGGCCCTTCTCCGAGGGAGGAGGGTGACAAGGGGCACCCTATGTTTTTCAGATTTGTTAGAGGAGATATAGCAATAATTAAAGCCCTTAGCAATTGCTAAGGGCTTTAATTATTGCTATATTTGTCCATTTATGATTTAGCGAGTGTTCCTTTCAGGAAATCGATCACTTTTACTTCAGTTGCATCGAGATTGCGCAGATCGGCAAGGATAACAGATACCCAGTCGGTCAGGTGTATGAGGTAAAGCGCGCGCTCCCAGTATGAATTACCTTCAGAGTAAATTTCCAAGATATTCGAAGTATGTTTTTTGAATACTTTTTTATTGATCTCCATCCTGGTTTGTGTGCGCTCGTAGTCATCGTCATTACGTAGTATAATGACTACCTTATCTTCTGCATCATCGCGCCAGCCTACCAGTTCGTTATGATTCATTTCCGGTATTACAGCGTGCCAGCACAACATTTTACTGTTCTCGTTAAGCTGCTGACGGAAACGGAATGCAACCCCCTCAAACGGCGGTGCTGAGTAAATGACAGGCAACTTGCCCAATATTTTCTTCGCAATATTTTTTGCTTTTTTCTGCGTATCTTTTTCGTTGGCCTTCATGTGCTTGATGGCAGTCTGTATCTCCTTCTTATACTTCTCGGTGATGAGGCCAAAATGTTCGAGTGTAAAGAGGATCTGCACCATTGAATAACCGAGGCATGCACGCGGAGGCATACCCGCAGGTACCAGGATGCAATCAAGTCCTTTTTTGTCGGCGATAGCAGCAATCTTGCCACCTGATGTAATACAAACGACGGTGGCCTTAGCTTTCATTGCCAGGTGCATCGCTTCAATGGTCTCTTCGGTATTCCCTGAATAAGAGCAAACGATCACCAGTGTGTCTTTATTGACAAACGAGGGTATGAAGTAATCCTTGTTGACAACGAAGGGTATTTCTATCTTATCGAACACATAGTTTTGGACAATAGACCCCCCAATGCCGCTGCCACCGAGGCCGGTAACTAAAACATTGGAAAACTCCTTAGCCAGTGATACAAAACGATGATTTTTTCCTATTATTAAAGCTTCCTGTAATTGGGTAGAAAATTCCAGTACTAAGTTTTTCATGCTACATTTATCATTTGAATGTCCAAACATAGTAAAATTGGTAGTAAGGGAGAACAAATAGCGGCAGACTTTTTGATAAAAAAAGGTTATATCGTGCTGCAAACTAATTGGCGCTCAGGCAAAAAGGAAGTGGACATAGTGACTCGTGAGCGCGAATTGCTGGTTTTTGTGGAGGTGAAGACCCGGTCGGGCAAGGAGCATAGCTATCCTGAAGATGCGGTGACCCGAAAAAAGCAAGAGCTGCTGAAAGCCGCTGCTGATGCCTATATGAGTGAGTTTACACAGTTCAGGAATGTACGTTTTGACATAATAAGTGTGCTGATGGACGGAGATGCTGTGCGTGAGATCATGCATTTTGAAGAGGCATTTCATTAATAATTGTATGTGTTTTATGTTGAATAGATGAATTATTGGTAAGCGTGTGTTAATTTTTAGTTTCCTTGTTTGTGTATCGCGTAATAAATGCAAAATGAACATTTTAAAGAGGGTAGTAACGGGATTGGTGCTGGTATGTGTATATACCATTCCTGCAGGCGCGCAGAGCGATTATCTACAGAAGCTGAGAGAAGGCGATATTATCTTTCAGAAGTTGCCGTGCGGAGGGCTTTGTGATGCCATTATAGCTACCACGCCATGCAAACCGGGTTTGGCGTTCAACCATTGCGGGATAGTACATTTTGAAGGAGATAAGCCGTATGTGATAGAGGCAATAGGTAAGGCTGTGCAGCAAATACCTGTTGCTGCATTTGTGAGACGAGATACAGAGCAGGTGATCTATATAGGGCGCATAAGCTGGTTGATGACCTCTAATGGTGCTAAGATGCTGAGGCCGGCGATAGAGAAGGCAAAGCAATATATAGGCACACCATATGACGATGCTTTTTTGCCCGGTGATAAGGCACTTTATTGTTCTGAGCTTGTTTGGGAGTGTTACCGCAACGAGGAGGGCAAATCGCTTTTTTCTCTTGCACCCATGACATTTAAGTCGCCCAATACAGGCACTACTTTTCCGGCGTGGGAGGCGTATTACAGAGAGCTGGGTGTGGCAGTGCCGGAGGGAGTACCGGGTATTAACCCGTGTGCGATAGCTAATGCGGATATTGTAGAGCTGATGGAGTTTCGGAAGTAATGGAGTAGGTTCACGCAGAGGGCGCAGAGCAGATTTTGAAACGGGTTATTCGGTATTGAGGACGCAGAGTTCGTGTGTTGTGGCTATAGTTGCAGGATTGTCGCGAAGACTCAGCGGTGGTTTTCATGTGGATGGCTATTTCTCGCAAAGTTGCCGCGAAGAATGCCAAGCATACATCGGGGAATGGTTGACAGGGCGGGACAAATAGCTGTTGATAAAAAAGATTATTTTTATAGTTCATAGTAAAATATAAAAGATGAAAAAATTGCTTACCTGTCTTGCTCTTGTTGTGCTGTATGTGCCTTGCGCTATGGCACAGCATAAGGCGCTACCTAAGGCGCGATTGTCGGCACAAACTGTGGCGTACTTGTCGGCATGCCGCAACGCTGCTGAAAAGGGAGGTATCATACCCAACTACGTGTATAAGCGGATACACAACCAATATTACGTAAGCGGACTGGTGAAGGTATGGCCGGATATGGACGAGTCGGCAATAAATGCGCTGGGGGTATATGTAGGCACGAAAGCAGGTAACATATGGACCGTACAAGTACCTGTGACGAACGTGACGGCATTCACACAGGTAAATGGTATCAAGGCAATAGACCTGGATGCGCCGATATACCCTGCACTGGATTCTGCGCGCAGGCAAACACATGCAGACTCCGCTCACAGAGGGATATACCTACCTACTCCGATGACAGGCAAAAATGTGGTAGTGGGTATTGTGGATGCCGGATTTGATTTTAATCACCCTATCTTTTATGATACCAGCCATGGTGCCTACCGGGTAAGGAAAGTATGGACACAAAAAGTAGGTGGGACGCCACCTGCAGGATTTGCCTATGGCAATGAACTGGCCGACTCTGATGCTATACGAGCACGAGGGTATGATACGGCCATCATCTCTCATGGTACCCATGTGGCCGGTATAGCAGCAGGATCGGGGTATGGCAGCAGTACTACGGGCAGCAGGTTTCGGGGTATGGCATATGAAAGCGATATAGTGCTGGTGGGCATTATGCCTGCAACGGGGGAGTGGATCAATACAGGAGTATCAGACATTGTAGACGGGATGAGCTACATTTATACTTATGCCACATCGGTAGGTAAACCAGCTGTGGTAAACCTGAGCTGGGGCGCCACATTGGGCCCGCACGATGGCAACTCCCTGTTTAGCCAGGCATGTGATAACCTCACCGGTGCGGGGAAGATATTCGTTTGCGCGGCAGGCAATAATGGCGTAGATACAGTGCACCTGCAAAAGAACTTTACCGCTGTAGACAGCGATGTGCATACGTTTGTGACCTTCTCTCCGTACCTGGACAGCAATACCCAAAGTACTTATGTGGATCTGTGGGGCGATACAGGAAAAACATTCTGTGTGAATGTGCGCCTGTTTGATACTACTTCTGCTATTGATTCTACGGGGTTTGTATGTATGTCGGTTGATAGCACGTATAATTATAAACTGATAGGCAGCAATGGCGATACCTGTTTTGTAACAGTGACCACAGTGCCCGTAGAGTTTAACGACAAGCCACATACTTTTATATTTTTGCACAGTAAGGTACACGATAATATATGCCTTACTACCCGGGCTGCCGGCGGCACGGTGCATATGTGGGAGGGGTATGTATTGCCACCGGAGGGTTACTATGGATATTTCAAACAACTGGGCTACCCCTGGGCTGTATCGGGCGATACGAAATATACGGTGTCTGATATAGGTTGTACCCGATCTGCCATCACTACGGGAGCCTATGCTTCAAAGCTCAGCTTCAGGAATATAGATGGTACCAACCTGGGTTATGGCGGCAGTTCTTATGGGCATATTGCGTATTTTTCCAGCCTGGGTCCTACTGAAGACCAGCGCATAAAGCCTGATATTACAGCACCCGGCTTTGCACTTGCGTCGGCTGTGAGTTCGTACGATACCTCTTATAATGTAGGTGGCGCAAATTATATTGGTGTTATTGCTGCTGATACGGATCTGGTATCAGGCCATACTTATCGTTATGCGATGCTGGCGGGTACATCAATGGCATCGCCCTGCGCTGCCGGTATAGTGGCTATGATGCTGCAGATGAACCCGACGCTGACGCCTGACTCTGTAAAGAGCATCATTAACGCTACAGCCATTAAAGACGTGTACACGGGTGTGCTGCCTGCAACAGGTACAACAACATGGGGCCATGGTAAGATAAACGCTTACCGGGTACTCCGCTATATAGCAGGTAACCTGAGTGTGGCTAATGTGCATGCTGATGTTATGGATTGCCTGTTGTATCCTAATCCCAACAAGGGCACATTTACGCTGAGCTACAACAGCAAGACAGCTGAGCAACTGAGCATAACCGTATATGACATAGCGGGCAAGCTGGTGCATGCAGAGAATTGGTGGGTGAATGCAGGTGCCAATAGCAAGGTGCTGGATATGACAGGACTGGCGCCGGGTGTATACTTTACTAAAGTAAGGTCAGCAGACAGTTATCATACTATTAAAACAGTAATAGAATAAGCAGTAATTATTTTTCTTACTCCCGGTACATACTAATGTATCGGGAGTTTTTTGTTTTATGACATTGACTTCTATTTGTCTCATCTTTTTTAATTAACCTTTAGTTAATTAAATATATGAATGTTGGAGACGGCCTAAAAAATTTAACAAAAGACTATTTTTTTAAGTCAAAACTATTAATTTTACAGCTATCGGTATTTTACAATAATATGATAATGCCGTTTTTTTAGATATAAATACTGCCATTAAAAAATTCTATTTTCTATGAAGAAATTATCCTTGTTGATTTTATTTGTGTGTTTGGCGTTTGTGGGATTGGGGCAGCTTACAGCAGCAAGTTATGGATTTACTGCTACAGCAGGAACTTATTCGTCAATTTCCGCAACCGGAACATCTGTTCCATCAATATACGCGGATGACAATACAGCGACATCGATTCCTATCGGGTTTAATTTTACCTATTGCGGGACGGTATATACTACCGTATCTGCTTCTTCGGATGGATGGCTTTCGTTAGCCAATTGTTCTTCATCGGCTTATCCAACCTATATCAATGCTACTTCGTCATTTTCTTCAATGTGTTCCGGAGTGGGAATGTTGATGCCTTTCTGGGACGACCTGTATGGTGCAGTCTCCGGTTCGGCCTACTGTAAGACGACAGGCACGTCTCCTAACAGAGTTTTTACATTTGAATGGAATGCATGGCCTGCATTAGCCGAGTCGGGTTTAGGTTATTTCGAGGTGAAGTTGTATGAGACGACAAACGTTATTGAATTTGTATATGGCAACGGAACATATACAGGAGGTACAGCAACAATAGGTATCGCGAATAGCTCGACTGATTATCAAACATTACCTGATGTAAGTAGTTCTCCAACTCCCTCTTCAAGTGTATTTTATAGTACTATTGCGTCAAGTCCTGCGAATGGACAGGTATACAGGTGGACACCACCTGGACCTTGTTCCGGGACACCAACAGCAGGTACTGCGGTTTCAAGTGTTGGAAGTGCCTGTCCTGCGACTTCATTTAATTTGAGTTTAACCGGCACCTCGATAGCAACCGGCTTAACTTACCAGTGGGAGTCATCAGCAACCGGAGTAGCATGGACCACTATAGCCGGAGCTACGAACGCTACTTACTCGACTACAGAGGCTGCAAATACTTATTATCACTGTATTGTGACCTGCACTGCATCATCTTCGTCATCGACATCCAGTAGCGTTTACGTGCCGTATCTCAGCGTTTGTTACTGTACTGCACCAGTATGGTATTCTACTGTAACTTATGGAGATGATCCTACGTTGGACGCGATGAGCTCATTTACTCTAACAGGTTATTCCGGATCAAGTATCAGTGATGCCGGTATAGATGCTGCGTCAATAGGTACGGGCTATGTAGATAGAACAGGTATGTATGCTGCATGTAATTTACAAACTGGCGGGACATATTCAGGTTCTGTTACTTTCAACGCGAGCCAAGATTATTGGGAAAACCAGATATGGATAGATTTTAATGACAATGGTACATTTGAGTCTTCAGAGACAGTAACTCCGGTTTTTGGTTTCTCGTCAACTACCTACAGCACATCTGCGACTTACACAATGACGATACCAGCGGGTGCAGCTACCGGTGTACATCGTATGAGGGTACGTAACGCGTGGCTTGAAATTGCCAGTTACTTTGGCTCTATTTCCAATCCCATGGATCCGTGTGCTATGTGTGACGCATCGGTTTGCTATTGGAGCGGTGACGTAGCGGATTACTTGGTCAATATCCAACCTCCATGTCCTTTTTCTGTATCGGCCAGTAACAGCGGGCCAGTGTGCCCGGGCGCTCCATTCACCTTAACTGGCGTGACAACTGCCGCATCATATTCATGGTCAGGCCCAAGCTCTTATTCTTCCACATCATTGTCTCCAACCGTTCCGGGTATTGCAACATCGGGTACTTATACGCTAACTGCAACTGATGGAACGTGCACAACAACCGCTACAACAACTGTATCGTTATTAACCGCTCCTGTGACGCCAACCGTTACGCCAGCTACCGCCAGCATTTGTAATGGAAGTAGCGTAATGCTCACATCCTCTGTTAGTCCAACTCCTATCAATCTAATACCTGTTGAAAGTTGGGAGAGCGGCGTGCCCACAACTGCAGGTGTACCTGTTGACGGTTGGAGTTATGATTTTGAAACAACAGGGGCATCTGGCGACTGGACACAGGTCAGTTCGGGAAGTTTCCCAACCGCTTCTGCCGAAGACGGTACATTTTTCGCGGATTTTGGTAGTTTCCTTTTAACTTCAGGCACTGAAGCTACACTATACTCTCCTTCATTCAGTATGGTGGGTTTCACCGGTGGGCATGTTACATTCTGGGTATATAGAGATTGTTCGGCTTATAATACAGCTGCTTATAATGCGGAGGGAATCAGGGTGTATATCAATACTTCCGCTTCACTTACGGGTACAACCCCGCTAGGCTTTGTGCCGAGAAGAGGTGGAAGGGCAATTACGGGTCCATTGACGGGTACGTCAACAACGACCACGTCGGGCTGGTATCAGTATACAGCTACCATACCGGCTGCGTTTACCGGTGCAACCAATTATATACTATTCAAAGGTCATAGCGCTTTCGGCGATGATACTTATCTAGATAATATTTCAATAACAGGTATTCCAACTTATGCACCTGCTACATGGTCGCCAACAACTTACCTGTTTACAGATGCGGGCTTTACTATTCCGTACACTGCCGGAACTACTACAAATACTGTATATGTCCATCCGACAACAGTTTCGACTACTTCAACGGTTACCTACACAGCATCGATTACTAATGGCACGTGTTCTTCCACGGACAGCAGCGTTGTTACCATAACATCTGTACCTGCTATTACAGGCACTACGACATTGTGTGTTGGTACTTCATCTACATTAAGTGACCCTACTCCATTGGGTACATGGAGTACATCAAATACTACTGTGGCTACAGTAAACCCTTCAACAGGGGTAGTAACAGGCGCGATAGCGGGAATAGATACTGTTTATTATACTGTTTCTGGTTGCAGTACATTTGTCGTTGTAACAGTAAATACAGCTGCATCGCCAATCACAGGAACGACTACATTATGTTCTGGAGGCTCTTTTGCTACATTAACTGAAACCACATCCGGTGGTGTGTGGACATCGACTAATACGGCGGTGGCCACCGTGACTACACCTGGTTTGACCAGTACTTGGACTGCACATAACAGTGGTACTGCAACGATATCTTATACATTACCGGGTGGCTGCTATGCAACGTTAGGTGTGATTGTCGACAGCACCCCAACCGCATCAATAAGCGGCACTACTTCTTTCTGTAGTGGCGGCAGCACGAATGTGACCTTTACCGGAACGGCTAACGCTACGGTATCTTATCAGATAAACGGCGGCTCAACACTTACTGTATTGCTTGATGCAACGGGCAATGCAACTGTGGGTACGGGTACCCTGACCACAGGCGGAACAGCAACAACTTATACTTATACATTACTCAGCGTGAGCCTGTTGAGCGGCGGTGGTAGCTGCGTCCAGACATTGAGCGGCAGTGCTGTAATTACCGTAAACCCTATGCCGGGCCCTATAGGTGGCACTACGGTAGTATGCGAAGGCTCTACTATATTAATGACCGATATGTACACTGCCGGCACATGGACCAGCTCCCCTACATCTACCGCAACGGTTGGCAGTTCATCCGGTGTAGTAACCGGTGTGATAGGCGGTGCCGGACCTGCTACCATTACTTATACTATGCCAGGCGGATGTAATGTTACTTTACCAATAACTGTGCTTGCATTGCCATCGCCTATTACAGGTGCTGCGCCGGTATGTGTGGATGCTAATTTAACATTAAGTACGGCTTCAGGTACCGGTACGTGGAGCAGTGTTCATACCGGCATAGCTACTGTTGATCCTTCTACGGGAATGGTGACAGGTGTGAGCGCGGGAACTGATTCTATCGTATTTACTTCTTCTATCAGCAGTTGCATTACTGCAACAATTGTTACTGTTAATCCATTACCTGCTGCGATAGCTGGTCCGGCAGCAGTATGCTCGCTGGCTACTATCACGCTGACAGATGATACGCTTTCCGGTACGTGGAGTGTTACACCAGCTGCCACGGCCTCTATCGTTTCGGGCACTGGTGTGCTGACGGGTGGAACAGCTGGCGCAGCCACAGTGACTTATACCAAGACAGCGACAGGCTGTTACGTTACTTATCCTGTTACCGTGAATGCGCTACCATCGCCGATCGTTGGTGTTTCGGCTGTGTGTTCGCTGGCCACCGTTACGCTTACTGATGCTACTACACCTGCCAACTGGAGCAGCAGTAATTCCACTATAGCTTCTGTAGGCAATACTACAGGTATTGTAACAGGGGGTACGGCAGGAAGTGCAACGATCTCGTTCACCATCGCCTCAACAGGTTGTTATGTAACTCATGCAATGACCGTGAATGCATTGCCAGCTGCCATCAGTGGAGTGTCTGCTGTATGTTCTTTAGCTACAATTACGCTTACTGACGCATCTACGCCGGGTACATGGAGTGCTTCCGGTTCGGCTACGGTAGGTTCCGGTACAGGGGTGGTTACAGGTGGTGCAGCGGGTTCTGCCACGATCACTTTTACCAATACTGCTACCAGTTGCTATATAACTACGCCAATTACCGTAAATGCGTTGCCGTCACCAATCGCAGGCGTTTCTGCGGTATGCTCACTGGCCACTGTTACGCTTACTGATGCTACTACGCCAGCTAACTGGAGCAGCAGTAATTCATCTATTGCATCTATAGGAAATACCACCGGTATTGTGACGGGCGGTACGGCAGGGAGTGCTACTATTTCTTTCACGATCGCATCAACGGGCTGTTATGTAACGGCGCCAATGACGGTGAATGCTTTGCCTTCAGCGATAGGTGGACCAACATCCTTATGTAACACAGGAATATCATCAAGTATCACACTCACTGATCCTCCGGGAACCGGTACATGGAGCACTACGGGAACTTATGCATCTGTAGGGTCATCGACAGGTGTGGTTACGGGCCTTAATGCCGGTTCCGGTTTGCAGACGATCACTTATACATTACCTGTAACAGGTTGTTATACAACCACTACCATAACGGTTAATCCTGCCCCTGCTGCTATCGGTGGTACACCTGTGGTGTGCGTAGGGTCTGTAACGACGCTAACAGAGGCAACGCCGGGCGGAACATGGAGTCCTTTAACCGGCGGCACAGCTACCGTGGCGAGTGCCACCAGTGGGGTAGTGAGTGGGCTAAGTGCGGGAACACAAAATATATCTTATACCTTGTCAACCGGTTGTGCGGCAGGTGTTGCGGTAACGGTGAACGCGCTACCTGCGGCTATTGTTGGCCCGAATCAGGTATGCCAGGCAGCCAGTGTAACCTTTACAGATGGAAGCATACCGGGAGTATGGAGTGTGCCGAGCGGTAGCACGATCGCTTCCGTTGGGCCTGCATCGGGATTGGTAACCGGCGGTACGTCCACAGGTACTGAAACGGTGACATTTACATCAGCATCAACAGGGTGCTACGTAACTAAACCAATAACTGTTAATCTGACGCCGCAGCCTATTACCGGTGTAACCTTCTCTCTATGCGATGGAGGCAACCTGGCTGAATTATATGATGCTACACCAACGGGTACATGGAGCACAACAGCTTCATCATCTGTTGCAACTATAGGAAGCACTTCTGGTATTATCACCTCAGGCACCGCAGCAGGTAGTATTGTTGTTTCCTACACTATGCCTGTTACCGGTTGTGCGGTAACTACACCATTTACTATCAATCCACTACCGTCTCTGATAGGTGGCGCACCGGTGATGTGTCAGGGTGCTACACAGACATTGAGTTGTTTCCCGTCTCCGGGTACCTGGAGCCTGGCGCCTGTCTCGCCGGCAGTGGCCAGCATTAATGCCGCAGGCGTGATAACCGGTTTGCTCGGCGGTACTACTACAGTGACCTATACATTGTCAACAGGTTGCTACTCTACGTTGGGAATACTGGTGAATCAGCAACCCTCTATTATCACAGGTGTGCCTACCGTATGTGCAGGTGGTGTCAATACGACCACTTTGTATGACTCTACGGTGGGTGGTACCTGGAGCAGCGCACCGACTTCTATAGCAACAGTGAATTCAACAACAGGTGTTGTCACTGGCGGTGCTGCGGGCACAGCAATAGTTACTTACACCACGAGCACGACGGGGTGTACAGAGACAATTTCAGTAACAGTAGTGCCTCTTACACCTCCGGGTATATCTATGACGTTAAGTACACCGGATACTATCTGTGCAGGTACATCAACTACCTTTACAGCTACCGCAACCAATGCAGGTACAGCGCCATTATATGTTTGGAGTATCAACGGTGTGATAACTGCCGGCGGCACTGTGTTTACTTATATGCCTGTCGACGGTGACGTGGTGAAGTGCTGGGTGTTAAGTAATTATACTTGTGCTGTGCCAGACACGGCGAGTACGTCTATCATCATGCATGTGAATGCAGTATTCGCGCCTTCAGTTGCTATCAGCACTGGTATGGGTGATACGGTTTGCTTTGGCTCTCCGGTAACCTTTACTGCTATACCAAGCGGTGGCGGAACAGCACCTACTTACCACTGGTGGAAGAATTTTGTATCTGCCGGCACGGGCAGCACTTATGGCCCGCTGACGATAAGCAACGGCGATATCATTACCTGCAGCATGACCAGCAACTATGCTTGCCGCACTGCTGATAGCAGCACGCAGACAGTAGTAATGACTGTAAGCCTTCCTAAGACACCGACGGTGAACATGTCTACCAGCAGTTCGCACGGTGCAACATCATGCGAAGGAGAAATGGTGACCTATACAGCTGCGCCTACATGGGGTGGTTATACGCCGGCCTATCAATGGTATGTGAACGGCCTGCCAATAGCAGGGGCCACAAATAGTACTTACGCCTATCTTCCTGCAAGCGGTGATGCTGTGAAAGTGCAGATGACGAGCGATTACCCATGTCTTGCTGTTCCTACTGCAGTTGACAGCATCATTATGTCTGTTCTGCCTATAGAGTTTGCTGTAAGCACAGTTACAGCTCATCCGGGCTTTATTGTCCCGGCAACGCTTGCAGATACATTTGTTTGCACAATACTCAGCGGTGGCGGACTGGCGCCAACTTTCCAGTGGTTTAAGAACGGGATACCTGTGTCGGGTGCGACTAATACCGTATGGATTGCGCCGGCAGGTTCTATGAATACAGGTGATTCTATCGCCTGCCAGGTAGAAAACACTGATCCTTGCAGCGGTATATCATCGTTTCAGTGGATACACATTGTTATTGGTGATAATGTGGGTGTCACTCAAGTAGCGCAGGCTTCCGGCTTCCTCAATGTGGTTCCTAACCCCACCGCAGGCGCCTTTGTTATTAAGGGCTCCTTAGGTATTAGTGGTGATGAAAAGATAACCATAGAGTTAACCGACATGCTGGGACAAATGGTACATCACAGCGAATTGGTGGCTACCAATGGCTTGATAGATGAGCGCGTTATTCTTAATAATACTCTTGCAAGCGGAATGTATCTGCTCAATGTGCGATCAGAGCATATGAACAAGACATTTCACGTAGTATTAAGTAAATAGATAAAATGACAAGAATAAAGCGCCTTCCGGAAACGGGAGGCGCTTTTGTTTTGTGTGGACGAATGACGGATGGTCATTATTATTAAAACTTTATTATTGGTTACTTCCACCACATCTCTACAAGTAGTTGATTTTTTTTCATTTTAAAAATGCTACATTTGCCTCAAATTGATTTTTATATTATATAAAAATCAATTTGACGATTGATTTTCAATAACTTAAGTGTCTATTTGATGAAGAAAATTTATTTATCTACTCTATTAGTTGTCTTGTCATTGTCTGTCTTTGGGCAGGCACCTACTATCTCGGTTAGCGCAAATACGCCCGATACGGTGTGTGCAGGCACTGCGGTTACCTATACAGCCATTGCAACCAATCCGGGAAGTACACCACTATATGTGTGGAGCATTAATGGCGTCATCACGTCCGGCGGTCCGAATTTTACTTATGTACCTGCCAATGGTGATCGTGTTAACTGCTCTATACTCAGCAGCAGCCCTACGGCTATACCTGATACTGCCAGTGCCGGCCTTGTAATGACCGTTAATCCTGTTATTGTTCCTTCGGTAGCCATAAGCACCGGCATGGGCGATACTGTTTGTGCGGGTTCTACAACGCACTTTACTGCGGTGCCAACGGGTGGTGGTTTAGCACCTACCTACCAATGGTGGAAGAATTACGTGCCCGTAGGCACTGGCGCTGCATATAGCTATGCGCCTGCCAATGGTGATATCAAATCATGCAAAATGGTGAGTAATTACACCTGCCGCTCCGGCGATACGGCTCTTACCACGATCGTGATCACTGTGAGCCCCATGCTGACCCCATCCGTAAACATACTGACCAGCACAGGTAGTGCTATTTCCTGTGTAGGGATGCCGGTTACTTACTATGCAGCATCGTCTGCGGGAGGTTGGTCGCCATCTTACCAATGGAAAGTGAATGGAACAATAGTGGGCACTAACGCTGATACTTTTACCTACGTGCCCAATAGCGGCGATGCGGTATCTGTGCGAATGACCAGTAGTTTCCCTTGCCTGATGACGCCAGTTGCTAATCAGAACCTTATCATGACTGTGCAGCCCATAGAAGCGCCGGTGGTAGTTGTGGCGGCACATCCTGGTTTTATGATACCTACCACTATCAATGATACTTTTGTTTGCACGGTGGTGAGTGGTGGTGGAGCGGCCCCTGCTTACCAGTGGTTTAAAAATGGGGTATTGATATCTGCTGCGACTAACAGTACATGGATAGCTACGGCAGGGTCACTGGCGTCGGGAGATTCTATAGCTTGCAATGTAACAAACACAGATGGCTGCAGTCAGGTAACCTCTTTTGCTTCGTTGCGTATAGTAATAGGCAATCTGAGTGTAGGCAACACTTCATCGGAAATACCAACCCTAACCATAGTACCTAACCCTAATAATGGTGTTTTTACGTTGGCAGGGAATATCGGATACAGTAGCAATGAGCCAATAAACATGGAAATTACTGACATGGTGGGCAGGGTAGTGTATGCCGGACAACTGACAAGTGTCAATGGAAGGATAGAAGACAAGGTACTTACAGGCAGCACACTTGCTAACGGTATGTATCTGCTGAATATACATACGGCTCATATCAGCCAGGTGCTCCACTTCGCGGTAGCTAAATAATTGACCAATAAAGATCATTTAAGAGCCTGCTTCTTTATGGGAGCAGGCCTTTTTGTATGATAGTAGCGGTATATGCGTCGCAAAATGTTTCAGATATGCTAAATAAGGGCTGCGGGACTAATATTTTAACGCTAACTTTTCAAGCTATCAACTAAACTATTACTTTTGAGGTGGAATAAATAAAGTTAATTTTCTAATGAAAAACCTTTCTGTAGTTTTAAGTACGCTTGCATTTTTAGGCGTAGTTGTTTTATTTGGTATGCATTTTTCGGGTCGAAAGGGCAGCTCATCAGCAGGCTCAGTGGCATCATCTCCGGCTCCATCGGGTAAGATGGCCTGGGTGAATATAGATACCCTGGAAATGCATTACGAATTGCTGAAGGCAAAGAGGGAAGATTTTAAGAGACGCCAGGAGCAGGCAGAGACAGAACTGGGTAACTCTTATCAGCAGATGCAGAATGATGCTGCTGAAATACAGAAAAAGGCACAGGCACAGAGCCTGACACAAAGCGAATATGAGACCGCGGAAAAGAGACTGATGCAAATGCAGCAAAGTCTGGAAACCCGCAAGCAATCGCTCACGGAGAAACTGATGAAAGAGCAGGAAGACCTGAATAAGGAATTGAAAGGTAAACTTGACGCTTTTCTGGAGCAATACAATAAAGACAAACACTACGATTATATATTCTCTTACACAACAGCAGGCGGATCGCCACTGATGTATGCCAATAAACAGCTGGAAATAACCAAAGACGTGATAGAAGGGATGAATGCAGCCTCAAAGAATGAGGGAGACAAGAAGTAACACCTTTATAATCTGAAATTTGGAAAATAACTTTCGCCGATCATTCTCCCTGCTCGATGGGGTATTGCTTGTAGCGGGTTCTATGATCGGCTCCGGTATATTTATTGTAAGTGCAGATGTTGCCCGCCATGTCGGTAGTGCCGGCTGGCTGATTGTAGTATGGCTGCTGTCGGGTTTCATAACCCTTGCAGCTGCCCTGAGCTACGGAGAGCTGAGCGGGATGTATCCGAAGGCTGGCGGGCAATATGTTTATTTGCGTGAGGCGTTTGGCAAACTGTACGGTTTCCTTTACGGGTGGTCATTTTTTGCGGTAATACAAACGGGTACGATCGCTGCCGTTGGGGTAGGCTTCGGAAAGTTCCTCGGATATCTGGTGCGTGCTCTGGGTGATGATAACCTCTTGTTGGGTACAAAGGTGGGGTTCCATATCAGCTCCGCTCAAATAGTGGGTATTGGTACGATCATATTGCTTACTTTCCTTAATACCCTTGGTGTAAAAAGCGGGAAGTGGATACAGTTCATTTTCACATTTGCTAAAATAGGCGCGATGGCTGCGCTCATTATTTTTGGATTGGTGTTTGTGAAAGACCATGCCATATGGGATAATAACTGGAGTTTTCCATGGATGGCTAGGTCAATTAAAGAGAGCAATAACGTCATCACGCATGATACTTTATCTTCTTCAGCATTAGTGATGGCAGTGTGCGTAGCCATGGTAGGGGCATTGTTTTCCAGCGATGCGTGGAATAACGTAACGTTTATAGCAGGCGAAATAAAAAGGCCAGAACGCAATATTGGCCTGAGTCTTTTTATCGGGACGCTGTTTGTGACCATACTTTACATTTCCATGAACCTGATGTATCTGGATGTGATGAGTGTGAGCGAAATAGCACATGCTCCTAATGACAGGGTAGCATTGGCTGCAGCCGTTAAGATATTCGGAGAACACGGCACTTACTTTATAGCGGCAATGATCATGGTGTCTACATTTGGCTGCAACAATGGTTTGATACTTTCGGGTGCACGTGTATATTATGCAATGGCTAAAGACGGTTTTTTTCTGCCGGCAGCAGGCAAGTTGAACAGTAAAGGTGTGCCCGCAAAAGGCTTATGGATGCAGTGCATTTGGGCATCTCTGTTATGTCTTAGCGGACAGTATGGTAACCTGCTCGACTTCATTATGTTCACGGTGCTGCTATTTTACATTATGACCATTGCCGGTTTGTTTAAATTGCGTCAGACGCAACCTGATGTCCCGCGCCCGTATAAGGCATTTGGCTACCCGGTAATACCCTTCCTGTACCTATTAATGGCGTCACTTATCTGCATTGTCTTAACTATAGATGAAGAAAAGCAGAGATACACGCTGCCCGGCCTCGCGATAGTATTGATCGGGGTTCCTATTTATTATTTTCTGAAGAAAAAAGGTTACACCGTTGATGAACAAAACTGATCTGCATAAAATATTTGAAGGCTTCAACAACCTGCACGTGGTTGTGGTAGGTGATGTAATGCTGGATAATTACTGGTGGGGTAGTGTAGACAGGATATCGCCGGAGGCTCCTGTGCCTGTGGTGGCGATAAACAGAAGAGAAAGCAGGCTGGGCGGTGCGGCAAATGTGGCGCTGAACTGTAAGGCGCTGGGTGCAAAGGTAACGCTGGCTAGTGTAGTAGGTAATGATGCGGAGAGCACCTCGCTGATAGCCATGACCGAGGCGGCAGGAATAGATGCCTCGCTGATCATGCAGAGCGATAAGCGGCCAACGACTACCAAGGTGCGTGTGCTGAGCCGCAGCCAGCAGATAGTAAGGCTGGATGATGAAATAACCGAGGACCTATTTACTGAAGAAGAGCATCCGTTCATAGATATAGTATTAAAATTTCTGCAGCGTGTAAAGCCGGATGTAGTGATCTTCGAAGATTACAATAAGGGCGTGCTGAAAGAAAATGTGATACACCGAATCACGGACCATTGCAATGAGATAGGTATCCTTACTGCTGTGGACCCTAAGAAAAAGAACTTCCTTACTTACAGGAATGTGACCATCTTTAAGCCTAACTTAAAGGAAGTACGTGAGGGGCTATACCTGCCGGTTGAAAAAGTAAGCCGGGAGGAGTTGAATGATGTTCATCATAAGCTGCATGAACAACTGAATCACCAGGTGACCTTTATCACTCTTTCGGAGAAAGGAGTTTTTTACAATAACGGCACTGCATCGGCAATACTACCGTCGCATGTGCGCGATATAGCAGATGTATCGGGCGCAGGCGATACGGTAATAGCCACAGCATCTATGGTATATGCACTGACCAAAAATGTATCGCTCATGGCGGAAATATCTAATCTTGCAGGTGGATTGGTATGCGAAGAGGTAGGGGTTGTGTCTGTCAGAAAAGACAAATTATTTACAGAAAGCGAATCGGTATTGTGCCGTTGATTTGATCTTTCAACCAAGGAGGTGCGGGCTTCTAACATATTCTTGGAGCGAAAAGCCGGCCGGCTGCAGGAGTAATCGTTACTCCTGCAAAACCTACTTAGCTTTAATGATCACCTTTGATAGGATGATACTGGCTTGTAATGATTCAAAAAGTTGCCAATAGAAAGGGCCTAAGGGCAAAACACTGATAGGGAAATAAGGGCTGCGTTTTCTCTGTACGTTGACTTGCACATTACCTTATTTTGTAGCAAATACCATGCCAATTTTAACAAACCCTTTATTTTTTCGTAACTTTTTCTTCTGTTTCCAGTCTCATTTCGTTGTCATCAGCCTTTTTATCTATGAGCATAAAGTGAGGGTCGAGTATGACTTTGTAAGGTTTTGCACCTACAGGAATACTTACTTTATTAATCCCGTCCTTTAGTTTGTAGCGCACAGACTGCAATATGGTGTTTTTGTCTTTGTACACTGCAATCTCCATATAGTCATTGCAGGCTACGGCTGTTTCTTTACCCGCGCCATCGGCATTCAGTTTTTTGATATTCAGTGTTACGTTTACGGTATATCCGTCGTCGTTTTTGACCATTTTTGCATCAGTGATCTTATTGTCATAAACCACGATCTTCTGGAAGCCATCGGTGATCATGTATTGCAGCGAATCGGGGGTGCAGGCACGCAGGCATGCCACCAGATCGAGCGACGTAGGGTAGGGGGCTCCCTGAAATGCATATCGTTTGATGAAGTTTCTGAGCGCATGGTTGATGCTATCCTCGCCTATGAACCTGCGGAGACCCGTCATAACGATACCGCCCTTTTGGTAAAGGATATATCCTTGGCCCGCATCGACCAATGCCAGAGGCTTTTCTTTTTCCGATTCATTAGAGCGGGCTGTCTGGTACTTATCCATTTCTATATGCAGGAATTTTGATATCCTGTCGATGCCATATTGTTTTTCCATTACCGTGATAGCACCGTACTGTGCGAGTGTTTCGGACAGCAGGTTAGAGCCCTCTACATCGGCACCTATCACCTGATGTGCAAACCATTGGTGCGCGGTTTCGTGCGCAGTTACATAGAAAGGATAGTCTATCGTCGTTTTATCGGCAGTATCCACATCGGCGATGAAGCCGATACCCTCCGAGAATGGAATGGTGTTGGGGAATGACTGAGCGAACGTAGCGTAGCGCGGGAACTCCAATATGCGCAGCTGCCTGTACTGAAATGGAGAGAAGTTTGTAGCATAGTAGTCCAGCGACTTCTTCATACTCAGGAACATGCGGTCTATGTTGTATTCATGACCCGGTGTGTAGTACATTTCGAGACTTATGCCCTTATAGTCTTCTTTCTTCACGATATACCTGGCGGAAAGGAAAGAATAGAAATTAAGGATCTTAGTATCCATTTTATAATGGAAATACCTTCTGCCGTTTTCCATCCATTCTTTTTGCAGGTAGCCAGGTGCTACAGCTATCTGGTCGGGAACAGTGCTTACCACCGCATCAAAGTTGATGAAATCAGCGTCGAATGTAAATACATTGGTGTTATAAGCGGCGCTATCATAGATGGAATTTTCCGTCTGCCGGTAAGGTAAACCGTGTTTTTTACGAACGGTGTTATCTGATATTTCCATTTGGCGTGTATAGCCTATATGAGGCAGGAAGCTCTCGTTGTTGACGAATGTACCATTGTATATTGGCGTGCCCAGGCCGGAGAAGTCATGCTGGAACCCGTGATTGATCTTATTCACCTCAAAAGATAAGGTGATGCTGTCGCCGATAAGCAAGGGCTTATCCAGCCTGTATATGCGGTAGTTAAATATAGTATCATTGAGCATGAGCTGCGCATTCTGGCTGAACGACATAGACTTTACATCTACCTCCTGCGGCAGGAGTACATGGACGGAGTCAATTGGCTTGCCCGATCTGTTTTGTAATACGAAGGTACCTGTGGCGTGCATGCTGCGCGTGTAAGGATAAATGTCTACCTGTAGTTTTACGTTGTCTATCTTAGGCTGAGGAGTATGTTCGTATTTTTTATACAAACGCTCATATTTCGCCTGCTGTTCTTCCTGGTCGAACGAAGTCATGAACTTATTCTCTACATTGGTATTGTAGTAGATAAAACTGCCACAGCCAATGAAAACCATTGCAGCTACAACCAGGGTCGCGAAGGCCCTTTTCTTGCCTCTGCTACCTGCCTGCGATAGGCGCCAGCTCCATTTGTTGTCTGTACCCCTTGCCCATAAAAGGCTGGAAATAACAGCAAGCACCAACGCAAATGCCCACCAGTATAGTTTGAAAACGAAGTATGGAAATATAGCGTGCCCGAAGCCATTCATGTCGGAATAAGTTACCCCGGGATCGGAGCCGAAGATGAGTAGATTGCGTTTTAACACTAAAGAAGCGAAGAAGGTATTCCAGATATAGAACAGTGCAACGATAAAATAGCCGATGTATTTATTACGCACCAGCGTGTGCACGAATATGCATAACACCGCCAGGAGCCAGATATCTAACATGCGCATACCAAAAAGGTATTTGATATACAGCATGATCTCGAAGTGCGCATACCCTTTACATAGCTGTATGATAATACCGGCTAGCATGATGATGGCTACCAATATTAACTGCATGAACATAAGGCCCGCCAGCTTGCTGACATAAAACACCCAGTTGGGAACCGGAAGTGAATCGAGTATGTTGTCTATCCTGCTTTCGCGGTTGCGCCATACTATCTCCCCACCAAAGAATATGGTTAGGATAACGACAAACAGCTGAAACGTGCCACCGAGATCTTCCACTATTCTGTAAGTAACAGGTAGTACTGTAGTGTCATACAACTTGCCCATCTGGAATGATGCCAGAAATAGCAATAGCATACCGAACAATAGGATAACACGGAAGTAGACATTGCGGAGCAGAGTTCGGCATTCGTTGAATGACAAGGCCCAAAGATTTTTAAGGTTGCTGCTATTGGTGAAAGACTGTGCGACTTTCGGGAATATGATCTTGTCAAAAGAAAGTTTTGCGAAGTTGATATTGCCGGCATTTGTAGATTTTGGTTTCCTGAACGACACCCTACGCGGTGCAGATGAGAAGGAGAAACTCTTGTAGCCGATAAAGAATATAAGTGCAGAAAGGCTTAGCCATAGAAGTCTGTTCCATAGGAAGAGTCCCGTCATTGTGTAGAGCAGGTGGTTTTTGTCATAAGTGGTCCAGTACTTGCTGATGGTTTGTTTAGCGTGCCCGCCGAGCGGATCTGCTAGTGCCGAGATGGTTTCAAATTGCAGCGAGCTGAATAATGAATTAGATACGCCAAGAGCAACGTAGAAGATAATCAGTGATAACCAGATGACAAATATATCTCTGGCGATAAGGCTTACGGCAAAGAAGATGGCGCCCTGTAGTATGACATTGGGCAATACTGTTTGCCAATAGGTATGAAGGTAAGGCGCTATCATAAAGGCTTCGATCTTATCGGCATTCACCCAAGGGGTAGCATATGCCAGCATCATACCCAGCGCAGGTCCCGTCATTACCAGCATGCAGATAAGCACTGCGGCGGTAAAGCGCCCCAGCAGGTAATCTGATTTACTTACGGGGGTAGTGAAGATGAGATTATGTATGTTGTACTTAAAGTCTTTGAGCACAGCATTACCTATTAGTGCCACCACTATAATGGCGCCGACCCATGCACTGATACTAGAAAAAAATGCATCAACAACGATAGGTGAGTTGGCATAGATCTTTTCTCCGGCCATATTCACTACCGCTTCTTTGAACGCCCCGCCAATGACAAGCGACATGAAGAAGGTGACCAGGAATAAAATAAGAAAGTATATATAGGTAGCTGGCGACTTCAGCGACCGTTTTATCTCAAATGAGAATATTGTTGCAAACATGATCGTAGTGTTTTGTATGCTTAGGCGATGTTAGAAAAGTAAAGGTCTTCAAGGGTGGCAGGCATCATTTTGAAACCATCGCCCGGGTCACCGTCACTGTTTATGTATACCATTACTTCACCTACCGACAGGCGAGAGAGTATCACCTTATAGTTCTTCTGGTAGTCAGCCACTTCCTGTTTTTTCACGCGCTTCGCCCATACTTTATTTTCCAGCGTGGCTACGAGGTCCAGCGGGTTGCCCTGCTGTACTACTTGCCCATTGGCTATGATGGCCATATCGTTACAGAGATCATTTACATCATCTACAATATGGGTGGAGAGGATCACTACAATATTTTCACCTATTTCGCTCAGCAGGTTGTTGAACCTGAGGCGTTCTGCAGGATCTAGGCCCGCCGTGGGCTCATCTACTATTATAAGTCTGGGATTTCCTATCAGTGCCTGAGCAATACCAAAGCGCTGCTTCATGCCTCCTGAGTAGCCGCTCAGGTATTTATTCCGGTGCTGATACAGGTTTACCTGCTCCAGCAGGGCTTTGACCATGTCTTTCCGTTCCCTGTCATTGCTTACACCCTTCAGGCGGGCTATATAATGCAGCATCTCCTCAGCCGATACATTGGGGTATACACCAAACTCCTGTGGCAGGTAGCCCAGCACCTGGCGCAACTCGGCCTTCTGTGTGCTCACGTCTATTGCTCCGAATGTTATGGACCCCGAATCTGCGTCCTGCAGGGTGGCGATCGTGCGCATCAGGGTTGATTTTCCTGCACCATTGGGTCCCAGCAACCCGAACATCCCGTTGGAAATGTGGAGATTGACATTTTTGAGCGCCTGTACCCCGTTAGGGTAGGTCTTCGAGAGGTTCGTGATGTGTAACATATAGTTAGTGTGTGTTGTCTTGGTTAAAGATAAACATTAATGTTTATTACCCCCTTAAGGGGGATGCCTACTATTAATCGCTGAAGCCGGGGTTTTGTTACAAAATCTTCCAACTATTTTTTCGATCAGTTTTTCCCCTGTTTTTAAAAAACTTAGTTTTATGGTTTCTACACCGACCAATATCTTGTTATGAACCGCATTGATCGTCTTTTTGGTATCACCACTATGCTGCAGTCTAAAAAGTATGTGACTGCCGAGAAAATATCGGAGAAGTTCAAGATAAGCGTGCGCACGGTATACCGGGATATTAAGTCGCTTGGTGAACAGGGTATACCGGTGAGTTTTGAACAACATAAGGGGTATTACATTGTTCAGGGTTATTTCCTGCCTCCTATATCATTCAGTACTGAAGAGGCTAATGCACTGTTGCTGATGGAGTCTATTGTTTCAGCATTTGCCGATCAGTCTATCCTTACACATTACTCGTCGGCGCTTAATAAAGTGAAAGCGGTATTGCGCGGGCCTGAAAAAGATAAGCTGGATCTGCTGCAGGATAAAATAAAGATGAGGATACCGGAGTGTTTTAAAAGTAATTTTGCGTACCTGTCGGTGTTGCAAGAGGCGATATCGGCTAAAACGGTAATTGCCATTCAATATAAACTAAAGGATGGGCAAACCAGTACCAGGCGTATGGAGCCTATCGGACTAGTATTCTATGCCCTTGCCTGGCATCTGATAGGGTGGTGTCACTTGCGTAATGACTACCGTGATTTTAAAGTGCCCCGGATCGAAAAGCTATCCAATACAGGTGTTCCTTTCAAAAATGCAAAGCATATCACGCTTGAAGAATACATGCAAAGTATCGCGGCTACATATGCTACGTAAATATATTTATTGCTGTTAAAAGTACACTGCCATACTGTTGTCAGTGGTCGGTTGTCTCTTTGTATCACAAAACGAAATAACTATGACAACAGTACAGAAACTGCTGAAAGAAATGCAGGAAGAAGCTAACACCACCAGGAAAATGCTGGCAATAGTACCAACCGATAAAATGGATTGGCAACCACATCCTAAAAGCATGACCGTGAGGGCGCTGGCCACCCACATTGCTGAATTACCAAGCTGGGTGAATATGACCCTTGATACCAGCGAACTGGATTTTGCTGCCACTCCTTACAATCCGAAAAAGCTGAATGACAATGCAGAATTGATGGCATACTTCGAAAGCACACTCGCGGATGCCAATGCACGGCTGAGCAAAGCAGCGGATGCTGATCTGCTGCCGAACTGGGTGCTGCGCAACGGAGATATAATATTGGCTGACCGTACCAAAGAAGAGGTGCTAAGGATGACCTACTGCCAGGTCGTTCACCATCGCGCGCAATTGGGCGTATTTCTTCGACTGCTGAATATACCTATACCGGGTAGCTATGGCCCCAGCGCTGATGAGCATTTCAGCTAAAATGCCAAGAGTTTAGTTTACAGGGCATGTGCCGGCATTTTTGCCGGCCTTGCTTTTTTGGGGATATAAGAAAGGGTTGGCAGATGCCAACCCTTTGCTGTTTTGTTTACTAAGTTATTATTACCTCGCAATGGCGACCTTGCTATTGTATTTACCATGATCGGTACTTACCTGAATGAGATATATACCTGCGGCCTCGTAGAGTTCTATTTCCCTATTCTCATTAGTGTTGCATGTAATGCTTTTTACTTTTTCACCGGTTATGTTGCTGATCGTAATATAAGCCTGCTCATTGTAAGGCGATGATACACGAAGTGTAAAAGAGCCTGCGCTGGGATTAGGGTAAGTGGTAACACCTGCCGAAGCTGCAGAAACAACCGGCACTGCCGATACAGAATCACAATGCCCAATAGAGTTCACTACTATGGTTTTGGTGCCATTGGTAGTGCCGCAACTATTGATTAATGTATAGGATATCGTTGCAGTACCCGGTGTCACACCCGTTACTACACCTGCTGCCGTCACCGATGCTACAGCGGAATTGCTGCTGGTCCACGCACCGCTCAGCGACGCGTCAGCTAATGTTATGCTGCGGCTTTCGCATACCGAATCATTTCCGGTGATACCTGCGGCTGGCACATCTACAGTTACCATCATGGTATCGTGGGCAGAGCCACAGGAGTTAGTCTCGGTATAGCTGATCACAGTTGTGCCTGCGCTTAGTCCTGTTACAACGCCTGTGCCGCTGACAGTGGCAACTGCGGTATTGCTGCTGCTCCATGTGCCGCTTGTAGATGTGTCGGTAAGCGTATTGGTGCTTGTATTGCAAAACACAGCTGATCCTGATATCGTACCTACTACCGGCCCCGCGCTTATGGTAATGGGCTTCATTGCCATAGCTGTATCGCCACCGCACACCAATGTATATATGGCGGTGTCTGTACCCGCTGCTGCGCCGGTAATGATACCACCAGAAGTGATAGTAGCCAAAGCGTTATTCGTCATGCTCCAGGTGCCTCCTGTTGTTGTAGTGCTGAGCGAGGTAGTCCCGCTGATACATATGTTTGTGGTGCCGGCGATAGCCGCAACATACGGGGTAGGGTTATTTCTAAATACTGTTACCGCATTGAAAGACGGATCAGCCAGTATGATGTCGGGTCTTGTATCGCCATCAATATCACCAACTACTATGCCCAGTGGCAGTATATCAGAAACAATAGTTACCGCTGTGGCAAGGGATGCAGTTGAAATAGCGCCTGATGTAGCCGTATTCCTGAAAATGGAAATGGAGCCACTACCGTTGTTACTCACGAGCACATCTACTTTGCCGTCGCCGTTCATATCTGCAATCGCTATGCTTTCCGGTGTAGTTCCGGTCGCAAAATCAACCTTAGTACTGAAGGAGCTGCTGGAAATAGCTCCGGTAGTAGTGGTATTGTGGAAGACAGATAATGTATTAGCACCTGAATTGACAACCAAGATATCAGGTTTTCCGTCGCCATCTATGTCTGCGCATTTTACTTCGGCAGGGGTAGTTCCTGTAGTGAAGTCAACTTTTGGGGCAAATGATGTTGATGTGAATGCGCCTGCACTAGTAGTCGCGTTTCTGAGTACCGAGATAGAAGTCGCGCTGTCATTGCTGACAATAATATCCTGACGGCCATCGCCATCTAGGTCCGCGGCATCAATGCTGATAGGTCCATTACCTACCTGGTATTTTACAGGAGCAGAGAAGGAGCCCGAAACTATAGTGCCGGCAGTAGAGTTGTTCCGTACTACAGCTATTGAGTCGATTGCGAGGTCAGCGGTAGCTATGTCCGGTTTCCCGTCTCCGTCAAAATCTGCTATCACCACTTCATACGGTTGAGTACCTACGTTCACTATTACCTTGGTTGCAAAGCTTATCGCTCCTGTAGTTGAGGTATTGCGCAGAATATCTACTCGTGCTGTAGTAGAGTGCGTGGTAACGATGTCCAGTTTTCCGTCCCCGTCTATATCGGCTAGCTTAACATTGGTGCCGCTGGCATCAACTGTAAACATCATATATGCCGAGAATGAGCTGGCACTGATGCTTCCCGATGTGCTAATATTGCGGTAGACTATAACGAAAGAGCTGCTTTTATTTACCACAACAAGGTCGGGTTTACCGTCTCCATCCAGGTCGCCTATGGCAGCCATATAGGGTAATAGCCCGGTGGTCAGGTCCAGTCCGGTGTTAAAGGTAAAACTATCGGGCGTGAAACATGTATTGCTGAAAGTTGGTATGAACGGATATGGCTCATACCCCCTCAAATGGTTAGTCGTATTAAGTACGGATACCCGATCATGCGTGGCGCCTATGGGAACGGTGACAGTAAGCGAAGTTGTTGAGGCTGCCGTTACCGGGGCCATGGTTGCACCGAAATACACAATGTTCTTTGACATGGTGTCGTTGAAGTTAGTACCCGTTATGGATACACTATTCAATGGCGTGCCGGCGTTAGGCGATATCGAACTGATGGTGGGTACCTGCGCGTGGGCTATTGTGCTCGTCAGCGCCATGGCAGCTAGGAAGGATCTCAGCATCTGGCCTTTAAAGATCCGTGAATTTAGGGTAATTCTCCTCATACATTTTGGGGGTTTTAGTTGGGTTAAGAATATATTTTTCCTTGTATTTACTGAAATGAAGGTAGACTATTTAAAAGGTTGAAACAGGTATATATGTCGATTAAAACCCACGAGTGGTGCGGGTTTAACCATTCTTTATTCCCACTTTAACTAGCCGTTATTCCGCGCTTAACGGCTTATTTTTTCGGAACTATCCCTTAGAGTACAAATAAAAAAGTTAGACGATTAGCGTTTCACCTGTATGCAATTTGTAATTAGCAATGACTTGGGTAAGCCAATGGGAATTATCAAAATGGGTTTTTGAGTATTGATACCTTGTTTCGTTCAACGCCTTTAGGAACAGTTCCTTATTTTCAAAAGCCTTGAATTTGGTTTTAGCTGAATACCAGTTAATGGGTCTAAGGTTATAGATAACTTTTTTCTTTTCTTGTACCTTGACTGGATAGGGTCCGCTTGCCCCCGCAAGTTCCCAAATCTTTTTAAGCCAAATATCTTTTATTGTTATGTCATGCCCCGACATTGTGTAACCTAAAATCAAGTAATCGGAATCAAGGCGGTAAGCATCAGTTAGAAGTGAATTGCAATAGGATTCAAAGTTAGCTAAGTCGAACCCTGCACCTCTCTTAAAATCAAACGCTTTTATTTCAAGCAACCCCTTCTTTTTATCGGCAAGGTTCAGATACACGTCAGGGAATTTTTGAGAACTTGGGTTTACTTCAAAGGTTATTTTCTCTTTGAGCATCCATTCCCTTAACCATTCCTGTATCATGTTGCCAACGGTATCCCTTGAAATAACCTTTACCTCTAAGCCGTTTAAGGTAAACAGGATTGTTCCTTTTTGACCTACCAGTTTATAATCTTGTACCAGTTTAGTGTGCAATCCTTGCGCTGTGATTTCTGTCATATTGTTTGGGCTAACCTTCCAGCTACATTTTTTACTACTGATACTGCAACTGTATTACCTAATAAATCATACCCCTCTTCTATCTTATTAACGGGCATTTCAAACCATTCAGGATAACCAAAAAGGCGCAAGCCCTCCCTTAAAGTCATTTTTCGCACCCCTGCACCATCAGGAACAACAAAACGCCCCATATCCGTAGCCACCAAAGTTGGTGTAACTCCATTCGGGTCTAATATTTTATTTATTTCAAAACTAAGTTTACCTGAAACGATATTATAACCCGGGTGTAATTTTGTATTTTCCTTTCTGTATGTCTTTACTCCCCTTTCGGTTTGTTCCGTAACCAAACTTTTCGGGTGTTCAAACCTTAAATACCCCTTATCTACCAAATCATCCAGCATCTCTTTTAGATTTGGGGTATCATGGAACGTCCTAATTTGGTCAAGCGTTAAGGTCATGCCATCCATCCATTCAATGCCATGCTCTAAAGCCCATTTCTTTTTTCTACGCTCTTTGAATAGCGTATTAAGCAGCAATGTTTGTTCCTTTGATATTTTACCCTTAATGCCTATCTCCCAACTATGTATGTTGTTAGTACCGCCACGCTTATCCTTTATAGACTTTCCGTAAAGTTCTTCAAGTGAAAAGTGCTTTAGTAGCAAGTTTGTAAACTTAGTATTCATTATTGGTAAGCCTTGTTCAAGTATGTTCTTTATTTTGGCTGTCTTCGTTTTAAACCCTGTCAGGCTTACTTTTTCATTCAATGTGCCGACAATATATACTCTTTTCCTTACCTGTGGTAATCCGAAGTCCTGTGCATCTAAAACCTCCCAAGAAACATGGTAATCTAACGCCTCTAACTTTTCAATGATTGTATTAAAAGTCCTACCAATAACGTCATTTTTGTTTTCAAGGTCATGCTTAACTAAGCCCTCCACGTTTTCAAGTATGAAGCCACGGGGTCTTTTGTGTTCAATAATCCTTTCAATTTCAAAAAATAGAGTACCCCTCGTATCGATAAATCCTTGCCTTTTACCCCCAGCACTAAACGGCTGGCATGGAAATCCGCCTAGCAAGAAATCAAAGGCTGGTATGTCCTCATTTTTAACCTGCGTAATGTCCCCAACGAAATTACCATGAGTGAAATTTTGCTGTAACACCTTTACTGCAAAAGGCTTTATTTCAGAGGTCATTACACACTCTGTTTTGAACCCCGCTGCATTAAAAGCGGACTCAAAACCCAAGCGAAGACCGCCAATTCCCGCAAATAGGTCAATAAACCTAATTGGTTTTTCCTGTTTTTTTGTGGTTTTAACTTGCTTATCCATAGCCAAAAAATTTTAAAGTTAATTTACATTTTGATACTTTTTACTAAAAGCAGGTCAAACATTTCTACATTCTTACGGTTATTGTACCTAAAGCAGAACTCATTTACATACTGTTGAAGATACTTTACTGAAATGCTATGATAGATACCGTACACGCCACGTTTCAGGGTTGCCCAAAAACTTTCAATGTTATTGGTGTGGGCTGTGCCGTTTGAAAATTCCTTTGTGTGGTCAACTTTCAGATGAATAAAGCCATTACTTGAAAGGATATTGTAACTTCTAAATTCATCAGTCATTACGGTAATACCTGCCTTAGCAACTTCATTCAAAACGCCCAACAACTGCTTTCCTGTTAGTTTCTTGCCGTCCTTATTAGGCAAAGCTACTTTGGCATGTACTTTCTTGTTATCCCTGTCAATTACGCCGATTACGGGCGTTTTCTTAGTGCCACGGCCACGCTTATTCTTTTCTACATCCCCATTATCGTCACGTCCTTTGTTTCCTTTGCGTGGTTTACCACCTACATAGGTTTCATCTATTTCTACGATAGTTTCAAAATAGGTTTTCAAATCCTCATTACCCATTGCAAGCCTGATTTGCTTTAACATTCTCCATGCCGTTTTGTAAGTAACACCTACTTCACGCATAAGCTGTAAGCCTGATATTCCTTTCTTGCCGTTCAAAAACAGGTGAATAGCATACATCCACTTTACAAGGTCAGTGCTACTGTTTTCAAAAATAGTATCCTTGAAAATTGAGAATGAATTGTTACAATCCATGCATTGAAACACCTTTGGTTTGTCCTCCCTATGGTAAACACTAACACTTGCACAATGTGGGCAAAATGGAGTGCCATTGTAACGAATGGCTACAAAGTGCGCTGCTACTGCTTTTTCGTTCGGAAATTTCTTTTGTAGCTGTAAGAAGTTCATATCTTTTATCGTTTTGCTTACGCAAAGATACTACTTTTTATTTGTATTGCAAGGGATATTTCCGTTTTTTTATGCTTAACGGGTTATTATGAACAGTGTTTCAAAAACTGCTCTAGCGATTTGTCTTTCTATAAGGTCTCACAATACATTTTTCTTTTCGGAGAAATTATAATTACTAATTTTGATAGTCTTAATAATCATGCCAGAGTTTATTTTATTTCCATCGGGTCAGGTCAGGTATATGCACAACAGTGTTGCCGGTGATCTGTGGCAAGTATATGACCCGCAGCAAGTGGTTATTATTACCGACGAAAATATTGAAGCACTTTATCCGCATATATTGGGTAACATCCGGGCAATAGTCCTGCCGGTGGGGGAGTCAGTGAAAACAATGAAGAACGCGGAGCTGATCATTGAAAAATTGCTGAAGATGGAAGCGACCCGCAGCACCGTATTAGTAGGTATGGGTGGGGGCGTGATCACCGATATCACGGGTTATGTGGCATCTATATATATGCGCGGCATCAGGTTCGGGTTTGTGCCTACTACATTGCTCGGGATGGTCGATGCTGCTATAGGCGGAAAGAACGGCGTGAACATTGGCTTACATAAGAATATAGCAGGCACTATTACGCAGCCTGACACTTTGCTATTTGATACATCCTTCCTGGGAACGCTTCCTGATACGGAATGGAGTAATGGATTTGCCGAGATCATAAAATATGCGTGCATTTTTGATGCAGCACTTTTTGGTGAGCTGGCGCAACATGACATAGCATGGTACAGGCACAACGAAGCTGAACTGCGGCAGGTCATTGCGAGGTGCGTAGGCTGGAAGAATAAGACCGTGGCAGAGGATGAACGGGAAACAGGCATTCGCAAATTGCTGAACTTCGGACATACTGCCGCACATGCTATAGAGAACCTGTATGCCTTGCCACACGGGCAGGCGGTAGCCATAGGTATGGTCATTGCCTCATCGCTTTCAGAGCAACTTGCTTATGTAGCAGCAGGGACTACAGATAGGATTAAAGATATATTGCAACAATATGCCCTGCCCGTTACTTATCCCTTTGATGTGCCTAAAGCCATCGGCTTGCTTAAAATGGATAAGAAACGAAAGGGAGAAACAATAGATTATATTCTGCTCAATGGTATTGGCAGCGCTTCCATTCATCCCATATCATTTGATATGATAGCCCACACAATGACCCTATGCATTCAGTAGTATTACCGGGCACTATAAAGGGGCAAATAGTTGCTCCGGCATCCAAGAGTTTGACGCAGCGTGCCTATGCGGCAGCATTGCTGCATAAGGGCACCACGGCCATTTATGGTGTAGGTTCCAGTGCCGATGAGTTTGCTGCATTGACAGCGATACAACAATTAGGTGCCCGCGTCAGGCACCTGCCCGATGGGGTGGTGCATGTCACCTCAAACGGCGTTATACCATCGGGGGCAGAGGTGGATTGCCACGAGAGTGGCCTGGCAGCAAGGTTATTCTTGCCTATAGCTGCACTTGCTGCTGTACCGCTTAGCATCACGGGTAGTGGTAGCTTGCTCTCCCGGCCTATGCTCGGTGTGGCAGAGGCACTATCAGCCTTAGGTGTCACGATCGAAACCGAGAACGGCCATTTGCCCGCCACTTTGTTGGGACCTATAGTGCCGGTATCGGTTGCAGTAAGCGGTGCAGATGGTTCGCAGCTCATCAGCGGTTTATTATTTGCACTGTGCAGTGCGGCTTCATCTCCGGTTACATTAACTGTGACGGACATAAAAAGCAGGCCCTACATAGATATGACCCTGGATGTGCTGAACCGCTTTGGCAAACCGGTGGCTCATAAAGACTATCACGAGTTCTATATAGATCCATCTCTGTTTACCCTTCCCGCACACGTAGATATGTATGTGGAGGGCGACTGGAGCGGTGCTGCCAATTTACTGGTAGCGGGTGCCATAGCGGGAACTACAACAGTAGTGAATCTGAACAATAGTTCGCTGCAGGCAGATAAAGCGATACTGCATGCACTGCGGCAGGCCGGTGCAGCTCTGCACGTGACTGAAGAAAGCATAACCGTTACTTCATCTAAGCTTACTGCATTTACTTTTGATGCCACGCACTGCCCCGATCTGTTTCCTGCCTTGGCAATACTGGCAGCATGTTGCGAGGGCGAGAGTTATATAAAAGGAGTTCACCGATTGTTTCATAAGGAAAGTAACAGGGCAGAGAGTATATCTGAAATGCTGCAAAACTTTGATGTGCCTTTTTCAATAGAAGATGATGCCTTATGTGTAGTAGGTGTAAGTAAGTTGCAAGGCACGGTCATCGATTGCTACAATGATCACCGCATAGCCATGGCGGCTGCTGTAGGTGCACTCCGTGCCACGGGGCCTGTAGATATTCTGCAGTCACAATCGGTCAATAAATCATACCCCGATTTTTTTAATGACCTATCTTTGTGCGGCATTATTGTAAATGATCAAGAATAGCCAGCTATATGAATACACTAGGTACCCTTTTTCGTGTCAGTATATTTGGCGAGTCTCACGGCAAGTGGGTTGGTGTAACCATAGATGGCTGCCCCGCAGGTATTGATCTTTCGGAGGCAGAACTTGAAGCTGACCTGGAAAGACGCAAGGCGGGTGCTGCCGGCACTACACCCCGCAAGGAAGACGACTTACCCATCTTCGTAAGCGGTGTCTTTAAAGGCAAGACCACCGGAGCGCCACTTACTATGGTGTTCGAAAATAATAATACCCGCTCAGCAGATTATGAGGCTTTAAGAAGTGTTCCCCGGCCTGGGCATGCTGACTTTGTGTTGGATAAGAAGTTTCATGGATACAACGACTACCGTGGTGGCGGGCATTCGTCAGGCCGACTTACTGTGGCGCTCGTAGCTGCGGGTGTAGTCGCCAAAAAGATATTGGGAGATGTGAAGGTGAGTGCCCGCCTTGTAGAAGCAGGAGGCATTACAGATATAGATAAGGCAATAGAACAGGCGGTAAAGGAACAAGACAGCATAGGCGGCATAGTAGAGTGCACCGTAGATGAGCTGCCTGTGGGGTTGGGCGAACCGTTCTTCAATTCGGCGGAGTCACTTATCAGCCATGCCGTTTTTTCTATACCTGCCATCAAGGGAATAGAGTTTGGTAGTGGTTTCGGCGCAGCACTAATGAAAGGCAGCAAACATAACGATGCCATAATGAGTGAACTGGGAGATACCGTCAGCAACCACGCAGGTGGCATTAACGGGGGTATTACGAATGGCAATGAGCTGATCTTCCGGGTGGCCGTAAAGCCTACAAGCAGCACGCCGAAAGAACAATATACCTGGAGCAATGCTACCCAGAATATGGAGTCATTTACCGTTAAGGGCAGGCACGACTTGTGTATAGCCCTGCGGGTACCGGTGGTGGTTGAAGCCGCTACGGCTATAGTATTAGCGGATATGATGATGTGTAATAGTGCCGTAAACGGGCAAAATAGAGAAAACAGTTAAAAAAAATGCAAAATCACCACTTATTAAAAACATTATTCTTTCTCCCTGCAACTATCTGATTAACTTGCCCCCTCAATCGTAGTTTTATCTATATAATGAAAAAATCAGCTTTACTTCTTATCGCAGTTCTCCTATCCGTTGGCACTTTTGCACAACACCGCTCAGGTGCACATGCACGTGGCACTATGCCTGCAGCGCGTACCACTGCCATTGGTGATACGACTGTGTTGTCTAATATTACAACGGCCGATACGCTTACTACTTATACCTATGCCGGGGATACTGGTTTCATCGTCGGTACCAACTACTATGGCGATATGGGTTTTGCTGAGCGTTATGATTTCAACTCTGCCGATAGTTCTATCCGTGTTATAGGTGTTATGGCTCGTTTTGGCGGTAAGGTTAGTGCCTCATCTACCCATAGTGTTAATTTTCATGTTTGGGATGTTACCCCACCTGTTCTGGTTACCGCTACTACTTCCTACAGTGGTTTTCCTAACACACAGATAGATACACTGAATGTACCGTTTACCCAGTTGGGTATTGGCCTTACTTCAGATACGCTTAAGTCTTTCTTCTTCGACTCGGCAACCCGTGCACTCAATCAGCCTTTTTATGTAGGGTATGATATGGTCTATGATTTCACATCATTGGCCGGCGACACGATCGGGCTTTATTCATCACTCGATGGTGAGCGCCTGTCTCCCGCTTATTTCGCTTACATGTACGTCAATGATTTTGGTGATACCACACGCGATACTGTGCTCAATGTGCAGAATGCTACACAGTGGTCTGACGGAACATGGAACGACAACTATTATGATAATGATGGTCTGTTCAACAACCTGAGCATATTTCCTATAGTTGCTGTCAATGCGCCTACCGGCATCAACGGTGTCAGTCACAAAAACCTGACCTTCTATGGCAATTATCCTAACCCCGCATCAGACAATACCAATATCAGGTTTGCTTTGCTGACGGGTGCTGATGTTACTATCCAGGTAATGGACATGAGCGGCCATGCGTTAAGTACAACTCAATACAAGTCATTGGCTGCAGGCGAGCATATTATCAACATACCTGTCAGCAACCTTGCACAGGGCGACTATCTCTACAGCATTCGTACCTCAACAGGTGAGGGTATGGCTGCTAAGATGTCCATCATCCGATAAGATATTTAGTGACGTAAAATATTGACGCCTGTCGTGCTTAGTGCGACAGGCGTTTTGATTTTTTACTTCTTAGGTTTCCTTTTCAATGGCTTTTTATACTTCTTTTTCATCTTGTCTGAGTGCTTTATCTTGGTAGGCACCTTTTTGTTCTTCGCAGACTTTTCGTGAAATGCAGGCCCCGAATCTTCTATTCTTGGCATGGCTATCAGGTGGGCCTTCATTTTTACTTTAGGCTTTTCATCGTCGGTAAGCACATCACTTATCTCCAGGTCGGCGGGCAGCTCGCGCACCGGCACTTTGTAGTTCATCAGTGCCTCTATGGCGTCTATGTATTCTCTTTCCCGCTCAGTGGTATAGGTTATGGCAATGCCCTTCTTATCGGCACGGCCGGTACGGCCTATGCGGTGTATGTAGTTTTCCGGCACATCGGGCGTATCAAAGTTGATGACGTGCGTCACCTCGTTGATGTCCAGCCCGCGCGCAATAATATCAGTAGCTATGATGTATTTATACGTACCATCCTGAAACTTGCTCACGGTATTGAAACGATGGTTCTGATCTTTATTAGAGTGAATGACACCTATCCTTCCGTCATGCTTCAGACCTACTGCTACATACACCTCATCTGCCATTTTTTTAGTGGCTACAAATACCAGCACTTTGGTCATCTCGGCGTTCTGGGTCAGCATCAGGTCCAGCAGGTTTACCTTGGTATTGAAGTTAGGCACATTGTAGCCTATCTGGTCTATATTGCTCAGCGGTGTTCCTGTTGGGGCTGCTTCTATCATTTCCGGTCCGTTGAACCAGTCATTCATCAATTGCTCTACTTCGTCGGTAATAGTTGCTGAGAACAGGAGGTTCTGCCTTTTTTCGGGCAGCAGGGTCAGTATATTGGTCAGTTGCGTGCGAAAGCCGAGGTTCAGCATTTCATCTACCTCATCTATCACCAGTTTTTTGATGTTCTTTAGTTTCATGGACCCGTGATACATGATATCCAGCAAGCGGCCTGGAGTGGCCACTACTATATCGCATCCGTTCTCTATGGCTGCTACCTGTGGCTTCATGTTCACGCCGCCATAGGCGCCTACTACTTCCAGGGTCAGGTATTTGCTTATCTGCTTTACGGCCTCTACCACCTGTGCCACCAGCTCGCGTGTAGGCACTATGATCAGCATTTGCGGGCTGCGGTCTTTAGAATACTTCCAGAGCTTGAGCATGGGCAGCAGGTAGGCAAACGTTTTACCGGTACCTGTTTGGGCTATTCCGCATACATCCCTGCCCGACATGATGATCGGAAATGCTTTTTGCTGAATGGTAGTAGGGTACTTGTAGCCCAGGTCGTCCAGAGCATTCAGTAAGGGGGCATTTAAATTTAATTCATCAAAAGTCATGTAACCGCGGTTGTTAGCCTGCGAAGGTAACGCTTATATATTTGTCGTTATTTCGGGATCCTCCCAGCCGTCTGGAGTTGGCAGTCATTCTCTGCAAATACAGACAGTCTATATTCTACATCTAACCCCGCATGAAAATTATTTTCCTATGTCCCCAAGATTACGTAAATTTATACGTCTACTATATAAAAGGAGTATTATGAAAGCACTATTCAGTTTATTGCTCGCAACATTGGCGCTGCACGCCGGAGCTCAGGACAAAACTACAAAAAGTAGCAAACCGCAGAATACTGTAGAGATCGTTAACACTCGCGGCCCTGTTGAAGACATCACGTTTATATCGCCTATCCCGTTAAATCATGCGCTGGATATGCCTATGGCCGCGCCCGATATGCCATTGATGGAGGTTGATAATGCAGACTCCCGCGTTATAACAGGAGATGAAATGAAGAGGATGCCTTATATCCGTATCAACGATATTGTATCTGTATACACAGGGGCGCCTACCACACGCAACACCAGCAATAGGCATTAGCCGTGCACTCGCTAGCGCATATGCTATAGCGCGCCTTAGTTGCTAAGGGGAGGGAGTAAGTAGTGTTACTAAGCGCTCCGCAATTGCCGGATTCCTGAATTGCCGTACTTTTGCAGCACAAATGATCACTACCGTACTGTATGATATGGACGGACTGTTGCTGGATACCGAGCCCCTGTGGGGCGAAAGTATGATGCGCATAGCCCGTAAGCACAATATTCCCATCGAGCGGAACAGATTTAAAGACACCACAGGCCTGCGTATATATGAGGTTACCGATCATTGGGCCATCCATTTCCCATGGCAGGGTAGCACTGCCCGCGACATAGCCGATGAAATACTGGAAGACATTATTGAGTCGTCTAAAGTCAGCGCCCGCGTGCTCAACGGGGTAGAAAGCTCTTTACAATTGCTGAAGGCTCATAAATATAAGGTCGGTCTGGCCTCCTCTTCGCCTGCTCACATGATAGATCAACTGATCAGGCACTTTGGTATCGATCATTATTTTGATGAGGTTACCTCAGCCGATGCAGTGGAACTGGGTAAGCCTCACCCTGCCGTTTTTCTTAAATGTGCCGCTCTGCTAGGGTCAAAACCTACGGAATGCATGGTATTTGAAGACTCGGTTAACGGTATGATAGCCGGTAAAGCTGCCCGCATGAAAGTGATAGTAGTGCCCGATGAGCTGCATTTCGATGATCCCCGATTCTCACTAGCTGATGCCAAGCTGAAAAGCCTCGAAGACTTTGATCTGGATATGATTAAAAAAATGTAAATGTGTTTACGTTTTTTGGGCTGAAAAAGCCACTTGTGGCAATAAAAAGCAGTTTACGGAAGGATTTTATATGTTAAAATTCTCAAAAAAAATATTGTATTAAATTTTCTGACTGTAATTAAAAAAAATCCCTTACCTTTGCAGTCCTTAAAAATATGGCTAAGCAGTCTCTTATTAAACAAGACGGAACTATTATTGAAGCGTTGTCTAATGCGATGTTCCGCGTGCGATTAGAGAACGGGCATGAAATACTTGCCACGATATCCGGTAAAATGCGTATGCACTACATACGTATATTGCCTGGTGACAAGGTAGGAGTGGAGATGAGTCCATATGATTTGAGTCGTGGTCGTATCATATACCGCTACAAATAAAGGTGTAATTGTTAATTAATTATAGTTTTTTATAATCATTTGTATGAAAGTTAGAGCATCAATAAAAAAACGCAGTGCTGATTGTAAGATCGTACGCCGCAAGGGTAGGTTGTATATAATCAACAAAAAGAATCCACGTTTTAAACAACGCCAGGGATAATTCAAAATAGATTTTTTAAAGTTCAAAAATTTCAATCTTAATGGCTCGTATAGCTGGTATAGATCTTCCTAAAAACAAGCGCGGCGAAATCGCGCTCACTTACATTTACGGTATTGGCCGTAGCACTGCCCAGTATATACTGGACAAAGCGGATATTAACTACGACACTAAAGCTATGGAGTGGAACGATGAGCAGCAAACTGCTATTCGTACCATCATCAACACTGAGTTCAAAGTTGAAGGTCAACTGCGTTCTGAAGTTCAGATGAACATCAAACGTTTGATGGATATCGCTTGCTACCGTGGCGTTCGTCACCGTAAAGGTCTGCCATTACGTGGTCAGCGTACCCGTACCAACAGCCGCACCCGTAAAGGTAAGCGTAAGACAGTTGCAGGTAAAAAGAAAGCAGC